>ERZ1673702.3159-NODE-3159-length-13240-cov-4.454532_pt1 | contig 13240 bp, 13 predicted proteins | sample MGYA00580232_ERZ1673702 | MGnify/ENA primary metagenome ERZ1673702 (study PRJEB41218, sample SAMN15661792) | gut metagenome | host: Homo sapiens | place: Canada: London | collected 2015-08-20/2019-03-30 | study: EMG produced TPA metagenomics assembly of... | reverse complement strand
GTCATAGACTGTTTATATATACTTAAAATCCATATCTTATAACATGAAAACATTGTTTGTCCTTTTGGGGATGTTTATAATTTATCCTTGTTTATACGCTCAAGATGCGGAGTTGCAGGCTTGCCGGGAAGAGCTGGCACGCGGCATGAGTCAGAAGAACCGCGACAGCATTGCAGCGGCTTATTGTCATTTGGGAGAATACTACGCCTATCGCCAGGCGGACAGTACCCGGTATTATTGCGAACAGGGATTGAAATATGCCGCAACGGATAAAGCCGAGCCTTACCTTTACCTGTTGAATAATCTGGCAGACGCTTATTTTTCTTCGGGGCAGTTGGACGAATCGTTAAAGCGTTTCCGTTTTGTGCTCGAAGAAGCCGGACGTTTGCATTGGGACGAGGTCGAGATAGCTTCCGTGCTTTCCTCTGTCGGCGTGATATACCGTAGAAAGGAGATGCCCGATTCGGCGCTGGTGTGCTATAACCGGGCATTGGCGTTGCTTGATAATCGCGAGGCTTATGATGAACGGACACAGTTGCTGACGAGTATAGCCATTCTCTATACGAACACCGCCCGGCTGAAAGAAGGCGAATATTACATCCGGAAAGCATTGGAGGCATCGGAGAAGAGTGATGACATGGACATGGTGATGTATGCTGCCGCTACGGCGGGAAGTATTTTCACGCTGAGGGAAAATTATGCGGAAGCTGCCCAACTGCTTTATCCCGTACTTGCCAAAGCACGGGAGCAGCAGAAGCCGAGATTCGTACTGAAAATCATAGCGTATCTGTTGAGTGCCTATTACAGGCTGGACAATCGCGACTCCATCAATCATTACATGGCGGAAGGCGATAAAGTGGCGGCAGGACTGCCCGCTACCAATGCCGAGGTGCAGGGGTATCATGAAAGTCTGTGTGACATACTGACTAAAATGGGACGCTATGGCGAGAGCCTGCATATCCAGAAACGGATGCTGGCTGCGAGGGACAGCAGTTCGCAGACTCCCGTAGACCGGCTTTTTGAGAGAATGGCACGCAACTATGCCAGAATGAAAAACTATCCGGAAGCTATGGAGTATTACGCAAAGGCCTATCATACGGCAGACAGCCTGCATAAGGCAGAGGTGGAGACGGAATTGTCGGAACTCTCCATTAAATACGAGAACCAGGAAAAGGAACTTGAGATAGCGCGGCTCACTCAGCAGCATTTGGAACAGAAAGCTAAGACGATGCAATGGAGTGTGGTGGCAGTGGCGGCTTCTTCTGCTTTCCTGCTGCTGGCTGCCTATTATGTCTTCCGGCGGAAGCGCATCAGGAAAGAGGAGGAATTGAAACTTGCCCAAAGCTATATAGACGGTTTGGAGCGCGAACGTACGCGTCTTGCCAAGGATTTGCACGACGGTGTGTGCAACGACCTGCTTGGTATCGGTATGAATATGCAGTACATGCAGCCTACGGACGAATCGAAACGGGAGATTCTGGCTCTGCTGGAGCAGGTGCGCAGCGATGTACGCTGTATTTCTCACGAACTGATGCCGCCTAAGTTCCAGGTTACTACCCTTGCCGAGACGGTGAAGGCCTATGTGGAAGGGCTTGCCCTTCCTGCGTCGGTGCAACTTGCGTTCAGTAAGGAAAATGAAGAGATTCAATGGAGCCAAGTGCCCGAAGAGGTGTCTTATGAAGTTTATCGCATCATGCAGGAGTTGCTGTCCAATATCCTGAAACATTCCGGAGCGACGGAGATAGATGTGACTCTTACATTGAAACGGAAGTTGCTGACTCTGCAAATTTCAAATAACGGTAAAAATTACTGTGGTGACGAGGTGCGGGGAAAGGGCATCGGGTTTACTACCATTCAAGAACGCGCCAAAGCCGTCGGTGGTTTGTTTACCACGGATATTCAGGACGGAAGCCAAAAGTTCAAGCTTGAAATATCGTTATCCATTTAATGGAAAACCGGTATGCCGGAGAGTAAAATCACTATTTTTGATGATGCCGCATATTGATAAATGCTATTTCTTTGCAACATAATTCAGAACACAAAGATAGGTTGATGAAAGAGATATACGCATTTTGTTGGTGGATGACCATGATTTGGTGCTTCAAGGTTTGAAGCGGATAGTAGAATGTTCGCTACCGGAAATAAAAAACGTATGTACTGCATCGTCGGGACAGGAGGCATTGCATCTTATCGCATCTCAACGTTTCAATCTTTTCGTGCTGGATATGGAACTGCCCGATATATCCGGGATGGACATCATTGTGCGGATACGGGAGAAAGACCCGCGGGCACGCATCATTGTCAACACCATGCACGAAGAAATCTGGTTTATCAAAGATTTGATTCAGAGTGCAGTAGACGGTATCTTGTTTAAATCCATCGATTCTACGAAAATAGCCGAAGCCATTCGCCGGGTGTTGGATGGCGGAACTTACTATTGCCCTTATGCCGAGCATGTGCGTGCACAGATGCGGCGTTCGGACGAAGGGCGGCGTGAGGAACTGACCTTGCGCGAACTTGATGTACTGAAACGGATATCCGAGGGCAAGAACACGCAGGAAATAGCTCAGGAACTTTGTGTCTCTACCAATACGGTTGATACGCACCGCCGTCATCTGATGGACAAGCTGGATGCACGTAATGTGGCCGACCTCATTATGACAGCTATCTCCAAAGGGATAATCCCTATCCGTAAATGCTGACAACATTACTCATTTAAATAATTCAATAGTATGAAAAAGTTTACGGTTATAACTTTATCCGCAATGTTCTGCGGACTGGTTGTGTTGTCGGCATGCGGCAGTGGAGCCGCTTCGGGTTCGGCTGCAAGTAGCGATGCGCCTTTGGGCCGTGTGCCTGCGATATTTGCAGAGGTGGCTGCCAAGAAAAAAGCATTGGACGAAAGCTTGCGTAAGGAGGATGATTTGGACCGGTATCAGAAGAAACTGAAAGAGTTTGATGAATATGCTGCCAAGAGTTATCAGAAGGCGGCGGAAGAAGGCGAGAAACTTGTCGGACGTGAAATTGTCTGTACGGGAGATGTCTACCCTGATTTTCAGATAACGGGTGCTAAGGTGGCGGAATATCATGCCGGCAGAGAGGCGGGCAGTATAATTGTGAGGGTTACGGTTACTCCCAAACGGGATATTGTAGTACGTGAAACCAAACGTCAATGTGCCGAAGGCGAATATCCGCTGAAAGATACCCGTCTGTATTTCGCCTTGATGAAGGCCAACGACCATTTGATTGAACTCGGACAGTTGAACCCTTTCAACGGTAATTCTTATAACAGCTCTTTGAAAGCCGAATATGCTCCCGGACAGATGGTTCAAGCCGGCGTACCTTGCCATAGCGAAGGAGCTCCGGTGTACATCAACTGCCATACCTACGACTTTACGGAATTTGCCAAGATTGTATTTCTGGCAGAGAAAGATTATATGGCTATACGCAAGCAGGCTTACGGCTTCTGATAGAAACAAACTTCTTTAATCTTAAAGGCAAACAACTATGAACAGGCTTTTAATGGCGGCGGCACTTATTGTGCTGGCAGCCTGTGGTGGCGTATCCACACAAAACGGCAACGGTACGGACAAAGAAGGACTGAACGGTAAAGTGCATAAGGTGCAAACCTTGATTTACAACGCGAAGTCTCAGGACAATGAAACAGTAAAGGACGGCAAACCGGATTCTTATCGTGAAACGGATTTCTTTCCGAAAGAAGATACCCGGATTTATAATGCTGCCGGGCAGCTCGATTCTGTGGTGAGTGTGGTGGACGCCGTCAAATACATTACGGTCTATGCCTATCGGGACGGGAATGTCAGCAATGAGAAACTCTTTCAGAACGGTGAACTGCTAACCGACCGCAGATATGTTTATCGGGACGGCAAGCTGGCAAGTACAATCGAAGACATGTATATCGGCGGCGATAAGACTACCAGTGAGTATCCGGTGGATGCTTCAAAGACAGAGTATGTGGATGGTAATTGCATAGAGCATGGTGATACGGAACGTGATTATGTTGTGAAAGATGCTTTGGGGCGTGTGCTGAAAGAGTCCGCTTACAGCGAGATGGACGATTATCTTACCGTAAAGGAGTATACCTATAACGAAAAAGGCTGGCTGGAAACCTGCGTATCTTCCGATGATAATAAGGTGTCTTACGATTATCCGGAAACGGACGACCGGGGCAACTGGACACGCATGGTGATAACCCTTAACGGACAGCCCTATGGCATTGCGGAACGTAGCATTACTTATTACGAATGATAATAGACAAGGTATTATGGAAACTATAATCGTATTATTGGCTTTGCTTTCTCAAATATTGGGTCTGTTCGGCTTTGTTTTCTCATGTCTTTTGTTTTTGAGGTTCGGTAAAGTAAAAGGTTGGTTCAATAAGAAGGCAGGTACGGAGATTGTATCCTCATTCAGCTTCCGTTCTCTCCGCACATTGATTGTAACCGGGGTGCTGGGGTTTGTAATGATGATGGTGGGTCTGCTTTGCAGCGTGGGGCTTTTTATAGATAAGACGCCTACGGATACACAGATGTATTGGTTTGCAGGTACGTTTGTAGCGTTGACGCTGGTGTATCCGGTTTGGCGCGCGATACGCCGTATCGTGCGTTGCAGTCGTGCGGAAAACAGGAAAGCGGAAAGGTGGCGACTGTTCTACGACGTAGCGGTAAACCTGGCAGGTTTGTTCGGCGGTTTGCTGTTGCTTGTCATCTTGTCTTTTGTGGCGGTAATCTTGTCTTTTACGAAATGGAACGGTTTCGTCCCCAAGCATCTCCGTGAGATGTCCGGAGTGGACGTTGTGCCGGAGTCGAATAGCTATTACTGGATAGGTGCTGTGCTGGGTGTGGTTGCCGTACTGTCGCAGTTCTGGGGTTCGGACGGTGAGGCGGTAATCGGCTGGCTGGTGGGCATATCCGTGCTTGCCCTCATCGGTTATGCCTGGTATCAGATACGCAGTGCCGCACCCGAAGGCAGAAAACAGATTGCATGGCGGTGTGGATATATGGTATTGACTACCTATGCGGTGTTCACTATCACCTGGATTCTGATATTCGTGGCAATTGCGCTGCTCATTCTTTATATAGTCCTTTCCGCTACCGGAAATTCGGGAGGAAAAGGCAAGTATAAAGTGACTTGTGAAAATCTGACCGATGATGTAATCAACGGAAGGGGGATATGCAAGATTACAAACTCCAGATGCAAGATGCGCGATACGGGAGTTTGTCCTTATAATTAATTGATTAACAGTAATAAATATGGAATGAAGAACAAACTTCAACTTTTTATTTTTCTGGTCTGTATCTGTATGCTGGCGGGTTGTACGGAAGAGGAAGAAAACTCCGGCATACGTCTTATAGAAGGTACGGCTTCCGGTCAGACAGTCTTTGCTGACGAAACGACTACCGATGGCGACATACATTTCACGACAGACGGTGCTTGGACTGCGGAGGTGACGGAGGCATCTACCAAAGCGGAAGGAAGCAGTGTGAGTTGGGTCACTCTCGACAAGTACAGCGGCAATGCGGCAGGCGAATATACGATAACCGTATTTGTCCGTAAGAATTATACGGGTGCCGACCGCAAGGCTTATATCAGGATAACATGCGGAAGCAGCATTACCATTACAATAGAGCAAAAGGCGGTTACTGAATCGGGTGATGTCCCCGTCAACCAGGAGCCTACTTATGATGGTGAAGCGCCGTATGTGACGGTAGAAGAGCAAGAGGTGGTTCTGCCTGCTGTGGCTTCCGGTCGCTTCTTCGTAAACTTCAAATCGAATCTGATGGAAGAGCCTGCGATAGCGCTGGAGTTGCCGGGTGAAGAAGAGGGTGAGGAATACGTTGCCGCCATTCGAGGGGCATTGATGTGCACTCCGGATGAAAACAGTCAGTTGGAACTGGAGGTGTTCCCAAACATTTTGGATAAGGAACGGAGGAACATTCTGCGTTTTATGACGCACGACAATGAGCAGTTGGCTGTTGTAGTGCTGAGGCAGGAACGGGGAGCCGTGTGTCAATTGCTCGATACACAGTCGGAAGTAGGCGGACTGGTGTTCCGGTTTGGGACAAACGGTCAGGTGCACCATGTGTATTATGGACTTTCGGACACCCGGCTGCGGTCGGAAAAGGAAGTGGAAGAGTTTCTTGCCGACCGCAACCGGTCGCAAGAGCTTTCCTTGTCCGACGGGGCGGAGGAGTTTGCCCTGAATTTTGACGGTCTGCTTCCTGCTACGACCTATTACCTGTACATGCTTCCGGTTCATAGTGCCGGAGACGCTGCGGGCGCTTACATGATGGAAACTGCCACAACTGCCGTGCAGGAGAGCTGGCATGATTTGGTGCTGGAGGTAAGTGCCAATAGGGCGAACGACTTTAAGGTTTACCTGCCTTTCTGTGATGATTATCTGAAAGGTACGGTCGACTGGGGAGACGGCACGGTAGAGAAGGTGGAAGGCTGGAATATGTACGGGGTCAGTCATCAATATGAAACCAACGTTGCCACCACGTATGAAGTGCGTTTTTCGGGTGTACTCACTTCGCTTGACCTGGTGGCAGATGTCCGCGAAGCAAGAGAAAACACATTGCTGTCAATCAAGCAGTGGGGATATACCGGACTGACACGGATTATGCTTTCCGGCTTTAGCAGTTTGAAGTCGATAGCTGCCGATACGGAAGGTGCATTCCGGGGCATGGAGCACTTCGGCGTGGAGCCTTATGGCGGTAGTTTTACCGGTACGGCTATCGAGTCCATTCCCGATGATTTCTTTAAATATGCGGTAAATGCCACCAGCTTTGACTATACGTTCGGCGATTGCAAAAACCTGAAGAGTATTCCGGCGGGATTATTCAAGAATTGCACGAAAGCCGTTTCTTTCCAGCGGACTTTTATAGAGTGCGGATTGCTCAGGCAGATACCCGAAGACCTTTTCAGCGGATGTAAGGCTGTGACGAATTTTTCCACCACATTCGCTCTGTGTACTTCTTTGGAGAGTATCCCCGCAAACCTCTTTGCCGATAATACGGAGGTGACATCATTTGAGGGTACTTTCAGCCAGTGTACAAGTTTGAAGAGCATTCCGCCGACTCTGTTTGCCAACTGCGACAAAGTTCTTTATTTCGGTATGAATTGGCTGCGCGATAGCAGTCACAGAGGCGGGCTGGGCGTGTTTCAGCAGTGCGAGTCCTTGCAGGCCGTTCCGGAAACTCTGTTTGCCGGTTGCCCGCTTGCAGAGGACATGTCTTACGCATTTGCCGGATGTAAAGCGCTGACGTCACTTCCCGATAATCTGTTCGGGCAGAATTCCCGACTGGAGCAGGTGGAAGGCACTTTCTCGAGTTGTACGGCTTTGACGGCTATTCCCGCAATGCTCTTTGATAATAACCGGAAACTTATGAATGTGAAATCGGCGTTTAGCGGTTCATTGAACGTAGAGGGCGAATCGCCTTATACCGTGATAGGTAATAAAAAGGTACACTTGTATGAACGCGGAGACTACTCGACCGAGTTCGTTGCACTGCAAGAATATGTACGTTGCTTCGGAGATTGCACAAAACTGACAGACTATTCCGATATGCCTGACCATTGGTGATATGAGGGCAATGAAAAACGGATGATGTATCGCTTTGAAATACATCATCCGTTTATACTGAACGCATCGTCCGTTCGGGGCTGACAGACCATCTGTTTACCTCAAACGGACGGTCTGTTTTTTCAGACCTCTTTAATCAGCTCCATACCGCGTTTGATAGCCTCTTCATTCATGGGTATCAAGTGGTGGTGACGTTCGGGGAGTGTCTTTTTCAATCCCTTGATAACGTTCTCCAGCGTTACGATGGGAGCAATCTTCAGCAGTCCGCCAAGCACAATCATATTGAAAGCCTTTGCGTTGTTCATTTCATTGGCTGCATCCATGGCGTCGATGCGGTAAATGTGTATATCCTTACGGGTAGGCGGGTTGATGATGCCGTAGCCGTCGTAGATAAGTATGCCGCCCGGCTTTACTTTGCTCTCGAACTTCTCCAATGAAGGTTGGTTCAGGATGATAGCCGCATCATACTTGCTCAGGATGGGCGAGGAGATTTTCTCGTTGCTCACGATTACGGTAACGTTTGCCGTACCGCCACGCTGTTCCGGTCCGTAGGCCGGCATCCAGGTAACTTCCTTGCCTTCCATCAGTCCGGAATATGCCAGAATCTTTCCCATGGACAATACGCCTTGTCCGCCGAAGCCTGCTATAATGATTTCTTCTTTCATTGTTCTTCTGTTTTTAGCATCATTGTTTATCTTTCAAGTCACCCAATGGATAGAAGGGGAACATGTGCTCCTGCATCCATTTGTTTGATTTCTCCGGAGACATCTTCCAGCCGGAGTTACAGGTGGAAACGATTTCCACGAGGTTGGAACCCTTGCCTGCCATGGAGTTCTCGAACGCCTTGCGGATGGCTTTCTTTGCCTTGCGGATAGCGGGAACCGTATCTACGCTCTGGCGGGTTACGTATGCCGTACCTTCCAGTTGGGCGGCTATATCGGCCATTTTCAGCGGATAACCGTGCAGGTGTACGTCACGTCCGTAAGGACTGGTAGAGGTTTTCATGCCCACAAGGGTAGTGGGGGCCATCTGTCCGCCGGTCATACCGTAGATGGCGTTGTTGATGAAGATGATGGTGATGTTCTCACCGCGGTTCAGCGCATGGATGGTTTCGGCCGTACCGATACATGCCAGGTCGCCGTCGCCCTGATAGGTGAATACCAGACGGTCCGGCCACAGGCGCTTAATGGCGGTGGCAAGGGCTGGAGCACGTCCGTGGGCGGCTTCCTGCCAGTCGATGTCTATATAGTTGTAGATAAACACGGCACATCCCACGGGGGAGATTCCGATGGCCTTATCTTCCAGTCCCATTTCTTCGATTACTTCGGCAATCAGTTTGTGAACCACGCCGTGGCTGCATCCCGGGCAGTAGTGCATGGGATTATCGTTCATCAGAGTCGGTTTCTTGGCAACCAGGTTTTCGGGTTTGATAATATCTTCTTTTGTCATAATCACTTCTCCTTATCTGTTGGTGAACCGTATGAAAAACTCCATAAGCTTTACAAATATAGCTGCGCCGCAAACGTATATAAACAGTTTGAAATCGTCCCTTGCTACAATGTACACGATGATAGATGCCAGGGCAAGTATCAGAAAGAGAATATTCAGTACGTTTCTTATTTTGTCAGGATTCATTTCTTAATTTGAGAGTTGAGGATTAAAAATAAAAAATAAAAATAGAGTTGGCTGAGACTTCTTGATTCTCAACCCTCGATTTTTAATTTGGCAAGCGCCTCTACAATCTCGTCCGGGTCGGGAACGATGCCGCCGAGACGTCCGAAGTGCTCTACTTTCACCTTACCGTTTACGGCGAGGCGGACATCCTCAATCATCTGTCCGGCATTCAGCTCGGTAACCAGTATGCCTTTTACCTTGTCGGCATATGCGGCAATGGCTTTGGTTGGGAACGGCCACAGAGTGATGGGGCGAAGCATTCCGACCTTGAGGCCTTCTTCACGCGCCATTTCCATGGCTTTCTGGCCGATACGCGCCATGGAGCCGAAAGCTACAATCAGGTATTCGGCATCCTCGCAGTGAATCTCTTCAAAGCGTACCTCGTTCTCTTCGATTTCTTTGTATTTGGCCTGGAAGCGGATGTTGTTCTTCTCCATCTCTTCCGGTTTCAGTTCCAGAGAAGTGATGACGTTGGGCTTGCGGCCGTTGGTTCTGCCAGTAGTGGCCCACGGACATTGCTCGATAACTTCGGCATCCGTGCGGCGCGGCTTCTGTGCGGGAAGAACTACCTTCTCCATCATCTGTCCGATTACGCCGTCGGCAAGAATGATAGCCGGATTGCGGTACTTGAAGGCAAGCTCGAAGCCCAGGCTTACGAAGTCCGCCATTTCCTGTACGGAAGCGGGGGCAAGGGCGATAAGGCGATAGTCGCCATGGCCGCCGCCTTTCACGGTCTGGAAATAGTCGGCCTGGCTTGGCTGGATGGTTCCCAGTCCGGGACCGCCGCGCATTACATTTACAATCAGACACGGCAATTCGGCTCCTGCAATGTAGGAGATACCTTCCTGCTTGAGGCTGACACCGGGGCTGGATGAAGAGGTCATTACCATTTTTCCGCTTCCGGCGCCACCGTATACCATATTGATAGCTGCCACTTCACTCTCTGCCTGAAGCACTACCATACCGGTGGTTTCCCACGGTTTCAGTTCGGCGAGTGTTTCCAATACCTCTGATTGGGGGGTAATAGGGTAACCGAAGTATCCGTCGGCGCCGCAGCGGATGGCTGCATGGGCGATGGCTTCGTTTCCTTTCATTAATACAACTTCTTCTGCCATATTCTTCTTATTTATTCTACTTTTACTTTATAAACCGAGATACATCCGTCCGGACATACAGTTGCGCATGAACTGCATCCGTTACAGGTATCTTCCAATATCTGGTGGGCATAGTTATACCCTTTCACGTTCACCTCTTTGGTGAGGGCTATTACATTGAGCGGACAAGCCACAACACACAGGTTGCAGCCTTTGCAACGCTCGGTGTCTACTACGATTGCTCCTTTGATTTTTGCCATAATTTACGTTTTTTATTGATTGTACATATCCTTGTGATAGAAGTTCAGAATATCCATTACCATGTTATAGGCTTGCCGGGCGGGGCTGTCCGGATTGAGGTCGATGGCATAGCGGTAGTTGTTCAGCGCTTGCTGCCAGTTGCTCTGTTTGCGGTATGCGTTCCCCCGGAGATAATAGGCTTCGTCTTTTTGCGGGAAATCGGTCTGAAGCAGTTCGTCAAGCAACAGAATGGCCTGCTCTACGTTTCCCTGACTGATAAGCTCTTTTATGGTGTTTAATTGCTCCATATCGTTCTGAGTTCCGGATTATTTAAATACAAAGATAGTTTTTATTTGAAGATGAGAGGCATCTTTACTGTGAAAAATAAGAAAATAAGGAGACGGTTGTATCTTGTCTTTTCTTATTCCGGGCATTTGCTTCCGAAACTCCCGGCATTTGCTTCCCATATTCCGGGTGTTTTCTATTGGAATGCCCGGTCTTTCAGGAGTAAACTCCGGGCGTTTCGGGAGCAAATGCCGGGGGATTTGGAGATATGACAATCCCTTTGTTCCGGCTTTGATTCATTACGATGCAAAGCAGGACAAAGGGATGTTCTCCTGATGAATGTGCAGATGGAATATACTTCTTCGGTCTTTTATTTTAGCAGGGATTGTCGGGGGAGACCGGTTATTTCACAAGTTCCCCGTTTATGTACAGATTCTTGAACGTGACATCTTTTGCTCCGCTAATCCGGTTTTTACCTTCCTTGACGTTATTGAAGCGGCTGTCTTCCACGCTTACATTATAAACGTGCTTGTCATCATCAAGTCCGATGATGAGTACACCGAGTTTGCTCTTCTCGCAAGTCACGTTTTTGAGGTGTACGTTGCGCACGGTAGGGGCATAGCCGCGATTGCACTTTTCCCGGTTTTCGTATTGCAGGTTGATGCGCAGTACGGCTTCGCGGCATTGGCCGACGGTGACGTTGCGTACAAATACATTCTCTATCAGTCCGCCGCGGCAGGTACTGGTCTTGATGCGGATTACGCGGTCCAGGTCGGGGCTGTCCATGCGGCAGTTCTCAACGAACAGGTTACGGTAGCCGCCGGATATTTCACTGCCGATAACGACGCCGCCATGACCGTTTTTCATGAAGCAGCCGCGCACGATGATATTTTCGCTGGGAATGTTCCACTTGCGTCCGTCCTGGTTACGGCCGGATTTGATGGCTATGCAGTCGTCGCCCGTATCGAAGGTACAGTTCTCTATCAGTACGTTTTTGCAGGATTCCGGGTCGCAGCCGTCTCCGTTGGGACCACGGTTGAATACGTGTACGCCACGTACGATGAGGCTTTCGCAAAACAACGGGTGTATAACCCAGAACGGAGAGTTCAGCAGGGTTACATCCTCTATCAGCACCGTGTTGCAGGAATAGAGGTTGATGAGCTGCGGGCGCATGCCGTCTTCGGGTTTCATGATACGCTTGTATACCGGCGTGGATGTTTCCCCGTACATCAGCAGGCGTTCGCGTCCGCCGTTGCGTTGGGCCACCATGCCTTCTTTCCAGCCGTAGCGCGGAGCGCCACACATCGGCCACCAGGTTTCGTTGGAACCCTGACCGTCGATTGTCCCTTTTCCGGTGATGGCGATGTTGGTTTCGCCGTATGCATATATCAGCGGGCGGGCATTGTAGCAGTCCAGACCTTCCCAACGGGTGATGACGGCAGGGAAGTAAAGGCTCTGGTCGGTGGAGAATTTCAGTACGGCTCCTTCTTCCACATGAAAATTTACGTTGCTCTTTAGGGTGATGGGACCAGTATGGAAAGTCCCTTTAGGTACTACGACCGTTCCGCCGCCGTTCAGGCTGCATGTCAGGATGGCCCGGTTGATAGCCTCATGGCAAGGTTCATCCGGCGTATCCGGTTGTGCACCGAAGTCTGTGATGAGGTAGGTACGTTTGGGGAAAGAGGTCCGCTTGATTTGTTTTTCAATTTTGGCGCTTTCCTTGAAGGCTTTGTCAAAGTCTATCGGATTGGCGGTGGCCAGGGTTACCGATAGAAGCAGGGAGATGATTCCGATTACTTTCTTCATGCGTTTTTCTTTTATGTTCTTAAATGGTAAATAGATTACGCAGGCAAAAGTAGGAAAACTCTTCCGGTGACAGAGGTTAGTTTTTGATTGAAAGGGTGTAATAATTGACTGAGATGAAGAAAAATCCGTTCCGTAAGACGAAAAAAATTATCCCGTGAGATGAAATAAATCGTCTCGCGGGATGATTTTCTTTATCTCGCAGGGCGAATAATTCCGTCTCACGGAATGAAAACAACCGGTTAAGGGCTTCCTTGAATCAGAGGGTTATCCCTGTACCGGTATTTTGTCTATTCTCCGCTGGTGGCGTCCGCCCTCAAACGAAGTGTTGAAGAATTCGGTCATAATCATATCCGCTTCTTCCGTGCCGATGAAGCGTCCCGGCATGACAAGGATGTTGGCATCGTTGTGCTGGCGTGCCAGATGAGCAATTTCGGCAGTCCAGCAAAGAGCCGCACGAATGCCCTGATGCTTGTTGAGCGTCATGTTGATGCCGTTTCCGCTGCCGCAGATAGCAATTCCCGGGTAACATTCGCCT
>ERZ1673702.3158-NODE-3158-length-13246-cov-6.392919_pt1 | contig 13246 bp, 9 predicted proteins | sample MGYA00580232_ERZ1673702 | MGnify/ENA primary metagenome ERZ1673702 (study PRJEB41218, sample SAMN15661792) | gut metagenome | host: Homo sapiens | place: Canada: London | collected 2015-08-20/2019-03-30 | study: EMG produced TPA metagenomics assembly of... | reverse complement strand
GTGTCTCGCCGTCAGGCTGCGAAGGTCCGTCAGGTCTTTACGCATTTTCCGCTCCTCCCGCTAATTGTTTTCCCGTCGCCTTCAAAAAGACGTCGTCCATCTTCCCCTTTTCCACCTCAAAATCCGAAAACGCTTCGGGATAGGCGAAAATCAGCCGTCGGACTTCCGCGACGTTCGGAATTTCAATGAGGACATGCCCCTCTCGTTCCTCCGAAAGTAATCCTTCCTTCTCGATCATGGAGAAAAGAGTTTCGTTCTTTTCGTATACTTTGATGAAATCGGACGCATAAGTGTTTTTCAATCCGACGGGCGTATCACAGGCGACGACTTTTCCGCCGTCCAGAATCACCACGTAATCGGATTCAGCGGCCTCCTCCATGTAATGTGTCGTCAAAAATATGGTCAGCCCCGTCTCTTTTCGCAAATCGTTCAGGCAATTCCAGACCATGATCCTCGTCTGCGGGTCGAGCCCCGTCGTCGGTTCGTCGAGAATGAGAATTTTCGGCCGATGCAAAAGCGCGCGGGCAATATCGATCCGCCGCCGCTGTCCGCCTGACAGCTTTCCGAGCGGCCGCCGCAAAAGCCCTTTCAAATCCAGACGTTTCGTCAAATCGTCCAGCGTTTCCGAATACCGTTTCCCCGTGAGCCCGTACAGTGCCGCGCGATAGCGGAGGTTATCCCCCGCGGAGAGTTCCTTATCCAGAGCGCTCCCCTGAAACACGACGCCGAGTTTCGATTTTACCGCGTCGAGGTCATAGTCAATGTTTACGCCGTCTACGACTACCTCCCCCGAATCTTTCTCGCGCACGCCCGAAATAATGTCTATCGTCGTGCTCTTTCCCGCACCGTTCAGTCCCAGAAAGGAAAATAACTCCCCATCCCGCACCTCGAAGGATACGTCGTCTACGGCTTTGACGTCTTTGAAATACTTTTTCAGATGTTCAACCTTAATAATCGCTTTTCCCATCAAACCTCTTCCTTTAATTTGTTTTTTATTCCCTGAAATACGTCCGTCAGCATACAATCGATCTGCTCTTCGGTAAACTCCGCGGTACCCGTCACGATCATGGCCGCGATTCCGTGAACGAATATCCACATCTCCAAATAAAGTTTTTCCGTTTTCTCCTTATTTAACTCCGACGCGGTGGCAGCCGCGTCGGAGATCCGCGGAGCATTCGGGTCCGCGGACGGAAACGCCGCCCCCTCTTTCGCCGACATGAACAACAGCCGAAACAAATTCGGCTCCCGCCGTGCAAAACGAATATACGCTTTGCCTACCCCCTTGAATCCTTTCTTCTCTTTCAGCCCTTCTTCGATAAAAGCTCCGTATATCTCCAAGATCTTCTTTACGATTGCTTCCTTTAAGCCCTCCATATTCCCGAAGCAAGAAAAAATCGGAAACGTGGAACACCCTAACCGCTTCGCCAAAGCCCGAGCGTTCAGACTCCCGAAGCCCTTCTCCCGCACTTCCTCCAAAGCCCCGTTCAAAATATCCTTCTCTTTTAATTTCGCTTTCGGCGGCATATCCGTTTCCCTCCGTAAAATATCACTTGTTATATAACGTATGTTATTTTATAATATTTTCGGAAAAAAGTCAAGCGTTTGAAACAAAAAGAACGCCGTTTTCCGACGAGTGAAAAACGGCTGAGGATAGACGTTTTCAAAACGCGGGCGAAGCAGTAAGGCTTTGCTGCGCGAAAAAAGACAGGGGCAGCCCGAAAAGGGTTGTCCCTGCCTTGCCTGTACCGAACGATACTATTTTAATTCACTATATCGAACACGTATCTTTCAGTTCAACACACCGAGCGGTACGATTTAAGTTAAACGTACGACGGTAATACTCAGTTGAGCATATCGGGATTTTCAAAGGAAAGAGTCGCGTTCTTTTCGCCCCTGTCCTCGGGGAACATGGTACCTGCGGGGATTACGGGGAGAATGAGGGGGTTGATGAAAGCGTTCGCCGTCAGAGCGGAAACCGCGCTTCTCAAATAAGGATACACGATTTCGGTGGTGCTGATGGCGAGAACCTGTCTGTCCTCGTCGGTCTTGACGTCCTCCGCCTCGAAAATGCCGACCAAACGAGCTTTCAGATTGAAGGGCTTGGGTTCGGTCTCGGTGGATTCCACCTTCACTTCGAGGGAAACGAAATAGAGCTTGTCATTTTCCTGCACTCTTCTGATAGTGCGGGAAAACTGGGGCTTGATTTCAAATTTCGTGTTTTTTTCCATTTTCACCCGATTGATGGTGTAAGAAAGTTCTTCGGCAGTAATGCCTCTCAATGCATATTTCATAATCGAATACCTCGTTATCGAATATTTTGTTTTTCTAATTATACCATATCTTCCGCTTTTTGTCAATAGCGGATTGTAAATTCTTTCGTTTTATTTTATTTTTTCCCAAACGATTGCTTTCGGGCGGAAAATATGCTATACTGTATACAATATGAACCATTGAGGGCGAAACTATGAGCGCGTTTCTCTTTCCGAGCTTTTCCGTCGGGTAAAGAAAACGCGGCTCGGCACTTTTAGGAGAAGAGAATATGTTAGAAGTCATTCACCTCACAAAACTCTACAAGACAAAGGGCGGCGCGGACGTCCGAGCGCTGGACGACGTCTCCCTGCGCTTTCCCGAAAAGGGCATGGTCTTTCTTTTGGGACGGAGCGGAAGCGGAAAATCCACGCTTTTGAACGTCTGCGGCGGACTCGACTCCCCCACGTCGGGGGAAATCGTCGTCAAGGGCAGGAGCAGCAGAGACTTTACCCAAAGCGATTTTGACAGCTACCGCAACACCTTCGTGGGATTCGTGTTCCAAGAATACAATATTTTGGACGAATTTTCCGTCGAGGACAATATCGCCCTCGCGCTCGAACTGCAAGGCAAGCCCAAGGACAAAAAGACGATAGAAAAGCTCCTTGCCGACGTGGATTTATCGGGCTACGCAAAGCGAAAGCCCAATACCCTTTCGGGCGGACAGAAACAGCGCATCGCGATCGCGCGGGCGCTCGTCAAAAATCCCGAAATCATCATGGCGGACGAACCGACGGGCGCGCTCGATTCCTCTACGGGAAAACAGGTGTTCGATACTTTGAAGAAGCTCTCGGAAAACAAGCTTGTCATCGTCGTTTCCCACGACAGGGATTTCGCGGAACAGTACGGGGATCGCATCGTCGAGCTCAAAGACGGAAAAATCATCTCCGACGTCAGCAAGGCGCGCTCGGAGAGCGCCGCTTTAAGCGCAAACCTCACGGTTTCGGGCGACACGCTCTGCGTGAAGTCGGGCACGGCGCTTTCGGACACCGATTTTGAGGCCGTAAAAGCCTTTCTGACGCGCACGGAGGGCAGCGTCGTCATCTCGGGCGACCAAAGGGAAATCTCGCTGTTTAAGCAGGTTTCAAGGCTTCAGGACGACGGCTCAAAAGAAGTGTTTCGCCCGACGGACGAAAAGCAGACGCCGAAGAAAGAATATTCCCCCGACGACAGCAGGTTTATCCGCTCCAAGCTCCCCGCGCGCCACGCGGTGAAAATAGGCGTTTCGGGAATGAAATCCAAACCTCTGCGCCTGTTCTTCACCATACTCCTCTGTACGGTTTCTTTCGTCATGTTCGGACTCCTTTCCACCATGATGGTCTACGACGAAGAAGCGACGATGAAAAGCAATCTCCGCAATTCCGATTACACGACGATGAGCGTTTCAAAGAGATATCAGATGACCGTCGAAAGAGGAGAAGGCGAAAATCTTTATTCTTGGAACCAAGACCAAGAAACGCCCTTTACGCCCGCCGAAGTCGAAGCATACAGGGAACGGTTTCCCGGAGCTATGCCCGCAATCCGTTGGCAGAGTTCTTTCCATAACTCCAATCAGGGCAAAAGTGTCTATTATGAAAATATGAACCGCTATGTCCTCTCCGCCTCGGAAACGGATTTTTCCGAAAAAATGGTCTGCGGCGTTCTTCCCCAAGAGGACGACGAAATCTGCATTTCTTCTTATCAGGCCGACTGTTTCATAAAAAACGGACTTCTTGACCCCGAAACAAAGGAAGAATATACGCTCACGGACAGAAATTCCCTCATCGGAAAAAAAGCCGTGTTGAACAATATTTCGTTCACGATTGTCGGTATATACGATTGCGGGAAAATCCCCTCTGCGTATGACGCTGTAAAAGATTCTACGGAATCCGCGGAAATAGATTATGATTTACAATACTCTTTTCAAGAAGATATTAAAGCCTACGAAGCGGCTATATTCACAAATTCGTTTTTCGACAGCCTCAAAAGGACTTCTTCGGGAGAACGTCTGAGGGAGCTTTTTTCCTCAAAACAGGTCTACATACAGGCTTCCGACTATTATGACTGTTATTATGCCTCTTTCGGAAAATTCCGCGATAAAATTCCGGTTACATTTTTCGAGGAGGGAAAGACGCAGCCGGACAAGGGAGAAGTCGTCGTGCCTATCCGAACATTTTCGAAATTGCTCGAAATTGCGTTGGCAAACAGAATCCCCGACCTGACGGTAGAAGAACTTTGGAAGCTTGACAAACAATTAAATTACGGTTCACCTTCCGCGCCTTCTATCAACGATAAGTTTTTGGCGATCGAACGAGGCTATAACGATTATACCGGTGACTCTCTCAGTGAAGAAATGACCTTGGAATATCTTTCCGATATATTTTCATTCATGAAAGAATGGGAACTTTCGCTGAAAGAGTTTACCTTGGAGGACTCTTACGAAAATCCCCTCCTCGATTATCCGTTAACCACCATCGGAATCTCGTTAGCGAGCGGCTATTTATACAATATTCCCGACTCGTATATCCTCACAGACGAGGAGACGGAGGAAATGTTAACCAAGGCACTTTATGACCCGAACGACGAACGGCAAATCACGAATTACAAAGTTCCCGAAGATGCCGTATACGACGCAATCATTCTCTCCTACGACCGCAGCGCCGCTCAGACGGATTTTCTCGCCGCGAATACGGGAAAATGGCAGGCAGACGACAGCGGAATCCGCCTCGATTGCGCGCTTGTAAGCGCTGTTCAAAGCGCTTCCGGAATGGTGGATACTTTGTATAAAGTATTTCTCTATGCGGGGCTCGTTATAGCGGCGTTCTCCGCACTGCTGCTCTGTAATTTTATTTCCATATCCATTTCCTATAAGAAAAAGGAAATTGGCATTCTCCGCGCGGTCGGCGCGAGGAGCTTCGACGTATTCAAAATTTTCTTTTCGGAATCCCTCGTCATCTCCGTCATCTGTATACTGCTTTCCTGCGCGGGCGGCATCGTTGCCTGCCACTTCATCAACGCCGAGGTGAGCGCGCTTTTAGCGGGCGTTTCCATTTTCGTATTCGGCCCCCTGTCCGTCCTCATGCTGGTGGGCGTGGCTCTCGTCACGGCGCTCGTCGCCACATTCCTGCCCGTCTACCATACTGCAAAGAAAAAACCCGTCGAATCCATTCGCGCCCTGTAACGGTAATTTATGGTTTCTATTCTTTTTCCCTGTGAATATTTTTCCCCGAAGGCGACGCTGGAAAGCGGTCAGACGTTTCGCTTTTGTCCCGTCGAGGAAGGCGGCTACTTTGTGTTGTCCGCAGATAAGGCATGCCTGCTCTTTCCCGACGGAAAAAATATCCGTCTCGAATGTGAAAACGCGGACGAGGAATATTTCCGCAATTATTTCGATTTTCAGACGGATTACGCCGCTCTGATTTCGGAAGCGGAGAGTTTTTCCGTCCCCGTCCTCTCCGCCGCCGCGCTGTTCGGAAAGGGGCTGAGAATTTTGCGGCAGAACAAGGCCGAATGTATATTGGGCTTTATCGTTTCCCAGCAAAACAATATTCCGAGAATCAAGGGAATCCTCTCCCGTCTCTGCGCGGCGCTGGGAGAGAAAAAATCTTTCGCGGGAAGGGAGTACTTCACTTTTCCCGCGCTTGAAAAGCTCGCGGAAAAGGACGAGGGGTTTTATCGGAATTTAGGGCTCGGCTACCGCGCGAAATATATTTCCGAAACCTCGAAAAAACTATACGCCGAAGGGCTGACGCCGCTCGAAAACAAGCGGAGCAGGGCTTTGAGGAACGCCCTTACCTCCTACAAGGGTATCGGAAACAAGGTGGCGGACTGCATTTCCCTGTTCGCTTTCCGCGAAACGGCGGCGTTTCCCGTAGATACATGGATAGCAAAACTCTATCGGGAAAATTTCGGCGGAACGGAGACCGACCGCGAAAAAATCAACCGTTTTTTCGTCGATAAATTCGGAGCCAATGCGGGAATCTTTCAACAATATCTCTTTTATTACAAGCGCGAAAAGGGAGACGCTTAAAAGCGCCTTCCTTTTTTATTTCCGCAGGTATTTACACGGATTTATCCCCAAAAAGATACGTCCAATTTATCTCAATGCCGCTTTATCGAATTTTTTCCAAAGTCCCGTTCAGATTTATTTCCGAAAATACTCGTTCAAGACAAATTCGACGTCTTTATCGCCGCGGCCGGAGAGATTGACGACGATACTCTTTCCCCTGCCCAGCTCCTTTGCGAGCTTCAATGCATACGCGACCGCGTGAGCGCTTTCCAACGCGGGGATAATCCCCTCCGACAGCGACAGCGTCCGAAAAGCGGACAGGGCTTCTTCGTCCGTCACGCCGACATACTCCGCCCGTCCGATCGCGTGAAGGTAGGCGTGTTCGGGGCCTACGGAGGGATAGTCCAAGCCGCTCGCCACCGAATACGCTTCCGCGGGCTCCCCGTCCTTATCTTGCAGGACGAGACTTCTGAATCCGTGCATGACGGCGGGAGTTCCGAAAGCGACGCTCGCCGCGTTGTCGCCTATGCCCGTCCCCCGTCCCAAGGGCTCCGCGCCGTACAGTTTCACCGATTTATCCGAAAGAAATGCGCTGAAAATTCCGGCGGCGTTAGAGCCGCCGCCCACGCAAGCCACGACCGCGTCGGGCAGGCCGCCTTTGAGGCGCTTGAACTGCGCGCGGGCCTCCCTGCCCACTACCGATTGAAAATCGCGCACGATCACGGGATAGGGGTGCGGGCCGACCACCGAACCGATGCAATAGAGGGATTCTTCATAAGTTCTCGAATATTCTTCAAAGGCCGCGTCCACGGCGTCCTTCAACGTTTTCCCGCCCGAGGACACGCAGACGACTTCCGCGCCCAAAAGCTGCATTTTGCGGACGTTGATCGCCTGTTTTTTCACGTCGGTTTCGCCCATAAAAATGCGGCAGTTCAGTCCTAAAAGCGCGCAGGCGGTGGCGAGCGCCAGCCCGTGCTGCCCCGCGCCCGTCTCTCCGATGACCGTTTTCTTTCCCAAATGTTTGGCGAGGAGCACTTCCCCGATACAGTGGTTGATCTTGTGCGCGCCCGTGTGGTTGAGATCCTCGCGTTTGAGATAGATGTCCGCTCCGCCCGTCCGTTCGGATAATTTCCGACAATAATAGAGGGGCGTGGGACGGCCCTGATAGGTATGCCTGAGAACGGCGAGCTCGGCGCGGAAATCTTTGTCCTTTTTCAGACGAAGATATTCCTCATAAACTCTGTCGAGTTCCCTTTTCAACTCTTCCGAGACATACGCTCCGCCGAACTCCCCGAAATACCCCGTTTGCAATTTGTTTTTCATGACTTTACTCCTTAAAAAGATAAAATAAAAGACCCGTCGGCTGTTTTACAAAACATACCGTCGGGTCTCGTATGATAGACGTATCATTCTTCCGATATGTTCTGCGTACGCGAAAAAGCATCCGCAAAACACACCGTTTCTGCGAACGCACTTTTATCCGCGCCACCAATTCCTTGAAAAGAACATATCTTCTGCTCCTCAAAATAAGGATTTCTTATAGTATACCCTATTTTTTTCCGTTTGTCAACGGGTCGGAAGAAATTTTCCGAAAAAAATGTGAAAACACAATAAAAAACGCTTGCATTCCTCCCCGAAATATGATATATTATGAGAGCATCAGACGGAGTATGCGGGAATAGCTCAGTGGTAGAGCGTTACCTTGCCAAGGTAAATGTCGCGGGTTCAAGTCTCGTTTCCCGCTCCAATCAAAGGAAGCAGGTATAACCTGTTTCCTTTTTTATTTCCCGATTTCCGAAAAGGAGAAAACCATGACACAAAAGGAAATTCTCGAAATCGCGTTGGCACAATCGGCGCTCGAAAGCAATTGTATGCCCGCAGATTTCCTTTCCGAAAAGAACAAAATCGTGTTTTCCGAAAAACGCGCGGAGGCACGGCGGTACCTCGAACTCCCCTTTCTCTGCGATTTCGTCTCCTACGGACACAACATCGTCGCTTCGGTGAGCCGAAAATATTACGGCGTCGCCGCGGATTATCTTTCCCGTTTTCCGCTCGAACACTGCTTCGAAACGCCCGCTCTGCATGTGCTCGGCGAGCTCCTCAGGCCCTTGCGCGCCCGCGTCTGTTTTATGGCGGAATATTGGCTCCCCGACCTCGCCCGCTTGAAGTCCCTCGCCTGCCCCTATCCGACCAAGCTCCTCTGCTCGGAGGATTTTTGCGGGCTCTATCTGCCCGAATGGAGCAACGCGCTCTGCGAGAAACGAAAGGAGCTGGATATTCTGGGAATCGGCGCATACGACGCGGGAAAATTGATCGGACTCGCGGGCGCGTCCGCAGATTGCCAAAATATGTGGCAGATCGGAATCGACGTCCTGCCCGAATACCGCAACCGCGGCGTCGCTTCCGCTTTGACGAGCGCTTTGGCCGTCGAAATACTCCATCGGAATAAGGTCCCCTTTTACTGCTGCGCGTGGTCGAATCTCGCTTCCGCAAGGAATGCGATTCGCAGCGGTTTTGCTCCCGCTTGGGTTCAAATGACCGTCAAAAGCGAAGGTGTCGTCAATGAATTGAATCGCCGTGCATCCCCTTGAAACGGCTCAAAAAACAATCCCGAAAATTTCGGATATTCGTTCGGTAAGTTTCCGATATTTCCCCGAATAAAACGCAATCTGCCCTTTTATCGGATTTTTTCAGAAAAATTTATCGAGAGCCTTAAAAAACGCTTGCAATTCGGGCCGATATATGGTATAGTATATAGGCTTTCGGAAGTTTAGCTCAGCTGGGAGAGCATCTGCCTTACAAGCAGAGGGTCATAGGTTCGAACCCTATAACTTCCACCAACAAAAACAGCGCGGACGGAGTATGCGGGAATAGCTCAGTGGTAGAGCGTTACCTTGCCAAGGTAAATGTCGCGGGTTCAAGTCTCGTTTCCCGCTCCAACAGATAACGGTTCGCGCTGTTTTTTCTCCTCAATGGCGCTATAGCCAAGTGGTAAGGCCAAGGTCTGCAAAACCTTTATCCCCCGGTTCAAATCCGGGTGGCGCCTCCAAGAAATAAAAGCGGCTCTTTCGAGCCGCTTTTATTTCTTTATTTTCTCTTATCGAGCGGAACGTACTCTTTCAGAGGTTTGACGCTGATATACGAGGGACGGATGATTTTCCCGGCAGTCTGAATTTCTTCGAGGCGATGAGCACTCCACCCCGCGATTCTCGAAACCGCGAAAATAGGAGTAAACAGCTCATACGGCAATTCGAGCATACGATAGACGAGCCCCGAATAAAAATCGACATTGGCGCTGACCCCTTTATAAATTTTTCGTTTTTCGGAAATGATTTCGGGCGCCAGCCGCGCGACCGTCTCATAGAGCGCATATTCGCGCTCAAAGCCCTTTTCCACGGAAAGCTCTTTCGCACATTTCATGAGAATATCCGCGCGCGGATCGGACAGCGAATACACCGCGTGCCCCATACCGTAAATAAGCCCCGCACGGTCGAATGCCTGACCGTCCAAAAGTTTTACAAGATAATCCTTGATTTCCCCTTCTTTTTCTATATTGACATTCTGCATCATGTCGTCGAACATTCGGACGACCTTGACGTTGGCTCCGCCGTGGCGGGGCCCCTTTAACGAACCCAGGGCTGCGGCGACCGCGGAATACGTATCCGTTCCCGAAGAAGTCACTACGTGAACGGTAAAGGTGGAATTGTTTCCTCCGCCGTGCTCCGCGTGCAAAACCATGGCAAGGTCGAGAATCTTTGCTTCCAAGGGAGAATATTCTCCGCTTTCCCTTAAAATCTGCAACAGGCTCTCCGCCGTGGAAAGCTCCGGCTTGGGAAGGTGAATAAAGAGGCTCTTTCCCATGTGATAATGCTGGAAAGACTGATAGCCGTAAACGGCGAGCAAGGGAAAGATCGCAATCAATTGCAGGCACTGTCTCAAGACATTGGCCTGAGAAATATCGTCGGGATTTTCGTCGTAGGCATACAACGTCAGCACGCTTCGGGAAAGTACGTTCATCATATCCTTTCCCGGCGCCTTCAAAATAATGTCTCGAACAAAAGACGTCGGCAGACTTCGATAATCGGAAAGCGTCTGACGGAATTGAGCCAACTGCTCCGCGTTCGGCAATTTGGAAAAAAGCAGAAGATATACGGTTTCCTCAAACCCCAAACGATGATCGCTCAGAAAACCGTTCACTAAATCCCGAACATTGATTCCACGATAATAGAGTTCGCCTTTACAGGGAATATACTGCCCGTCGGGGCCCTTTTCCTTCGCTTTGATATCGGAAATCTCCGTTAGTCCCGTAACGACGCCGTTTCCGTTCATGTCTCGAAGACCGCGATTTACTTTATGCTCTGTATACATTTCGGGAACAATTTTGTTATTATGCGCGGACAGTTCGGCCAGTTTTCTGATATAGGGCGTGATTTTCGAATACTCATTTTTCATATGACGACACTCCTTTTATTTTAATTTTTTATATTTGAAAATTCTTCTGCCGAAATAAAAAAACGCGCGACAACTCTTTTACAGCAATCCGTGTCTCGCGCTCAACATATCTGGTCATATCTCTCTAAATACGGATTTCCAATTTTTTGAATAGACGTTCTCCTTTGTCTCGAACATTGAATTGCTTTTTTTATTATATCATACTTTTTCTTTTTTGTCAATATTTTCATCCGCTTCGCTTTATTGATTAAATCGTATTATTTCTTGTTGACTTTTTCAAAGGATTATGCTATAATTTTTGTGATTTTTGAAATTGCCTTGAAACTTTTTGAGGTTTATAACAAAGTGCGGTAAAGTCGACAGACGCACAGGACTTAAAATTTTTCGTATTGTTAAAAATTCACACTTCAGCGCAAATTTAATATTTTATGCCCGCGTGGCGGAATAGGCAGACGCACAGGACTTAAAATCCTGAGTCCTAACAGACGTATCGGTTCAAGTCCGATCGCGGGCACCAACTCTTAATAGCTTGAACTTCTTTGTCATAAAAAGAATGTTCGGGCTATTTTGTTTTATTGAGGAATTTGAGAAGTTCCGAAAGTAAAAAGAAAAGGAGCACGCGGATTTCCGCGTGCCCCTCGTGCCGTTGTTCAAGGTTTGTGATATTCGGCGCAACCTATCTGATAAATGGAAAAAATCATATACGCAATCCGCTTATGTTATTGCGGATTGCAGTAAACCGTCAGAGCGGTCATCCCGTGAAAATCAATGGGACGTTTCCTTAATCTTTGATATTTAATTGTCTTTGAGCGTGTTCTGCCGTCCATTCGGCATAGTCCTTTTGCCCTTGCTCGGACAGAAGATACTCCCTGATTTGTGGTAACAGAACTCTCGCAAGAGATTCTATCTGATAATCGGGAATATCAAAGTCAGTTTGAATTTGTTGTTTTTTCCTCGCCATCCCCCGTTGTTATGTAGTCTGTTCGATAACTTTCCTCCTTTTAAGCGTTTATTCAGTTTTACTTGCCCCAATGATTGCCCGACGACTTGAAAGGCTTGGGGCGGTACTTGTCCAACTTGCGCTGTCTTACTGTTTCCATTACTTCTTGCAACTTGTCGGGCGCGTGTTCCCTTATCTCGCGCAGAACGTCGGCATCACTTTGAAGAGATTGCTTTTCGCGTTCTGTCTTTTGATAGAGATTGAACACGTCGCTTTGGTCGCGGGCACTGATTTGCAGCCGTTCTTCGAGTTGACTGTTCTCGGCTTTGAGCTTTGCGGCTTCTGCCGCGATGACAGGTAAGTCTCTTTTGTTGAACTTTCGCCTGCCGTCCGAGTATTCCTGCAAAACTTCGGCGGCAGCTTGTAGCGGAGCGGTGTCGCGTTGCAGTTGTTCCTGTCTATCTTCAAGCTGTTGAGTTTTTCGTTCGGCGTGGACTTGCCTGCTCTCAGCTATGAGTTTCCTCTTTTCCGCTTCGTCAGCTCGCAGTTCGGCTTGTTCTGCCGCCTCGCTCATCTTCTTTAACTTGTAAGCCGCCGTATCAAGGTGCTTTGCCTGACTTCCTTCTTTGCCGCGCTGTAAGTTCCATTTCTTACCCACAACAGAGTGAAAGTCTGATTGCAGTTTCTGTAATTCGTTCCTGTCAAACAGTTGCTTTGCGCACAATCTGCCGTCGGCTATCGGAATTAAATTCAGGTGCAGGTGCGGCGTGGTTTCATCCATGTGGACGACCGCCGAGATAATGTTGTCCTCGCCGTACCGCTCCGCAAAGAAGCGGGTGCAGTCCACAAAGAATTGCTGTTGTTCGAGCGGCGACAGCCTACTGAAAAACACCCTGTCAGAACCCACGACGAAGGAACACATAAGCACGGCATCCTTGCGTACTTTCGTAAGCAGGTCGAGAGCCTCAATCTTATCGTTAATAAATTGTGTGTACGACCGCTGCCTTTTGATAATGTTGTAATTGTTCCGCGTGCGCGTGAAGTCTATCTGCGGGTTGCTCGCCTGATAGGTTTCGTCGCGCTCGTTCTCCTGTTCGACGGGTGCAATGTCCGTCTTGTGATACTTCTCCATGTGACAAACTAAGTAGCTTATAATTTTTACCTCCTGTTATTTCTTGATTAAAAGCCTCGCAGAGCCCACTAAACTTCGGCACGAAGTATAGTGGGCTATACTTCTCGTAAAAACAAAAAGTGGTTGTTTACTGTTTGCTTTCCGAAAATGGCTTTTGATTTGCCGTAAGTCACCGCAATGTCTTAACTATGTCCAAGCGATTACGGCGGTCTGATTGCTGCTTGTCTATTCATAATTCACCTCCAAATTTAATTTATTTTTATCTTTACCCACACCGAAGAGGTATGGGTGAGATAGCCGAAAAGGGCATAAAAAAGTCGCTGACACCTTTGAAGTAATCACCGACTTGTACCTTATTTAGCAACTTCTAATTGCTCTATGGTGGTCAACCATTTTGTTAAGTTGTAAGGACGTTTCTGTCGTTCAG
>ERZ1673702.3157-NODE-3157-length-13251-cov-3.959079_pt1 | contig 13251 bp, 7 predicted proteins | sample MGYA00580232_ERZ1673702 | MGnify/ENA primary metagenome ERZ1673702 (study PRJEB41218, sample SAMN15661792) | gut metagenome | host: Homo sapiens | place: Canada: London | collected 2015-08-20/2019-03-30 | study: EMG produced TPA metagenomics assembly of... | reverse complement strand
TTTATGAAGAATATGAAAAGATGTCACCGCATGATGTCAATCGTTTTCTTTTGTATTTTGATTTAAGAAAGGCACAGAATGCCTCGGATAATGAACTTGTAGAAATCTTAGAGGACTACAAAGAGCATGAAATTGATGAAAAGTATATGTTTGAACTGGCAAAGTTATATGCCAAAACAGGCAGAAAAGAAGAATGTATCAAGACCTGTGATGATATTGTACTGTGGTTTCAGGACGGACAGTATGTGGAGAAGGCGATTCAGTTAAAGCAGGAATTTGGCGTTGAACTGACCAATACACAGAAAAAAATCTTAAAGGATATTAAGAATCAGAAGAAGGATATAGAAGCAACCAGAGAAATCATGTTTGAGGAACAAAAGCAGCTTGCGGCAATCCAGAGCGATGAAATTGAAGAAGCGGTGGAAGAAGCAGAAAGTGATGCGGACGATGATATTATTCTGCCGGAAGACGATGAAAGTACCCGTGGCATTAAATCTTTCTTTAAGAAGGCATTTCATTCGCGGGCGCAGTCAGAAGAAGATATGCGCGAAATAGGCTATGAAGATGATGACGAATCCGATGATTCCGATACATATGAGAATACCGGTGCGCAGGATACAGAAAAAACACCGGAAGAACCGGTATTTTCAGCGGAAGAATTTGTAAAAGAAAAGACAGTGACGGATACCGCACCAAAAGCAGAAAAAAAGGAAGCTGATACAACGGTGGATTTGTCTGAAAGTATTGACAAGGCATCCTCATCTTTACGTGAACTGATAGAAGATGCAAAGAAGAAACTGGAAGACAGCTGCGGCGATTTATCAGGTAAAGAGGATTCATTCCGGCAGAAGGCTGTAAATACGGTCAAAGAACCGGCAGATGAAGTAGAGATTAAAGTGGACATTCCGGCATATAACAATCCGTATGATACACAAAATTTACAGGCGGCACTCGCTAAAAATTTAAGTGAATTCATGGAGGAAGAAAAAGCAGAGGCAGAGGCACTGCGTCCTCAGCCGGCGAAGCAGGAAGAAACGGCCGGTGAAAGTCAGGAAGATGAACAGATTGAAGGTCAGTTAAGCCTTGCAGACTGGTTAGAAGCGGTCCGTGAAGAAAAATACGGAAAGCAGAATACAAGGGAATTCTCAAAGACAGAGCTGGAAAAGATGTTAGATGAGAAGGACGAAAAGAGTGCGGCATACGAGCGCATTATGGTTGAGCAGAAAGCAGCGGCACAGGCAGCAGGCAAAGCCTTTGATGAAAAAGAAGCAAGCCGCCATGCACACGCACAGGTGATGTTACAGGCAGCAAAGACCGATCTTGCAATCCGTACCGGAAAAGCAACCGTACACTTAGAAGAAGCAGCAGCACAGGATGTCCGTCGTCAGCAGGCAGAGGAAGAAGCAAGAAGAAAAGCGGAGGCCGAAGTACAGATTCAGAGGCGCATGGAAGAAGCCCAGAAAGCAAGAGCCGAGGCAGAAGCCAGACGGTTAGCCGAAGCACAGCGTGCAGCTGAAGAAGCCAAGCGGGAAGCTGCAAAGAAAGCCGAAGCACAGCGTATAGCCGAACAGGAAGCAGCGCAGCAGGCAGAAGCCCAGCGGTTGGCGGAAGAAGCAGCACAAAGAGAACAGGCACAGCGTGCGGCAGAGCAGGAAGCGGCGCAAAGACAGCGGGCGGCTGTCAGTGAGGAAGTTTCATTAAATACACAGCAGCTTCCGCCGATGGAAGACCACCTTTCCGATATGAATCCGCTGGAAGCAATCAGCAGTGCAAAGCTTGCCAGTGCCGTACAGCAGGAGAAAGTTTACACCGGCATGGGCGAAGGCACGGAAATTGATGAAGAAAAGAAGTTAAGCGGAGAACTTGCAAAGATTTTCAGAAAATACCGTGAAATGCCGGGACTGGAAAGCCAACTGGCAGCATATTTTGAAAGCCTTGAACAGGAAATGGCGATTTCAACGTCGCAGATCGGCAATATTATCATTTCCGGTAATTCAAGCTCAGATAAGTCTGATCTTGCAAGAGCCATTGTGCGTGCGGTGAATTACCTGTATCCGGAACACACACGTAAGATTGCAAAGACGACCGGTGACAGTATCAATAACCGTGGACTGGCAAAGGCGATGAATAAGTTAAAAGGCACCGCACTGATTGTTGAAGGTGCGGGGGCAATCCAGCCGAAGCGTATGAGTGAAATGCTGGAATGTCTGGAACAGGATACGGAACGTATGATTGTTATTCTGGAGGATTCGGATGCAGAAATGAATGTACTGCTCAATTTCAATCCGGAAATGACACAGAAGTTTAATCATCGCATCGTGTTAAAACAGTACACGGTCAATGAACTGGTTGAAATGGCAAGAAAATTTGCAAGAAAACGCCAGTATGAAGTCAGTGATGATGCGCTGCTGGAACTTTATTTAAAGATTGATAAATTACGCAATAATGTAGATAATATCCGTATGGATGATATTAAGGAAATTATCAATCACGCAATTGTAAAAGCAGAAAAACGCGGCTCAAAAAGATTCTTTGGCGGTTTAAAGAGAAAACGCAGCGAAAACGGAGATGTTACCATCCTTGTTGAAGCAGATTTTAAAGATTGATAAAAAAAAATAAAAATGACGGTACAGGCAGCACAATAAGAAATGGAGGAAATGAATCATTATGAAGAACATAGAGGAACTGTCAGTAAATACAATCCGTGTGTTATCAGCAGAAGCGATTCAGAAAGCAAAATCAGGACATCCGGGACTGCCGCTTGGCGCAGCACCGATGGCATATGAATTATGGACAAACCATATGAACCACAATCCGGCAGACCCGGAATGGGCAAACAGAGATCGTTTTGTACTCTCAGGAGGACACGGCTCGATGCTGTTATATTCTTTATTACATTTGTTTGGCTACGGAAATCTTTCTATGGAAGACTTAAAGAATTTCAGACAGCTGGGTTCATTGACACCGGGACATCCGGAATACGGTCATACCGTTGGTATTGAAGCAACGACAGGCCCGCTTGGACAGGGTATGGCAATGGCAGTCGGCATGGCAATGGCAGAAGCACATCTTGCCGCTGTATTTAACAAAGACGGTTACGATATTGTAGACCACTATACTTATGTACTTGGCGGTGACGGCTGTATGATGGAAGGTATTTCATCAGAAGCATTTTCACTCGCAGGAACATTAGGACTGCATAAGCTGATTGTATTTTATGATTCCAACAACATTTCTATTGAAGGAAGCACCGATATTGCATTTACGGAAGACGTAACAAAGCGTTTTGAAGCATTCGGCTTCCAGACACTTGAAGTTAAAGACGGCAACAATCTTGCAGAAATTGCTGCAGCGATTGAAGCGGCAAAAGCAGATACAACCCGTCCGACAATGATTAAGGTCAATACGGTGATCGGCTATGGCTGTCCTGCAAAGCAGGGTAAGGCAAGCGCACACGGTGAACCGCTCGGTGAAGAAAATGTTGCGGCTTTAAAGGAATATTTAGAGTGGCCTTGCAAGGAAGCATTTACTGTTCCGCAGGAAGTATATGATCATTTCAACGAAGCTGCCAGGAAGAAAGCAGCAGTTGAAGATGAATGGAATGTATTATTTGAAAAGTACAGAAAAGAATATCCGGATATGGCAGAAAAATGGGATGCTTATTACAACGGATATGATTTATCAAAGCTGTTTGATTCAGAAGATTACTGGAAGAAAGCAGAAAAACCGGAAGCGACCAGAAGCACATCCGGCAGCATTTTAAATGAAATTAAACAGCTCATGCCAAACCTGATTGGCGGTTCAGCCGACCTTGCACCGTCCAATAAGACAAACATGAAGGATGCCGGCGATTTTTCAAAAGACAATTATGCAGGCACCAATCTGCATTTCGGTGTCAGGGAACAGGCGATGGCGGCAATCGGCAACGGACTTGCACTGCATGGCGGATTAAAGGCATTTGTAGCGACATTCTTTGTATTCAGTGATTATACAAAGCCAATGGCAAGACTGTCCGCATTAATGAATCTGCCGCTGACATTTATCTTTACACATGATAGCATCGGTGTCGGAGAAGACGGACCGACACACGAACCGGTTGAACAGCTTGCGGCATTCCGCTCCCTGCCAAATTTCTGTGTATACAGACCGTGTGACAGAACAGAAACCGCAGCGGCATGGTACCGTGCAGTTACTTCAAAAGACCAGCCGACAGCACTTGTGCTGACAAGACAGAATCTTTCACAGATGCAGGGTTCTTCAAAGGAAGCGTTAAAGGGCGGCTATATCTTAGAGGATTCTAAGAAGGAAGTGCCGGATGCCATCATTATTGCCAGTGGTTCGGAAGTAGAACTGGCAGTTAATGCAAAGGCAGAACTTGCAAAAGACGGCGTGGACGTGCGTGTTGTCAGTATGCCGAGTATGGAAGCATTTGAAGAACAGACAGCAGAATACAAGGAATCCGTTCTTCCGAAGGCATGCCGGAAGAGAGTTGCGGTCGAAGCGCTTTCAGACTTCGGCTGGTACCGTTACGTGGGCTTAGACGGCAAAGTTGTTTCCATGACAGGCTTTGGCGCATCCGGTCCTGCGGCATCACTGTTTGAAAAATTCGGATTTACAACAGAAAATGTTGTAGCGGCTGTAAAATCTGTTTTATAAAAGTATTGAAAAATTTATGTAAAACATACAAAAAATTCAAAAAAAACACTTGCAATTCACAGCAGATAATACTATAATAAACTCAAGATTGTTGAAAAATTAACAAAGTCCTGCGGGGACATTCAACAAAATACATAGTATATGGAGGATTTTGAGTTATGACACGTTTTACATTACCAAGAGACTTATATCACGGAAAAGGATCATTAGAGGCATTAAAGACACTGGAAGGTAAGAAAGCCATTATCTGCGTAGGTGGCGGTTCTATGAAGCGCAACGGCTTCTTACAGAAGGCAGAAGACTACTTAAAAGAAGCAGGAATGGAAGTAAAACTGTTTGAGGGCATCGAATCCGACCCGTCAGTAGACACTGTCATGAAGGGTGCTAAGGTTATGGAAGAATACGGACCGGACTGGATTGTAGCGATTGGCGGCGGTTCTCCGATTGATGCAGCAAAGGCAAGGTGGGTAAAATATGAAGAGCCTGACATTACATTTGAAGAAATGTGCAAGGTATTCGGTATGCCGAAGCTTCGTAAAAAAGCACATTTCTGTGCAGTATCTTCTACATCCGGTACAGCAACGGAAGTTACGGCATTCTCAGTTATCACAGATTACGAAAAAGGTATTAAGTATCCGCTGGCTGATTTTGAAATTACACCGGATGTTGCAATCGTAGACCCTGAACTGGCTGAAACAATGCCTGTAAAGCTGGTAGCCCATACAGGTATGGATGCGATGACACATGCCATTGAAGCGTATGTATCAACCGCAAACTGCGATTATACAGACCCACTGGCACTTCATGCAATTAAGATGATTCATGAAACACTGATTAAGTCATACAACGGAGATATGGCAGCCCGGGATTCTATGCACAACGCACAGTGTCTTGCAGGTATGGCATTCTCCAACGCATTACTCGGTATCGTTCATTCAATGGCACATAAGACCGGTGCTGCATTTGAAGGCGGACATATTATCCACGGTGCTGCCAATGCAATGTATCTGCCAAAGGTTATCAAATACAATGCCAAGAATGAGGAAGCTGCCAAGAGATATGCAGAAATTGCAGATTTCATTCACTTAGGCGGTAATACAACAGAAGAAAAGATTGATAAACTCATCGAACTGCTCCGCAAGATGAATGATGAACTCAATATCCCGCACTGCATCAAGCATTATGGTGAAGGCGGACTTCCGGCAGAAGAAGGTATTGTACCGGAAGATGAGTTCTTAAAGAAGCTTCCTGAAATTGCAGCAAACGCAATTCTTGATGCCTGTACAGGTTCTAATCCTCGTCAGCCAAATCAGGAAGAAATGGAGAAATTACTGAAGTGCTGCTATTATGACACAGAAGTAGATTTCTAATCAATAAGCTTATAACGGAAAAATAAATTTTCCATTTTACGTTTCTCCTTTCATAAATGCCGTATTTTTCATAGAATATATGAAAATACGGCATTTTTTTTGCAACTATATCATGTCCGGTTTCGTATAAAGAATAAGAGGAGGTGGCAGGAAGTGTTTGAAACAGATGAAACGCTTATCAGGCGCATATTACAGGGGAAAGACCGTGAGGCAGGTGAACTGCTGGTTGAACGGCATTATAAAAGAATATATAAAGAGATTTACTTAAAAACTTCAGATGAGGAGCTTGCAAAAGACCTTACGCAGGAAGCATTTATACAGATATTAAAAAATCTATATCAGTTTGACAGTAAAAAGGCGTCCTTTAAGACGTGGATTACAAGAATTGCCTGCAATAAAGTGATTGATTACATGAGAAGCCGCCAGCACCATGAAATGCTTATGACTGAAATTTTGGACGATTATGATAAAGAAGATGCGCACAATCTTGAGGAACGTGTGACAAACCGCATGGCAACACAGCGGGTAGAGCAATTACTTGAAAAAGAGGAAGTACAAAACCAGAAGATATTTAACCTGAAAGCACAGCAGGGTTACACATTTGAAGAAGTCAGTACGATTACGGGGGTAACAAAAACTGCTGTAAAAAACCGCTATTACTCCATGGTGAGAAAGATGAGAAAGGAGCTGAGTGATTATGAGTAGGATTAAATATCCGGGTGAACAGGAAATGAAGCGCCAGATTCAGGTGATTTTGGATGAGTCCGGCATGTTTGAAGATGACGAAAAAAGTCAGGGTTATACAGAGTGTGTGCAGGTGAAGAAACGTCCGGCGGTAAAGACGGCGATTTTATTTCCCCTGGCAGCCGCGGCGGTAATGTTTCTTGTTGTCACTGCGGCAGGACTGATACCGCAGCAGACAAATTCCAGGGTCGAACCGATGACAAATGTGCTGACGGATGATACAATAAGATCAGTATCAAAAACACAGCTAAGCGACGATATTACGGTTCAGATTTGTACAGACTGTTCTTATCTGCCATTAAAAGCATCCGGGTCAGACAGCGTATCGGACAGACAGATACAGTTTAGTTATACGTATCCGAAAATTTATTATCAGGGAACAGAGGTGGAGTCTGTTACGCGCTATTACGAGGACAGAATCGAACAGTTAAAAACACAGGCGCAGACACAGTTTAAGAATGTTGCCTTTGTAAAGGATTTGGATATTCCGGTAAAGATTTCATATCATTGTTCGGCATTAAACGATGTGACCGCACCGGAAAATAATCTGGTGTCAATTTATGAAAATTATTCGGAGAGTTATACAGCATACGATAAAGATGGGGCGTATGTTACGGTAATGACCAATGCTGTTTATGGTGGAAATTTTAATGCAAAGACAGGAAAGAAGCTCTCTTTAAATGAACTTTTTGAAGAAAATGACTTGTCAGGGCTGGAAAAAGAGTGGATCGGTATCGGACAGACAGAACAGGAATTACAGACGATTGCAGATACGGATGCATGGTATTTATCGCAGGACGGACTGGCACTGTGTATCAACGGCTGTGAAAACGATTATGAGAATAACGCAGGAAAGCTGCGGTATCACAATGTTTCATGCAAAACAAATGTCGTGGCTTATGACACGCTTTCCGGATTAAAGAAAGGCTAAAAATCCACAGGCAGAATGAATACAGGAAGATACGGCAGAATGTGAGGAGAGTATGCCAAACGAGATGGAAGAATTAGAATTTTATTTAAAAAAGGCAAAACAGGTTGTATATGAAGTCAAAAAGACAGTTGTCGGCAAAGATGAGGCTATCTGCAAACTGCTGATGGCAATCTTAGCAAAGGGACATATTCTGATTGAAGATATTCCGGGGGTCGGAAAGACAACGATGGCGCTGGCATTTTCAAAGGCACTGGGATTGGAATGTAACCGGCTGCAGTTTACACCGGATATTATGCCGTCGGATCTGACGGGATTTAACTTATACAACCGTCAGACAGGGCAGTTTGAGTACAAGCCGGGAGCTGTGCTGTGCAATATTTTACTGGCAGATGAAATTAACAGAACCTCGCCAAAGACCCAGTCTGCGCTGTTAGAGGTGATGGAGGAGCGCAGGGTGACGGTGGACAGCCAGAGCATTGAGCTGCCAAAGCCGTTTATGGTCATGGCAACACAGAATCCATTTGGTTCAATCGGAACACAGAAACTTCCGGAATCCCAGCTTGACCGTTTTATGATTCAGATATCACTGGGATATCCGACCGTGGAAGATGAAATTGCCATTTTAAAAAATAAGACAAACGGCAGTCCGAAAATTATTTCGGAAAAGGTGCTGACAGCAGAAGAATTAATGGCAATGCAGGCTTATGTGGAACAAATCTATGTCGATGACAGGGTTTATGATTATGTGGCGCGGATTGCAAAGGCAACGAGAAACAGCCCAGAGATTTTACAGGGCATCAGTCCGAGAGGAAGTATCGCGGTGCTTGCGATTGCCAAGGCGGAAGCGTTCTTACGCGGACATACTTATGTGCTGCCGTCGGATATCCAGTATGTATTAATGGATGCTGCGGCACACCGTATTATTGTGGATAACGGATTGAGAAATGGAAATGTGACGGCAGAAACGGCATTAAAAAATGTGCTTGAAACCGTTTCCGTGCCGAAACTGGATGTGAAAAGGGTCGTTTAAATGAGAAAAAGAAGACTTTTGTATATCGTCTGTCTGCTGGGGGTATTCTGGCTGAATGTCATCTATGTCGAATACCAGTTCTTTCTGCTGCTGGTACTGCTGATTGTTGTTCCGGCGATTTCCGGGGTGCTGTTTGAACTGGCGGCAAACGGATTAAAGCTGTATCTGAACATTCCACAGAAGGAAGTGCATCCCGGACAGCTGGTGACAGTGTGCATTAAGGCCGTAAACCGCCATGTGATATTTTTAGGGAAACAGCAGTTTCAGATTGGCGTGGTCTATCTGAATACTCCGGGAAATGAAAAGGAAATGCTGCAATGTGACGGAGTTACGGAAAAAGTACAGCAGACAATGGCGGAATTTAGTCCAAAGCACTGCGGCATCGCACAAATTGACATTGAAAAAGTATTTTTGCAGGATTATCTGGGGCTGATTGGTACACAAAAGAATTTTCGCGGAAGCTGCCAGCTTGCCGTACTGCCGGAGCCGGTTTTATCCACGCGGATCAGGACGGGGATGGAAAAACAGCAGGAATACCGCTATTCAGCGGTAGCAGATGATGATTCGGATATTCTGGATTTGCGGGCGTTCCGTCCTGGTGATAATTTAAACCATATCCACTGGAATTTAAGCCTTCGTACAGATGATTTGATTGTGCGGCAGTATGGAGAACAGATTGATGTAAAAAAAGTGATTCTTGTGGATTTAAGCATTTTGAACACAGCGCAGTACAGGAGCCGAATGGATGCAGTCTATACAGCAGTGGCTTCCATTGCCAATTTATACGTTGAAAATGAGGTGAATACGCTGATTCTTGCATGGAACGGACAGAAACAAAGTGCAGAGTATCTGGAAGTCCATGACCGGACAGAATTAAACCGTGCCATGATACGGCTGATGCAGATTCCATGCAGCAGCAGGGCAGGAGAGCATGCAGCGGCGGTATATTTAAAGGACATTGAAGCACAGGGACAGCAGGCATTATTTGTGACAGCAGGAAGCTATGAGAATAACAAAGTAAGAATTGTCAATGTGGAAAAGATACAGTTACAGGAACTGATCGATGAACTTTGGGAAAAGATATAAGGGACAGAAATTAGAAACAAGGGGTAAGACAGCATGGAAGAAAATCGTGAAATCAGTTACATCGTAAGAATGCTTCTTACAACAATCGGATCATATGGAATTATAAGGGTGCTGACTTCATGCGCCCTTTTTCAAGTGTCGGATATGGCAGTGATTTTTGGAATTCTGGCGGCTGCTGTTATTTGTGTGTACGGACTGTACGGCAGGAAAAAGCATTTTTTAACCGTGACGGGAATTATATTTGCCGGATTGTCCGTTTTGAGTTTTGGCATTTTAAGAGCCGGATTCTGCCACATTTATAATGACTGTATGACAGCCCTTGAAAAGCCATACGGACTGAGTCTTGGCAGAATTGCCGTAAAGGAAACGGCGGCGCGGCCGATGCAAGAAACAATAGCGGTGTTGTTTATTGCAGTTCTTGTGACATTTGCAGCAGCAGTTATTGTGATTTACCTGCACAGTATGCTGGGGACACTGCTTTCTATTCTGCCGCTGCTTATTTTATTCGTATCGCTGGGAGCAGTCCCGGACAGCTGTACATTTTTTCTGTGTATCAGCTACGTGCTTGGTGTTTCGGCTTTGCAGGGGCAAAAAGGCGGGGAACAGCAGTCACTGATGGTTTTGTTTTTATGTCTGATTGCACTGACGGTTTCGGTTATTGTGCGCCCGCCGGTAAACTATGAACGGTTTCAGGTATTTCAGGTGTTAAATGAAGAAGCGAAAAACCGTTTTTCATGGGTCGGCGGAGATTTAGAAACAGATGTTGACCTTGCAAACGGTGGAATTAATAACGGGGAACTGGGGAAAATTGATGGTATCCGCTACAGCAACCAGACCCTGCTGACAGTGACTACGCAAAGTACCGGGAAAAATCAGTATTTTCCGAGGTTTATCGGGCTGGATTATGATACAGGCCGGTGGTCAGAGCTGCTAAGCAGTACACTAAAAAACGATCAGAAGGAAAATCTTGTGGATTATATGGATACACAGGCGCAGGCGCAGCAGTATATTGAAAATACAGTGGGCAGTTATTACCAGATGATAAAAAAAGTACCATATATTCTCCGGTATACGGATGGAACGACACAGAACGGAACCAATGTCATTGCCGGTGTGAATAGTTACAGTGCTTTTAATAATCTTTTGGAGTATCTGCGGTATGAGTATCTTGGCGGTGGTGCGCCTTTGTATAAAAATATGGTTTCTTATCAGAATCTGGTAAAAAATAATTATCTTGATGTGCCGTATGATGTACGGGAAGTGATTGAAAATCTGCTCGGAGAAACCAGCGTTACAACGACGGAACAAAAAGAAAATTATATTAAATATGTAAAAGATTATCTTTCACAAAACTATACTTACAATATGTTTCCGGGGAAAGTGCCGGAAAATGAAGATTTTGTAAAATATTTTCTGACAGAAAGCAAAGAGGGATATTGTACATATTTTGCAACGGCGGCAGTACTGATGTACCGCTGTGCAGGAATTCCGGCAAGATATGTCGAAGGATATGTGGCGGCAGATGATACTATAAAGTCGGGAGTTCCGATACAGACGACACAGACAAGAAAGACATCGGACAATGTGCAGACGGAAGAAAATGTTGTTGAATATCAGGTGGATTTAAAGGACAATGCGGCACATGCATGGGCAGAAGTCTATATGGACGGTTACGGCTGGGTTACGGTGGAAGTGACACCGCAGGCATCGGCGCAGGGCAGTACCGGTGCAGCCACAGAAGCAGGCGCATCATCCGGGGAAGGACAGAATATACAGCAGGAATTACAGACAGAAAGCCCGTCAGAAGTTTCCACAGACGGACAGGAACTGACACAGGATGCAGCCGTACAGCCGTTGGAACAGCAGACAGATTCAGTTCCGGAAATTTCACAGGGTGCAGCCGGAGAGGCAGATAACACGGCACAGGATCACAGCAGTGCAGGTAATACGGATGTGGGGAAGGCGCAGACAGAATCTGCTTTTACACGGCTTGTAAAACAGTATCCGCTGCTTTGGATTCCAATCGGACTGATATTGCTGTTTACAGTAATGTCTGCTATAATTCTGATACGGTATTTTACTGTCAGACAGATGCGCACAGCAAAGAAAAGAAAGACAGATATTAAGAGTATGGTACAGGAAGAACGGCGGGAAATGGTGATGGAGGCTTACCGTAGTTTTGAAAAAATGCTTGCGGCAGCGGGATATGGCAGAACAAGCGGTCTGGAGTACGAAGCGTATGCGGGCTATCTGACCGAGGCATCGGAAATTTTTAAGGAAAATCATATCAAACGGATTTTTGATCTGGTACTGCGGTGTTCATTTTCCGAAATACCGGTCAGTGAGCAGGAGTACCGCGGGTACCGCAGGGATATGCAGAATATCCGCAATGCCATAGAACAAAAGCTTGGATTTTGGGAAAGACTGTATTTTAAGTATATACGGTTATTTTAAATAAGGAGAGGTATGTTTGATTTAGAAGATGAGTTAAAGAAACTCCCGGCAAAGCCGGGAGTTTATATTATGCATGACAATACGGATACGATTATTTATGTGGGAAAAGCTGTGAGCTTGAAAAACAGGGTGCGGCAGTATTTTCAAAGCAGCCGGAATCATTCGTCCAAAATAAAGAAAATGGTTTCGCACATCGCTTATTTTGAGTATATTATTACAGATTCCGAACTGGAAGCGCTGGTTTTGGAGTGCAACCTGATTAAGGAGCACCGCCCGAAGTATAATACGATGTTAAAGGACGATAAAACCTATCCGTTTATCAAAGTCACGACAGGTGAAGCGTATCCGAGAGTTTTATTTTCAAGGGATATGAAGCATGGTGCGGGCAGATACTTTGGCCCGTATACTTCGGCAGGGGCGGTCAAGGACACGATTGAACTGCTCTGCAAGCTCTATAAAATCAGAACGTGCAGCCGCAATCTGCCAAAAGATGAGGGGAAACAGCGCCCATGCCTGAATTACCATATCGGGCAGTGCAGTGCGCCGTGCCAGGGATACATTTCTGAAATCGAATACAGAAAAAACGTAGATAGTGTGCTGGAATTTTTAAACGGCAATTATGATAAAATTTTAAAACAGCTGACGGCGCAGATGAATGACTGCGCGGAAAAACTCGAATATGAAGAAGCGGCGCGCTTCCGGGATTTAATCCAAAGTGTTAAGCAGGTGGCACAGAAGCAGAAAATTACGGCAGATGACGAAACCGACCGTGACGTGGTGGCGTGTGCAAGTGACGGCACGGATGCGGTGGTACAGATTTTTTATATCCGCAGCGGAAAGCTTCTCGGCAGGGATCATTTTCATATGAGCGTGGCGGAAGGTGATACCAGAAGTGATATTATCAGCGGATTTTTAAAGCAGTATTACGGCGGGACACCCTATATTCCAAATGTAGTAATGCTACAGGAAGAAATTGAAGA
>ERZ1673702.3146-NODE-3146-length-13281-cov-4.422728_pt1 | contig 13281 bp, 12 predicted proteins | sample MGYA00580232_ERZ1673702 | MGnify/ENA primary metagenome ERZ1673702 (study PRJEB41218, sample SAMN15661792) | gut metagenome | host: Homo sapiens | place: Canada: London | collected 2015-08-20/2019-03-30 | study: EMG produced TPA metagenomics assembly of... | reverse complement strand
GCCTTTCTCATCATAGGATTTTTTTATTTTTGCAACAGTCTTCTTCCCCTTTTTAATAACTGTTTTCGATACTCCTACCAAATCTGCTTTCAAGGAGTCCAGAAAACTGTCTTTTTTCTTTTTACTTTTTGCTTTTACTTTCTTGGATGTCTTTTCGGCTTTCCTGTAGTCCTCTATGACATCAATCACACCTTGTACCTGTCCGGAACTGATTCCCTCGCCTGCTTCTCCTCCAAACACCTTAAAAAGAGACTGGTCTACCGACTGCATGGTTGTAGCACTGTTTTTTGCTGCAACAGCCCCACTGGAAAGAAGTTCTGTAATACTTGCGAAACTTTGCTGGGCACTGCTTATTTTTCCTGCGAAATTATGTGCTAACAGTTCACTCCAGTGATTGTTTGTGTCATTCAAGGTACCTGTAACCTTCGAAAACAGCGCTTCATACTCTGCTGTCAGATTCTGCATTTCACCAGCCTGCGCCAACAGGGTTTCCGGATCTAATATAATTCTGGACGCCATTCTTCTCCTCCTTTCCCTACAATTTCATACTTGTCAGCTCAATCACGGAAGACAGCTTAAAATCTTCTGGTCCACCTGATTTGCAAATCGGCATTACACCCTCCGGGAGATTACTTGTCCTATTCCCGGCTCCGATCGGCCGGATCGAAAGTATGGATCCAATCATACTTTCTACACTGGTAAACATTTCTGATATATTTTTCTCATCTGTCGTAAAGTTCTCTGCAACCGTTTTCATGACATTTGCAAAATTTCCGGATTTTTCACTGATTTTCAAAATCTCCCGGGCATTCGACTGGGTGTAATCATTGATAGCATCCCTCTCTTTGCAATTCCAGTTGTTGTGTTCCGTGATGGATGTCAGAATTCTTGCAGCCTCCTCCACTTCTCCATAAGCGTTTGCAATCGTCTGTGCAATTTCCGTAATCGTCTGTGGATTCACATCTATAATCATCTTCTCATCTCCTAGCATCCCCTGATAGCACTTGCACCTTCCTGATCTCTTGAAACAAATTTTGTCCTGGCATCCTCCATATAGGAGAGAAATTCCTGCAAAAGTTCTTTCATCTGTCCTGCTTTTTGCATTCTCTCTGTCATAATATTAATATACGCCGTGCTCGCCTCTCCCTCCCAAGAAGAAGCAATCTGTGCCAAAAGTGACTGCGTCCGCGCATTCAAAGAATCCAGTTCATTCACATAGGCTCTCATAGAGGAAATATTATTCTGCAATCCATCTGTGTCGATTCTGATATTAGCCATGTTGAATCCCTCCACTCTAAACCATATTTTGTGATGCCATAATCGCCTTAAGCATTTCATCCTTTGCCTTATACACAGCAAGCACATGGCGAATATAATTTGTTGTTTCTTCCAGATTATTATCGAGCCTTTGAATCTGGTTGATCAGTTCCTGAGATTTATCATAAATAGCCTGTGCCGTCTGGCCTTTCGAATTTGCCCCTTCTGTCTGCGCTGCTCTCAGGCTCTGCAGTGCATTTTGCAGGATAGCCTGTGCCCGCTCGATTTTTCTGATATCCTCTCCGGCCGCGACATCATCAATCGTTATTTTTCCATTTTCATCTCTGTATGCCATTTTTTCAGTCTCCTGTCAGAATCTTTTTTACCTGCTCACAAACGACATTTTTTTCAACCAGGCGAAGTATCTTTTCCTCTGCCTGTTTCGGATCCATTTCATAGAAATATCCGCCTTTTTCTGCGTAAAAATAAAGACAGGTATCCCTTCCAATATGAGTACCTTTCAGAATGATACTTCTTTCTGCCTGGTCAGTCGCGATATATGCTTCTTTTTTCTCCGTCTGCACATTGTTTTCCAAAAGGGGAGAAAGCATCCTTTCTATCCCCTCTTTGTCCTGCACCCTGATCCGGTACTCCTGTGACCGGCACTCTACGGATGTGATCCGATTCTCCATATGATGAAATTTATAATGTACAGATTCTCCGGCCTCTTCCCGCAAGATCAGTTCCGATTCATACATTCCCTGATAAAGAGGCTGTAATATTTCTATACATGCCGGCTCTACTTCCAGATTGCCCAGGAAATCCTCCTGGGCATATCCCTTTCTTTCAAGACTATCCAGAATTTCCTGTTGTTTTATTTTCCCCCGTTTTCCAATATCCTTCATAGCGGCAATATAATCATAATCCAAATATTTTCCGCCGCTTACTTTTCCGATATAATAGATTTCTTCCGGGGACAGTATGAATTCCTTCATTCTTTCCATCGCTCATTCCTTACTGACCCATGGATGCTGCAAGTCCTCCGTCAGTTTCCTCCATAGTATTGGCCGCGGTATCCAACTTTTGTGCAAAGCTTTCCAGAAGTTCTCCAAAAGCCGTAAACTGACCATTGTAGCTTTCAAAATTTGATACATAAGCTGCTGCAGCCTCACCTTCGAATACGCCACTCATACTGTTTACGATTGTACGCATGCTGCTGATACACTGTTCAAAATTAGCTTTTTCACTGCGAAGACTTGTTGCGTTGCTTCTCATTTCCTCTGGAGTTACAATAATTTTCATTTGATTTCCACCTTTCTTTGATACGTCATTTCTGACTTTTTTATTCTTAAAAAACCTGTAAGGTTTTTAAGCTCCTGTCATTTGCTGATTTCTTTATTCTGGATGCATTATTCTATTTGTATCCCTGTATTTCCAGGATATCTCCATTCCATACACACTCTTCCAGTAAAGAATTCTCCGGGTTTAATCTTCTACCTGTTCTTTTGTCCATAAAGCTGACCTTTTCCGGGTCAAACCAGGACAATGGATCCAGTCCTTCCAGCGAATCTGAAATATCCTGCGTCAGGTCTTTGATTTTCTGATGAACAGGAAGTTCCAAATCATATTCTTTTTTCTGATTTATTCTTATTGTGACTATGATTCGATTCATCTCCCTGCCTCCTGACTGTCTATGCACTTGATTTTCCTGCCGCCATTATCTGCAAAAAAGATTCCAAACCCTTTCTCCAGCTCTGCATTTCTCTGGCTTTGCACAAAATTATTTTTATAAAAACCTTCGTAATGCACTGCCGTATCAGACAGCGCCAGAGCGGATCCGGAAGATTTGAGATCCACGCCGAGCTGATCCTGCGTATAAAAATTGAAAAGGTCGCCCTGCCGGATTCCGCATAGAACCAGCACACCATAGCCTTTCGTCTTTGTCATGATCCGGTGCAGCTGCATCTGTATATCATCCGGTAAGCTGTTACATTCTTTTATGTCATCAATAAGCAAGATGATCCAGGGTTCTTTCTCGATTTCCGTCGCAGCTTCTTTTCTTCTCTGCATACGACTCATCAATTCCTTTAAAATCTGAGCGAATACACCCTGTACTTTCTCGACTTCTGACAATCGCGCATAAGCAGTTCCTTTCTCCTTCAGCTTCGCCAGAGATTTTTTCTCTGTATCCAGACAATATAAAAGTGTATTTTCATCCACTTCCAATACCATCTGCCCTATTCTCTGAAGCATTGTGCTCTTTCCACATCCAACTCTTCCGGTAACAGCCATTGCCGTCGTTTCTCCCGGTTTTACATAAACCGCTTCTATGCTCTCTGTATCCAGTCCAACGGCTATCCCCTGCTCGCTGCCGCTGAGATCTGCCATGCTTTTCACCGAAATACTTTCCGGAAGAACCGGTATCTTCAAAGCCGGCTTTCCTCTCCATGCTTCTGTCATGCTTTCTGCTTCTGCTTTCAGCGCCATTTCCCGCTCTTTATCATTTTCTCCCGGTTCGTACATTGCCTTCTGGAAATTGATCAGTTCCTGATTTACTTTGATCAGAGCGTTACCCACTCTATTCGGTAATCTTGTGTCCCTCACCTGTCCTATCAAAGTGCTGTATTCACTCCGGTCAGCCTGCATGAAAGAAATTGCCCCGGAAACATTGGCTGTCAGCTTATAAGGCACGCCTGTATTATTTACACCTGTATAAACAAAATAGATTCCTTTTGATGGTCCCTCGCTGAAGAGACGAACAAATACATCTTTATAATCCTGGTTCGATTCCAGAATGCCACTGAAGCGGTCGATCAAAACAAAGACAGCCGGCATCTCTTCACTGACCAGTTCCCGGTAAGCTTTCAGAGAATCCACTCTCTCCTGATTGAAAATTTTTCTTCTCTCCTCCAGAAAACTGATCAGCATATTTATGAGCTTGCCAAGCTTTTCTTCCTGTCCGGATCCCACAACGCCTCCTACCTGCGGGAAAGCCTCCATACCGGCCATATCTGCAATGATATAAAGATGTATATCCCGGGGAGAATACATGCGGCATAAAGATGTTGCAATTGTCCGAAGCAGAGATGTCTTCCCTGTCTGGGAGCTTCCAAAAACCCCAAAATTGCCTTCCTTCAGGAAGTCCATATACTGTACTCCCTGCATCTGAAGCTCCGGCCTGTCAAATATACCAACCGGCACCGATAACCATGGAGCCTCTGTCATCTCCCATTTTTCTCCGTCAAAGCTGCCTTCCACCGGCAGCTTCTTCCAGCTGAAGAGATCCGGAAGTTCTGTTTTCCACGGTGATGGCTGTTTCTCTATACCTGCCGCTTGGGCTGTTTTCGCTATATAAGCTATCACAGCCTCAATTTCTTTCTTATCCGAAACAAATCGTGTATGATTTTCTTCTACTGTTTTGATGCGCGAACCATCCATGGTTACATAACGCACTTCCAAAGCACCCTGTTCTTTATTTTCCCGATAAGGAGCACCGGACCAGGCGGATTGAATCAGTGCGAAGGTTTCTGCCTTTTCGGAGGTTCCAACCCTTACATAAGCTCTTCCTGCCTGTGTGATCATGGCCGCATCCGGTTCATGAATCATCACCTTACTGGCGGCAGCGTTTTGCACCTTCATACAGATCTGATACTGGGTATTATTCCAGGTTCCCTCATCTACCGCATCTGCAGGACTCTGGGTAGCCAGAATCAGATGTACTCCCAGAGAGCTTCCTTTTGCAGCTATGGAGTCAACCATTTTTTTGACAACCGGTCTTTCCTTGATCAGCTCTTTAAATTCGTCAAACACAATCAGAAGCCTTGGTACAACTTCCTGAAACTCTCCCTTGTGATGCCCTTTTATGTACTCCTTGATATCCTTGGCACCTACCGAAGCAAAAATGTCTTCTCTTCGCCGCAGTTCGTACTCCAGAGATTGCATACATCTGTCAATGCCGCTGCCAACATCTGTAATAATCCCACAAACATGTGGCAGTTTTTCAAGAGCATATGCCGTACTCCCGCCTTTATAATCAATCACTACAAATGAAACATCTTCCGGATGATAATTGCAGGCAATGGACAAAAGCCATGAAATAAGTAATTCACTCTTTCCTGATCCTGTCATACCTGCCACAAGCCCATGAGAGCAGTGTCTGTGAAGGGATAAGGAAAACAGCTTGCCACCCTCTCCTTCTCCTAAAGGTGCCGTGATATTCACAGCACTGTCATTCTTTTTCCATCTCTCCAGTACGTTCAGATCCCGCACCCTGTTTACATCCATGCATTGCAGGAAGGTAAGCGAAGATGGGATCTGTCCCCTGGCAGCGGCATCTTCAGCCTCGATCGCCGACATCTGTCTGCAAAACACATCAAACTTTCTCTGCGGAATCGGCGGATCCATAGTAAACCACATTTTTTCATCTGCTCTGTATTTGTAAAAAGCAGTAGCCGTCCTGTCATCATAAGGATCGTCTACATTTACGATATACTGACAAAAGTTCGGCAGATAATACTGTTCATCATATAAAAAGATTGTTGAGATACCCATGGCCGGATCATTCTCGGAAAGCATAGGCAGAAAACACTCCGTTTTTTTCCTGGAAGCAAAAAGAAAAATATAATGTGGAACCGGACTCATCCCGTTTTTCCATTTTGCCTGAAAATCCGGATCTTTTCGTTCCGCAAGGATACTGTTTACCTTTTCTCGGAATTTCGCATAAGAATCCACATGGTCTTTTTCTCCGCTTAGTGTGGCGCTCTCGAAAGATTCTGCAGTAAGTGGATCAAAACTCAAGTATCTCGTCTGTAATTCATCATCCCAGATATGCGGAAGCCAGCGCATAGATTTCCATTCTTCCTCTTCTTCCGGATCAAAAACGCCTACGATACGAACGTCTCTGAAGAAGTGTAGTGTGGAAAGTGAAACCAGCAGATTCTTCAGTAAGTCTGTTACCTTGCGTCTGTTTCCGATCACACCCACAGAACTATACTTTAGGAGATCCAGTCTGGCAGGAACATCATCTACCAGATGCGTCTCCTGTATAATCCGATCCGTTAACTCCTCCAGTTCATCCCTTTCCATATGAAAATCGTTGACATCCGTAGGAGGCTTTACCTCTACGCAAAGAGGGGCATACCCGGCTCCCATCCTGACTTGTAAAAAGTCTGAATCTGTCGCTGTTCTCTCCCATAAAGAAGTCGACATCTTATTTAAAATTGTTTCACAGATTTCCGGCGCAGGATTCTCCTGATTCGTGATTTCTCTTTGCTTTTCTCCAATGGCACGAATATGTGCTTTTTCTCCGGCAATATAGTCCGCATATTTCCGGAAGCGTTCTTCTTCTTCAACCATAAGCATCTTACGTGCTTTTTTATTACTGTTTCCAATCAGACTCCCAACAGGAGAAATCATCATCGCCGCGCGCATAGCAAGCATAGCAGGAGAAAAAGTCGACATGGCAATTGATGCTCCCGCCATGGCACCGCTGCTTAAAAGTGGCAAAAAGTTCGCTTTTCTGATAGAAAATTTTTGTGGTTTATTAGGTAAATGCGATAATCTCACCTCATCCACAGGCAAAGACTCTCTGATTCTCGGCGAGCGATGATATATAGGATAGCCTTTCCGCGTAGAGACAATATTCGTCGCCATCCCGGGGTGATTGATCCCCTTCTGATATTTGAATTCCGGTTTTTCATGAAGGTTATAAAAATATAGTCTGTTCTCCTTGCAGATCATACGCAGATCACAAATGTCAATTTCATCCCCGGATTTCAGCATTGCTTTTTTCACGGGACTTCCATTCAGATAGGTGCCATATGTACTCTCCAGATCCTCTATTCGGATTCTGCCTTTTTCGGCTGTGATAAGCAGGTGATTTCTGCTCACATAGGACTCATTCAGAACAATATCATTCTTTTTAGATCTTCCAATATGAATCTGACACTCATAAGGAATAGCATATGATTCCGGATATTCTCCTGTATCCCTTGTAAAACTTACTTCCATCTTCGGATATCCGCAAATGTGAACTAATCTGGCTTCTTCGTTAATTTCCTTTACTGACAGAGGGATTGTCTTTGCAGTTAACTTCAATACTTGTTTTTTTTCGTTAAAACACATCCCAAGCTGCCCATCTATACCAAGCTCTGACATCGGAAATAAATCTTTTTTTCCGGATCCAAGGGTATATTTTATTCCGCCTTCTATATTCACCCGATATAAGTATTTTTCAGTTAAAATTGTAACTACATAGTTCATATTGTTCTTTCGATTCCTTCCTGCAGGTACAAGCCCAAATGTCTCGCGGGATACTACCTGCCGAATAGTTATCCGACATCTTTTCATATCAGGTTCAGCAGAACTTCAAGCTTCCTGTTTTTCGGGAACGCCGGTGTTCCATCTTTTTTCATAATTTGCCAAACCATGGAATAGATACCTTCGATCGGTGGAGTTGCAAATTCCACTTTGACGGAGATCCTTTCGCCAGGCATAACACGTTTTTTGAATGGTACACATAATTCTCTTTTTGCGTACGAAAAGTTATCCCCATTGATACACTCTAAATAATACTCATTCCATATAGTTGTTCCTGTATTTTCAATGATCCATGTATGCGAATGCAGCTTTCCCGAGATATTTGTGACCGGATGACGGGGTATTTCTTCTATTACCTTATAATTCCCGCCATTTTTTACCTGGGATATTTTCTCATCTTCCAAATCCAATACCATGAAATGTAATCCTAGTCCTAATCTATCCGGAAAAGCCTCATTACCATTACCATCTTTCATTTTCCAGTTCATAACATAAGTTCCGGGTGTTTCCGGTGCATAAAACGATACACTGGGAGACACCTTATCCCCCGGGTAAACAATTTGGGGGAGATGAAGGATTCTGTTTTTTTCGTCTAATTCAATCACAGACTGGTTGCATTCGTAATAACGATTTTCCCATAAAATATTACCCACATTTTTCATTACCCACGTATGATTTATTATTTCTCCCGGAGATACAATGCCCATATCCGGTGGGTATTCATATTGAAATAAAATGCCGTCTTTCTCTGTTGAACTATTACTATCCTCTTCTTCCTTAAAATGTATATTATGTTCCCGATTATATATATACTGTACATAAATCTGATTAATTTCTTTTGGGAAAATGGCCAAAAGGACATAAAACGTCAGGACGTTTTCCCATTTTGTTTTCAGGCGGTTCGCCTCAGTATCAAACAAATATTTTCTGAGATTTCTGGAAATCTCAACTTCTTCTTCATCTATGATCTGCAAAAATCTGTCATTCATGCACTCTTCAGAAATCTGACCGGATAAAAGAGTCTTCGCTTTTCCTTCTATTCTTGAAATAGTCCATGGATGTTCAAACAAATATGTACGCAATTCTGCAATATACCGTGCTTCTTTTTTGCAATCTGAAAGGAATCTGCTTCTTCTCGCTTTGTCATTCCAGATTTTATAATTAAGCCATCGTATTTCTATCGGAAGAAGTTCTTCAAAAAACTCTTTTTTCGAACGATATTTGGGAGGAACCTTCCAAACGGATGGGAGTTTTCCACATTTACCTGGATAAAAAATCTCATAAACTTCTTTTAAATTCATTCCGGCTGCCCTCTCTTTATTATCAGTAAACGCGATGGTGCTGAGCGATAGTTGTATTCTATCATTATAAGGTTGTATTTGCATTGCTTTTTAAGTTGTAAAAATTATTTGTTCTTTGGCTTTATTCTCTGGAATTCCATATTAAATCTCAGCCATTCACAGGTTTCAAAAAGATTCCTCCAAAGTTCTTTCCAGTTCATTTTTGTTGCCTGCATCATATACAGCAAAATACATGGAATCAGATATGTAAACTATGATGCCGGGAAATGAATAGATCCCTTACCTTTGTAAGTCTCTGATCCGCCGGAATTTCTTTCACTTCTCCTGCACGCCGCAGCCGACACAACATGTGCTGAAAATCATTCCATTCCGGGCAACTAAAAGAATACTATATTTTGAAACAAAAAAACGTTGCATCTCTTGAATCCCAGTGAATTCAAGAAATACAACGTTTTTTGTTTCTGATAGCTCCTTTAAAGAAGATCTTTTTTATGCAACCCGATTATCCGTCCTCTCATATCATTGAGCACACCATTCTGCACACCGTGATTCCTTACCTTAGTTTCACAAGTTAAATCTCATCTCAACGATAAACTCATTTTCCTCTATCTTTGCACCAATCTCTCCATTCATACGTCTGACAAATTCTCTTGCAATAGATAACCCCAGTCCGGTAGATGTTTTACTTCTTGCTGCATCCGCTTTGTAAAATCTATCAAATACATGTTCTATATCAATCTGTTCTGAAGCTATCACCTGATTACTGATTCGCAATACCGCCCGGTTCTGCTCTCGTTTTAACACAATGCGTATTTTCTTTTCTCCATGATCCAGACCATTTTTTATTACATTCTGAATAATCCGGCTCAGCCCCTGTTTATTTCCATCTATATACAACTGTTCTTCCGTAATCTGAATGTCCGGCTGGATCTCCCTTCTCACCCAATCATCATAATACGAAAAAACAGTTTCTTTCAGAATCCGGTTGATACAACAGGATGTCAGTTCCAGACGATAGGATTCATTTTTTAATTTTGTGAACATGAAAAGTTCTTCCAGCATTTCATTCAGACTGTGTATTCTTTCATGAATAATATTCAGATAACGTCTCTGCTCTTCGACATTTTCACATGCTTCCATAAGCTGGAAATAACCGTCCAGAGATGTCAGTGGTGTCCGGATATCATGAGAAAGATTCGTATAAGTATCAGCAATCAGAGTTTCTTTCTCCTGATAGTACTGTTTCTCTTTCCTGCGCAATTCCAGAAGGTCATTCAGCCTGTCTGAAAGCATTCCGATTCCTCCCAGACCAAACTCACGATGAATCAACATATTACTGTCATGTTTCATAAGGAACGCCAACTGGCGGCAGATGTCTTTCACCTGCCGCTGATATTTCCACATAATAATTGATTGTAAAATAATAATTCCTGCCAGTATCCCGATTATGATATACATCTGTTAAATATCCCTCTTTTGAAAAACAACACTGCTTACAGATATCATTATAATAATGAATACACATGCCACACCAAGTGCCAAAAAACAATCCTTTCCACCTGGATTCATAGGAAAAAGTGATATTTTCCCAGTGATCGTATACTTATACATCTGGAAATTATGAATTCCCATTTTCCGAACTGCGCTGTTTACTAATCCGTATACAATACTCATTACGTTCATTGTCAGACAAATGGAAATAACCATGCTGATCACATTATTTTTCAAAACAATCGCAATCGCCATACAGATCAATACGAGCGCATAATGAAGTACCAGCTCAGTCAGGAAATAAGAGCAGGCGGCCTTTGGATCGCCCCACTCCAAGTCTCCGAAGACAATATAGTTCGCCACTGCCTGCAGTATAAATGCCCCTGTCATTGTCAGTGCCATAAAAACTGCCAGGGCAATGGATCTGGAGAAAATCAGACCTCCTCTTTTTTGAACCTGACCGCCAATATTTTTAATATAACCACTTCCTATATCTGCTGTTGAAAACAGAACAGCAAAAATCACCAAAAACAATGCGTAAAATTTCCCCTGAGAATTTGCATAAAAAATGTCGTATACTGTAACTTTTTCTCCAGGTTCTGTAGGCAATGTCACCATCATTCCCACATTAATATTCTCTGCTGTTGGCTCAGCAAACTGCTCCTGCTGCGCAGCATCCTCTTTGTTCAATGAATCATAATCTGTTTTACACAGAAAGGTTGTAAACAATACTGCCACAGCCAGCACGATCCAGACTATATACATACTCTTTGTCCGAAACATCCGGTATAAATCCATTTTTATCATATTAAGCATGGCTGACACCTCCTGTCAGATTCAGGAAATAAGCTTCCAGTTCTTCACTGGTTATAGAAATCCCTTTTACCGGAATTCCGGCCTTCGCAAGCTCCATATTCAATGATGCACTTTCACTCAGACGTTCAAAAATGTGAATATGCTCTTTATCCGTTACCTGATAACTCGTAAATCCCATGGCATCCAAAACCGGAATCGCCCGCTTCGGATCATCCAGTGTCAATTCCATCCGTTCACTACATCTTCTCATTAATTCATCTCTTGTAAGTTCCTGCAATAAGCTTCCATTGTGAATGATTCCATAATCAGTAGCAATCTTCGATAATTCCTCCAGAATATGACTGGAAATACAAATCGTCATATTTCTCTCTTTCTGAAGCCTCTGAATCGTATCGCGAACCTCTGCAATCCCCTGTGGATCCAGCCCATTGATTGGCTCATCAAGAACTAATAAGTCCGGTTCTCCAACTAAGGCAAGGCCGATTCCCAGACGCTGTTTCATTCCAAGTGAAAAATGTTTTGTCTTTTTTCTTCCCACCTGCTCCAGACCTACTGTTTTCAATATCTCTTCCACATAATCTGCTTTCTTTATTCCCAACAGCTTGCATTTGATATTCAGATTTTCATATGCGGTCATATTTCCATACAACCCGGGCGCTTCAATCAGACATCCCACCCGTGAGCGGACTTTTTGCAAATCCTTTCCTTTGTATCCAAAGATTTCGATTTCTCCACTGGTCGGTTTTGAAAGTCCACTGATCATCTTCAGGCAGGTTGTCTTCCCCGCTCCATTCCGTCCTATAAATCCATAAATAGCGCCCTTTTTAATATGCATACTGACACTGTCCACAGCCTTATGGTGACCATACTGCTTTGTCAATCCTCTTGTTTCCAATAACATCTCACTCAATTTTTTCATCTCCTTTTCTTATCTGCATTTATCATAAAAGATGAATCCTAATCAAACGCAAATAAATAGTAAAAAAAGAGTAAAGATTATGCATGAAGACGATAACCGATTCCCCATACTGTCTCGATGTATTCGTCTGAAGTCACTTGTTTGATTTTCTTGCGGATATTGCTGATATGCACATCCAAGGTCTTCGTCTCACCCATATAAGGCTCATCCCAGGCATATTCGAAAATATCCTCTTTGCTAAAAACCTGTTTTGGATTTCTGAGCAGTAATTCTAAAATTGCGAACTCCTGTTTTGTGATCTTAGAAAGTATTCTTCCATCAATTCTGACCTGAAACGTATCTCTGTTCAATACCATATCTTTAAATGAAAGATCACGTTCTATACCCGTTTCTTTTTCTTCTTTGCGACGAAGCTGTACCTGGACTCTTGCCAGCACTTCTCTGATTTCAAATGGTTTTGTTATATAATCATCAGCTCCACTGGTCAAAACCTCTACCTTTTCATCCAGACTGTCTTTTGCAGTCAGAACAATAACCGGAAGATTTCCCTTTTTTCGTATTTCCTCCAGAACCGCTTCTCCTGAGATTCCGGGCAGCATCAGATCCAGCAACACCAGTTCATAACCATGCTCCTGCATATTTAAGAGCAGTTTTGCTTCGGTTCCTGAAAAAGCCTGTTCACAGGAATAGCCTTCTTTGGATAATGCCTCCCGGAGCAAATTATTGATATTGGTATCATCTTCTACGATCAGTATTTTTTGCATGCTTGTCCACTCCTCTGTTTTATACTGTGAAAACATTATATTTTTGTATTATATCACAGAATTTATGCTAATCGCATAAATTTGCGTGGTATGTCTGGGTTTTCTGTGACCTTCGCTCGCGAAAAACGCCTTGCGGGATATTATCAGTAAACAGTAATGAAAAAACAGTCTGCCTTTATGGAAAATATTTCTATAAAGGCAGACTATTCTTCATATTCACACTAATTATATTTTCTGAGCATAATTACTTTTTGCGAAAATCTCAGATAACTCCGGTGTGGACTGCATTCCATGACACGCAAAGGGTGTTATTAGAGGCTTACGCTTCCGGCGGAAGCTCATTCTTCTTAATGACAGCTATGGCTTCCACATCCATGCTCGCCACATGTATGTCCTTCCCCGTGGTTATGCTCAT
>ERZ1673702.3143-NODE-3143-length-13292-cov-18.272267_pt1 | contig 13292 bp, 10 predicted proteins | sample MGYA00580232_ERZ1673702 | MGnify/ENA primary metagenome ERZ1673702 (study PRJEB41218, sample SAMN15661792) | gut metagenome | host: Homo sapiens | place: Canada: London | collected 2015-08-20/2019-03-30 | study: EMG produced TPA metagenomics assembly of... | reverse complement strand
CGCCGATAATGGCCAGCACGCCCAGCATCTCCACCATCGAACGTCCGTTCTGTTCACTTCTGTTTAAATTTATCATAAGACTTTCCCTAACATATAGAATACTTTTACATACACACTAACAGCTAATGGTTAATAAATTACAAATTTATTCAAAGTTCCATAAAATAATGCTTTTTTTCCGGCAAATTTTTGCGGCTTTTTCTTTGCTTACCGGCAGGGCGTTTTCGCCGCCCCATTGAAAAACGGTTTCTTCGCTGCCGTTTTTAATCGTAACGGAGAGCAGCCCGAGCTTGATTTTTTCGCTCAACGGATAAACGGCCGAGTCAACGCAGTCCTTTTTTGACAGATTTTTGAGGGCGATGTAAAAACTGCGCATGCCCGGCATAACCATACTGCCGTTTTCGTCGCCGCCAACGCTGATTTCCGCGGCAACCGGGCTTGTCAGGCGGCCGTTGCGAAGCATGCCGGTCGGAGCAATCTGCTTTTGTATGACGTTTTCGGTTGAAAGCCCCCAGTAGTCCGGCCGGTTTTTATAGTTGCGGCGAATGTTTTCGGTCAGTTGCGCCAGATTGTCCATCGTGGCGATAACCCGTTGATTCGGACGGCTTGCCGCATGCCAGACGCCGGCAATAATCAGTAAAACCGTCAGCCCTGCCGCCAGCGGTGTGGGGTAGGTTTTAACAAATTTTTCGACGCGGCGGCGCAAATCGGTCATTTTCATTTTTAAGCTCCCATTGAACTGGTAATCTGGTCTTGCATCTGGAACACGCCCATAACCGCCCAGGCAATAACGCCGCCTACCGAAAGCAGGGCAACCATGTTCAAAATGGACGCCTTTTGCTCAATCAGATAGACAGATTCCTCCAGCCAGTCGTTGGCTAAGGCTTCCAGCGCTTCTTCAAAGTTGTCCAGTTCCGAATAGATTTTCAGGTCGCTGATGATTTCCTTATCCGGAAAGTCAAGGCCGGTTTTGCTCAGTGCCTGGCCGAGGTTGTCACCGTTGTTGATGAAAACCAGCGTTTTGTCAATACGTTCTTTCAGATACCGGCTTGAATCACGGCGCAGGGCGCGCAAAGCCGTCGAAACCGGCGTGCCGCCCTTGACCAGGGCCGACAGAGCCAGCAGCCAGCTGATGCCGGTAAAGACCTTGTACAGAGACCATGGCGGCAGCCGGTCGATAATGGCGCGGATTGTTCCCGTCCAAATGCCGATGGTAAAGTAGATGACCGCCATAACGGCCGGCAGTGAAGCAAAAGCCACCGCCCAGTAGTTTTTAATCCAGTCCGACAGGTTTACCAGCGTCAGCGCCATGCCGCGCCAGCGTACCGTCGGCGCCGCGTCAATCATCGGCGGCACCATGTAGACGCCGATACCGTAAATAATCAGAATAGCCATCATAAACAGAAACGACGGATAGGCGATGGCGCCGATAATCGGGCGTATCATTTTGGTTGAACCCTCGGTAACGCGGATAAGGTTCATTAAGGCGCCTTCCAGGTCGGAAACGTCGCCCACCGAAAGCATCAGTCTTTCGCGGTCGGGGGCCCAGCCTTTCAGCGCGTCGGAAAACGGCAGACCGTTTTGCAGGGCCTTGGCCCAGCTGGCAATGGCGATGGCCATCGGTTCGTCGGGGTTTTTGCCGCCGTTGGAAGCGCCGTCATGCAGCATGTCCAACGCGTTCATCAGCGAAAAACGGTTGCGCATCAGCGAGGCGATTTTGCGATAGATTTTCAAACGCGTCTGGTTTGAAAAATTGCAAATCATTTTGGCATAATAAACCTCAATGGCGTTCAGCTGCTTCATGGCGCGGGCCATGGAGGCGGATCTGCGTTTGCTGTCATCCTGAGCCATAGTAAAACTCCCTAGTAAACCGGACGCTGGTCAAGCAGGCCGCACCAGCGCTCGACTTCGTCCAAATCAATATATCCCTTGAGCATGCGCTCAATCGCGGCGTCTTTCAGCGGCCGCCCGTTCAGGTCGCTGGTCCAGTAGTCGATAGCCTTTCTGGTTTCGCCGTTGATCATCAGTTCCAGAAACATTGCGTCCGGCAGAATGATTTCCGGAACGCTCATGCGTCCCTTAATGCCGCGGCCGTCGCAGAATTTGCAGCCCGGCCCGCGCATATAGGTGTTTTCAATGCCGAAGTCGCCCAGCGCGACTTTCAGGCGCTGTACCTGCGGCATGTTCAGTTTTTCTTTGACCGAAACCCGGCAGTGCGGACACAGCTTGCGGAACAGACGCTGCGAAATCAGGCCTTTCATCAGTTCCGGGTCTGCCAGCATATAGGGCTGAACGCCCATGTCGCGGAAACGGGTAATGATGGCCGGCGCCGAGTTTGCGTGCAGGGTCGACCATACGCCGTGGCCGGACAATGCGCCCTTGAACGTCAGTTCGGCGGCTGCCAGCGCGCGGATTTCGCCGACCATAATGACGTCCGGGTCGGAACGCAGCGCCGCCGACAACGCTTTGTTAAACTGTTCGTCTTTTTCTTCTTCGTCGTTGGCGTTGGTAACCGGCATCTGCCGCGCGCCCGGTATCGGATACTCCGGCGGGTCTTCCACCGTAATCAGATTGATTTCGTAGTTTTTTTCCTGCAAAAGCTTAATCATGTTACGCTGCAGGGTCGTACTTTTTCCGGAACCGGTCGGGCCGGCGATGATGTTCAGGCCGATTGGTACCGCACGCAGGCGATAAAACAGGTTTTCTTCATATTCGCCGAAACCCAGAGCCGCCAAATCGCCGGAACCGTCAGGATTGTCGTCCGCATACAGCAGACGCATAACCAGATACTGCGTACCAAAAGCGATCGGGTTGAACTGCAGGCGGATGGCCAGCACGTTGTGCGGCAGCATCAGTTTGCCCTTTGAACCGCGCAGCGGCGTGGAACCCAGTTTTTGCGCGCCCTGAAATTCGTTTTGCGCATAGTTCGCGTCCGAAATGTCCGCCGAGGCAAATGCCGCGCGCACGAAAGATTCGCCCCATTCTTTGTTATATTCCATTTCTGTCTGCATCATACCGTTGATGCGGAACATAATCTGCGTGCTGTCGGCGACGACGATGTGAATATCGGAAACTTTCTGCGAAGCGGCCCGGGCGACCACGTTGACAAAGTCCTTCTGCATCTGCAGCTGGTTCAGGTCTTCGTCGTTCTCCGAAATCGGCTGGTTGCGCTCACCGAAAGCGTATATGGCGTTCAGTTCGTTTTGCGAAACATAGCGGGGTTTGCCGATGCTGAGTTTTTTCTTGCGCGCCAGAACTTCAAAACTTAGAACGCGGCCGTCAAATTTGTGTGATTCCGAAACCAGAAACGTGCCGTCGGAAAACAGCGCCAGCAGGCGGCGCGTATCGTCGTTGATAACCAGCGAAGAACCCGGCAGCGTCAACAGCCTGTTGCCATGACCAAAAAGCTGGTCAAGAATATTGACCGGCTTTTCTTCAACAGTCTCGTCTACTGCCAGATTGGTGTTCCTTTTAAGAATACCGGTGTCCGGCTGCTGCAAGCTGTCTTCGTTGTTTTCGGGTTCATCAACCATTCTGCCTGCCTATCGGACGAACATGCCGCTTCCTAAACTCGGAACCCCCTTGTTGACCATGGTTGTGTTGCGGAGCTCGGCGTTGGCGTTCGGTTTGGCCGTTGTTTTGGTTTTTTTGCCCTGAATGTCTGATTTTACGGGTTCTTTTTCCAAAATTCCGCCGGCGGCAAAGTAGAGATAATCTTTCATGCCGTTGATTTCAGCCCGGACGTAGGTCTGGGTGATTTCGTCAATCCGGTGGCCGGTCTGCAGAACGGTGCCGTTGCGAACCATGAATGAATCGCCGCCTTTGTTAATCAGTTTGGCCGTCAGGTTTTCGCCCTTGCCGCGGATTTCCATAATGGCGTATTCCTCGGCCAGTTTCGGCAATTCTTCCTCCGTTTCCGTAACCACGACCTCGGCCTGGGCAAACGGATTGGTCTTGTCGTTTTTCTTCTCGGCGATTTCGGCTTCCAGACGCGATTTCAAAATCGAAATCTGCGTTTGCAGGTTTTTGACTTCGCGCTGATAGTTTTCCTTGGCGGTTTTGGCGTCTTTCTGCGCTTTGGTTGCCAGAGCCGAAATATGCGCCATCTTGGTCTTCAGTCCTTCAATCAGGTTCTTTCTGTCCCTTTCGACGTTTTTAATCTGTTCATAAAGTTTGCCGTTGTTTTTAATCCATTCCTGCTTTTCTTTCAGCATGGTTTCCTTGTAGGCTTTCAGAATTTTTTCCTGTCTCAGGCGTTCCATTTTGGCCATCGCGTCCATAAGCGCTTTTCTTTCGCGCAGGATTTTGGCTTCCTGTTCTTTTTCCCATTCAATGCGTTTGCGCTCTTTTTCTTCTTTTTTGGCTTCTTCTTCTTCAAGGGCTTTCTGACGCTGGGCTTTTATCGCCGCAATCTCGTTTTTGATTTTTTCGCGGCGGAGTTCGAGAGTCAGCAAAGCCGTCTGTTTTTCCAAATCAGACATCTGCGAAAACAGTTTGTTATCAATCTGGTCCAACAGTCCCTCGCCGAGATTTTCAACATCCGGTGCGTCAATGTTTTCCACGGGATCCGGCAGCGCGCCCGTATCGGCGGGCAGAGCGTTGGGGGCGTTCATCGGTGCATTGGGGCCGATGGCGGGAAGATTGGCATTCGGACCGGTTAACGGCATGTTTGCGTTCGGACCCGTCAATGGCATATTCGCATTGGGGCCCGTCAATGGCATGTCGACGTTGGAAGCGGCTGCGTCCGGTGCGTTGGGGCCGATAAGCGGCAGATTGTCCGCAACCGGCTGCGGCGTGTTCAAATCCGGCACTTCCGGCATATTTTCCGGCTGACCGTTTTCATCCGGGTTTGTCAGCGGCTGATCCTTGGGAAGGCTGTCCGGAGCCGGGAGCTCGTCCGGCAGCGACAACTCGTCGGGAATACTTCCGTCAACGCCGAGAAAATCGGTGTCGTTAGAGAGCTGCGGCAGTTCATTGGTCTCCAAAGTCACGTTTTGCGCATGCAGGTTTCCGGCCGCCGTCATGCTGATGACGGAAACGCCCAGAGCCAGACACAAAAGCTTTTTCAAATTACAAAACATAGATTGCTCCCTCATATTCCCAAGTTTTAGCACCGGTATTGTATCTAATCATAGTAATCTCAAGTCCTGAAAATTTTATTAATAAATCGTTCCAAATCACCGGATTGTGTGTCGACGTAAATTTAAATTTTACCGAACGATACACGTTCTGCTGCGGCGAAGTGTAGGAAAAACTCGACAGGTTGACGGCCTGTCCGATGGACTGGAACAGATTGTTCAGCGTATTTTTCAGGTCGATGTCGGTTTTCAGCGGCGGCGACGAAATCTGACGGATTTTATCCAGCGGCACCGATGCAATCAGGCTGTTTCCGTCGTCGGAAATCGAACGCCCCGAGAACGTGATGCCGGACATGTCCAGCGCTTTTTCAATCCACGAAATCCGCCCGACCTGCCGTGACCATGAAGTCGTCAAACCGCCCGGCGTGCACGAAATGTTGCCGATAACCCAGCCCGGCGGCATAATCGAAACCACGTCCTGAACCGCCTTATAGCAGTTTTTCATAACCTGTTCGGGGTCGGAAAGCTTCTCCCAGGGTTTGATTTCCGGCGGCACTTCGACGGGCTTGACCACTTTGGGGGCAATCGGCGCGATAATCGGCCGTTTCGGCGGCGCCAGAAAAATGCCGTTGATGATACTGGAAAGCAGCCACAGGCCGATAATCGCCGAAATCGCGATGACCAGCATCAGCTTTGTGCCGCGCAGCGCCTTAATCTTTTGCAGCTTGGCGCGCATACCCTGCGACATGAGTTTTTTGAGGTCGGGATATTCGGTTTCCTCAATTCCCCATTCCGGTGGCGCGATTTTTCTGCCCCAGTCCGGAACAGCCAGCATTGACAGAAACTGGTCTTTGGCTTCCTGTTCGTTCAAAAACAGCATATCGCCGTCGGAAAGAATAATGTCGTTGCGGATACAGGTATACCACCAGCCGTTGTCAACTTTGAATACCGCCACAAACGAAGATCTGTCGGCCATGGCCGTCGCCAGCGTGACCGCCGCGACGTTTTCGCCGCTCTTGTAGCCTTCTTTCGAGGCGCAGATACCAAACTGCGGCGCTTTGCCCTGCTTTATGCAGAACAGGTCGGCGCCTTCCATAACGCCTTCCGAGGCCTCTCCGACTTCCGTAAACGGATCGTCCTTGTTCTGTAACGGCTGCCAGAATAAGCTTGTCGCATAGGTAACGCCGTCGAGTTCGATATTCGTACCCCAGGTACGTCTGCCGTCCGCGTCGTAGTCGTCGTCTAATAACTTAGCTTCTTCCAGCACTGTTTTGCCCTTCCGAGATTAGTTGCCGCTCATTCTGGATTCCGGTGTCAGCGGGGATTCCAAAACAACCGGCGTTAACATGATGACCAAAATGCTTCTGGTCTTGGTCGCAACGGCCGTGCCGCCCAGCAGCGAATTGGTTGCCGAACCGACGCCGGTCTTGGTCGCTTCGTTTTCAACGCGTTCATAACCGGTCAGAACCAGCGTTTCGCCTGATTTCAGAGCCACTTCCTGCGTAAAGCCGCGGGATTCGATAATCGGGTTCTGAATATACTGGCCGCCCTGGCCGCTTTCTGTGTCGCCGCCGCCCAGGTCAACCCTTTCCAGCTGAATCAGGTCTGACAACGTCAGGTTAAACATCAGCAGCAGTCTCCCGTGTTCCAGAATGCGCGGCAGCACGTCCAGCGTAAAACCGGTTTCGATTTCTTCCGTTTCGGTCGAAATATCATAGTAGCTTGCGTCGCCGCCGCTGTTGGTCTTGGTAATTTCCGAAACGTAGTTTTGTTTTTTGATGACCTGAATCGGCGCCGGTTTGTTGTTAAGCGTCGTAACCGTACCGGACGTAATCAGGTTGGTTGTGCCCTGGCTCGACAAAGCCTGAATGGCGCTGGTAACCGTCCAGTTGCCGGGCAGGATTGTCATGGTCAGGTTTTCGGTAATGTCCGTGCCGAGGCCGGGAACGCTGGCCAAGCCGAGCTTGGTCTTGCCGTCGTCGAACGCGGCGGTCAGGTTCAGGCCGTACTGATCGCTGTCGTCAATGTTAACCTGCAGAACCTTGACGCTGATGGCAACCTGCCGCGACAGGCGTGCGTTCTGCTCATTGATGAATTTTGCGACTTTGGCAATGTCGTTCGGGGTCGCCGTAATCGAAATCGTGCCGTTGGCCGGATCCATGGTCAGCTGCGAACCTTTGTCAATCATGGATTTGATTGATTTTTCAATGTTGCCCCACAGTTCAATTTCCGCCGAACTGGCCAAAGTCAGCGAAGAACTGCCGCCGCCGCCGGAATCCGTCGACGAACCGCCGACGTTGACCGACAGGGTCGGTTTGGTCGGCAGGCTGTAAAGAACAAAGGTCCTGGTCTGGTATTTATAGAAGTAAATTTCTTTCTTTTCATATTTCCACCAGATGCCGAAACGCGAGGAAATTTCGTCCAGCAGACCGCTCAGCGGGCCGCGGTAGGAAACCAGCATTTTGTTCGGTTCGGTCCAGTCTGCGCCGACCGTGTTGGGGTTCGGCTTGTTCTGTGTGGCATTTTTCAGCACGTCGGTTTCCAGCTGCGGCGCGTAACGCACTTTTAACGACGTGATTTTGTTAATCATGTCGCCGATTTCATACAGCGTAATCGGCCGGTTGGAGATGAGCGTAATACCGTCCTTGGCTTCCAGATAAGAGGGAACCGGTTCGCCGTCATATTCGATTTCGCTGGTGTCGCCGAGCCAGATGTCGTTTTTGACCCGGACCACGTCGGTTGTAATCGGTTTTTCCGGAATTTTGGCCTTTTCCTTCAGGTCAATGGTCGCCTCAACTTCGCGTTCGATTGTCGCGTCCATGCTGGTGGACAGGGAACATGACGCCGCAAAGACAACGACGGCCAGACCCAGTCCGAATTTCTGTAAGTTATTAATATGCATTCTCATCCTCCATGGTCTCGACAACTAAGACGCGGTTTCCTTTGTAAAATGTGGCAATCGGTGCCGGCCGTGCTCTCGCAAAGGCTCTGATTAAGGCCGAACTGACGTCGGCGAAACGTCCGCGGAACATGGCGCCCGCCGTTAAGGTATAGTTGCGGTTGGAGTTCCATATTAATCTCCAGCCGGCCCTTTCGCTCCATTCGGTCAGCAGGGCTTTGAGCGTTTTGCCTTCTTCGGCGAGCCAGTCTTCGACCGGATCTTCGCCGGCGGCCATTCCGGCCTCGTCGCTCTGGCCGTTGTCCTCGGTCAGCTTAATTTCCTCTTCATAATCGACAACTTCGTCTTCAATGCTTGGCGGAATGGATGCGGACAGGTTGTTGCCGGCCGCGGCCTGCGTGATGTTCTGGTCGCGGGGCGTCCTTTCGCCGTATTCACGGTAGTCTGCCGCCACTTTGGTATAGTTTACGAACTCATTCTCGTCGGCGCTCGGATCCACACTCTGAAACTCGGAAGTCTGGTAAGTGTTGTCGGCGCAGCTGTTGGGATCGGTGCATACAAAATTGTCCGGCGCGGGTTCCATAATGGTTCCGCGGCAGCCGGATGTAACAAATATGCTGAAGAAACAAGCGGCTAATAAGATTGTCTTGTTCATTCTGAGGTTTCCTAAGCTGTATTTTGTCATATTTTTTTACCTATCATACATATTGAAGAATAAATAATCAAGCGCGGTGCTTTACTTATTACCATGACTGGTAGTATGCCGCTTGGTCTTTGCTCTCCTTTACGTCCCTGTCAATGTTGCTGTTAATTCTTACCGTCCTTATAATAAACGAGTTTGGTTCGCGGGTTGTGAATACGGTATTGATTTTACGGTAATCTACACCCTTATTGGTTAAAATATTATGTAGCAGGTTCAGTCTTTTCTGTTGCAAGGCGTACGAACTGGTGCCGTCAATGCGGATTTCCAGAATGACCGAACGGTCGGAGTTGACTTTGTTGGCAAAAGCCTGAATCCACTTCAGCGTCGTTCCTGAAATCTCGGCGCGGTTGGGCTGAAAGGCCAGCCGCATTTCCGCAGGCAGGATTTTGGTCGGTTTGTTGCCGTTTTTGTGCCGGCTGATCCTTCCGGTAATCCGGTCGACAAAACTGTTGCCGCTGTCCTCTTCGGTGGTCTCTTTGCTGCTGTCTTCCGTCGAACCCCCTCCCGAAAACAGGGAGGTAATGCTCTTGAGCAGCCCGCCCTTGCTTTCCTTTTTGGGACTTTCCGTCGGCATGCTGACGCTATCCTCTTTGGAAAGCTCTTTTTTTATCTGGTTTACCGCTTCCTGCTGGTCGTCGGTTTTGTTCTTGTCGCTCTTGGAAGATTCCAGCTGCGGAACCAGATTTTTTTCGTTCAGAATGTCTTCCGGAATGGGAATCAGAATATTCTGCACCATGTCGGCGGCCAGTTTGACGCTTTTGCCGTCTTCGGCCGTGCCTTGAGGGGCTTCAAGCGCGGCCTGTTCCGCGTCTTTGTAATATTTGGCGTCCAGAACGGCGTTGTTTTTGGGAAACTTTGTGCCTTTTGCCGCAACCCACGGATTGTCGCTGCCGCTTTTTTCGGCCATGCTTTCCCAGTTTTTGCCCGGCTGTTGCTCTTCTGCCTTCGGCTCCCGGCGGACAATGCCGTCGGCGGCATTGTCTTTGTTGATCATGCTGCTTATCGGCGTATTGCCGCTGACCATGGCAATCTGATCCTTGTCGGCCACCTTGGCGACTTTGAAGCGACCCTCGGTTGCGGCAAAGTCTTTTTGCAGCGGAATAAGCAGGTTTTGATCGTTTTCTTCAATGTCATAATTGTCGCCGCCCTTGTCGTAACCGCCTTCGTCGTTGCTTTCCGCAATCGGGGTTATGGCTTTTCTGGCCGGTTCTCTGGTTTCGCTGCTGGCAATCAACAGCGGTTTCGGCGCATGCAGATCGTTCTCGTTGACGCTGTAGTCTTCGTCGCCGGTATCCCAGCCGCCCTGGTCTTTTTCGTTTTCGGGGTCGGTTATCGAAACGACCCTTTTCTTCGGCGCCTCTTTTGCCGGTGCCGCCACGGCTGCGGCAGCCAGCTGTTTTTCGGCGGAAACATCGGTTTCTTTCGCCGCTTTCTCGCCGTCATAAACCGGAGGAGGGGTGTTCATGATACGGTCAAAATCGGCGGAAACGAATTCCTTGCCGGATTGGCTTTCCTGCTCTGCCGGCGTGTCGGCAATGTCTGCCGCGGCAATTTCAAGCGGAATATCGTCAAAAACGGGATTGTCCGGTGTTTTTGGCGCTTTCTGAACGGCCGGTTCGGCGGAAGGGGTGGGCAGCTTTGCCGGCGCGTAAACGGTTTCGGTTGCCGGCGCCGGTTTTTTCTGCGGCGGCAGGCTTAAGGCGATTTTCTTAATCGGGCGAACTTTGGCGGAAACGGCGCCGCCGGCGTCGCCCATGAAAAACAACGATATGTTTTTGCTTGGGATTTTAACATTTTGAGAGGTTGCTTCCGGGGTATAAAAAAACAGTCCGTTTATTGTGAATAAAATAAACAGTGAAAAAACAAAGCTGCAAACAAAAGTTTTAAAAGCCGTTTTTTTCATAAATTATAAACCCCTCTAAACTCTAGATAATTCAATATGCGACTCTTGGCAAGCAGATATGAATTTATGCACAAATTTTGTGGATTCTTTCCCCTTGGCGACATAAGGCCTGCCGTTGCGGCAAAACGAAAAATTTCCGTTTCGCCGTTTTGCTCTTGCTGCCGCCTTTTGCCGCCGATTTTTCCAGCATTGGCCGAAAACGTGTTTTATGTGCCTGTTGTTAGAGAAAAATTTACCATTCCGGGCGTAAAAATAAGGGTGTTTGGACACCCTGCTAACTGTGAATTTTTTGTTACAGGAAAAAACATTAAGCTAAAACAACAGGTTATCTCTTTTTGGACTGGATGATTAATGCTGGAAAAAAGTTTAAAAATTAGCTATTCTAAAAGAGTATAAGAAGTTTTGCTAAATTAATTTAAGGAGAAAGATTATGCGATTTTTAAAGAAAAATTTTTGGACCCTCAGCTGTCTGGCATTAGTAATGGTCATGGCAGTCAGCGGCAACGCTCTGGCTGACGGCAATACTCTGATGGAAACCGCTCAGACGAAAGCCAAGAGCGTATTCTCGTCAGTTAAAACCATCATCTTCATTGTCGGCGGTTTCGGTCTGGTCGGTCTGGCTTTCCAGGCTATTTTCGGAAAAGTAAAATGGCCTTGGTTCGCTTCTCTGGCCGTCGGTCTGGCTATTCTGGCCGCTGCCGGTTCCATCGTTGAATACGCTACCGGTTCCCGCGATGCCGGTCTGGAAACAACTTTCGGTGACATCTAGTCTGACCGCTTGATGTGAACTGACTGATACTTGAACTAAGGGAGGCAAAAATGGTAAATTTTAAGCAAAATAAACCTGAAGGCCTCCCTTTTGTTCGCTCAGACGCAACAGAAACAAACAAAATTGCAAAGGTGGTGAGTAAAATGTTGTGCGTAAAATTAAAGAAATTCCTGTTTCTTTCCATGTTGATGTTCGTGGTTTCTTCAGTTTTATTTGCAACGGACTCATACGCGTTGTTTGAAACCCTTACGGATTCAGGTACCAAAATCTTTACCGGCATGCGCGAGATTATCTTTGCCGTGTCCGGTTTCGGTATCGTTGCCGTCGCCATCGGCGGTTTCTTCGGAAACCTGAACTGGAAATGGCTGAGCGCAATTATCATCGGTCTGGTTGTGATTGCAACCACCGCTGCCATTATTAACTATATGGTAGATAGTACGGCCATTACGGCTGAGCAGATTCAAGATACTCTGATTCAGGCAAACTAAAGAATTTTAGAACAGAGATTGAGAACTATGAGGAGGATGCCATGTTAAACATTAAAAATAAATCTAACTTATTTTTAGCCGCCTTTGTGTTTGCAACATTGGCTTCTTTCTCTGATTTTGCTAAGGCTGCTGCAGAAATCGACTGCTCGGGTAAGGAAGGCTATCAGCTGACTATTTGCGAACAGCAGAAGGCTCTGGCCGAGAAGAATGCCAAATCCAACGAGAAGGCTGAGGACAAGGCTGACAAAAAGGCAACAAAAGCAGCCGAACAGGCTACGGAAGCGACCAATGCCCAAAAAGCGGCGGATGAAAAGCGCAAAGCAGAATATTCAAAATATAATGAAGCGTCTAAACAGGCGGAAGCCGCTGAATCTAAAATGAAGGCAGCAGAAGCTGCTAAAAAGGATGCAGAAAAGAAAATGAATGATGCCATTGCCCGTGGTGATACTGAAGCGGCAAAAGCGGCGCGTGATGAAATGACGAAGCAACACAAGGCAGCTGCTATGGCTTATTCTGAATTGAACAGTGCCAATGAGGCTAAAGATGAAGCCTACAAGGCGGCAAGTAAGGCACAGAAAGAAGCTGATAAGGAAAAGAAAAAAGCCGACAAGGCAGCCCAAAAGGCTGAGAAGGAAAAAATAAAAGCAGCGGAAAAAGCCGAAAAAAATGCCAATAAGGATTTGAAAAAGGCTAAAAAAGAATATGATAAACTGCAGGAAAAATGTACAAAAGATCCGGATAAATGTGATGTGGAAGCACTTCAGGCAGCTCAAACAAACCTTATGGCAGCCAAAAGAAATGCCGATGCGGCCACCAAAAACCGTGAAGATATAGATGGAACAACAGCCGCAAATGAAAAAGCTGCTGCCGATGCTGAAGCCGCCGCAGCAGAGGCCGCCGCGGCTGAAGAAGCTGCCCGTCAGCAGGAAATATACGATTATATGGACGGAGAAGAGCCAAATGAAGCTGAAATTCAGGCCTATAACTGTAAGGATTCATCAACCGGAGAAAGCTGTACGCTGACTGCGGATAATGCAAGCACCTGTAAATGTGAATATAAGGAAGTCTATACTGACGCAAATGGTAACACCAAAGAGGGAGCGGTCGGCACTTTTGATGAACTTGATGCCAACGGCAATCCTGTTGCCATGCAGCGTTGTTATGAAGCAAAAGACGATATTTTCAAGTATATCGCCTGCAAAGCGATGACGACGCTGGCTGACGTCCGTGTTATTGTCTATACGCTGGCCGGATTTGGTTTGATTGCCTTTGCTTTCGCGGCGATTTTCAACAAAATCAGCTGGAAACATCTGGCCAACCTTTGTATCGCTCTGTTCATCCTTTCCATGATGACGCCGTTCATCAGCTACTTTACGCAGGATAACGGTGCGCAGATTAGCTATGGAAATTATTTACCGGCAGGATTTACGAATATAAGCGGCTCGGACGTAG
>ERZ1673702.3138-NODE-3138-length-13318-cov-3.714846_pt1 | contig 13318 bp, 7 predicted proteins | sample MGYA00580232_ERZ1673702 | MGnify/ENA primary metagenome ERZ1673702 (study PRJEB41218, sample SAMN15661792) | gut metagenome | host: Homo sapiens | place: Canada: London | collected 2015-08-20/2019-03-30 | study: EMG produced TPA metagenomics assembly of... | reverse complement strand
GACGATACGGGAAAAAGCCTGATTATCCGGCGTGTGGCGGCGGGACAGAGGATGGAGCTTCCGGTGCTGGGCGGCAGGCTTGGACAGACGGGATATATCCATGAGGTGAAGTCTGCGATTTCGGAGTTTATGCAGTACGGAATCGGTCTGCAGGAGCTGGATCAGCTGACAGAATTTTCAAAAAAACGAGGACAATTATACTATAAATTAAAAGATCTGCGGACAATTTACGAGGGCTTTCAGCAGTTCATCCGGGAAAAATATCTGACGACGGAGGAATCGCTGGAGGTGCTGGCGTCGTATGTGCCGCAGTCGAAGCTGTTGAAGGACAGCGTGATTGTATTCGACGGGTTTACGGGCTTTACTCCGGTACAGAACCGGGTCATCGCAGAGCTGATGAAGCAGGCAAAAGAAGTGATCGTCACAGTTACCCTCGGAAGTGGGGAAAATCCATGGGAGGAAATCCGGGAGCAGGAGCTTTTTTCCATGAGCAAAAAGACGATACAGACGCTTGCAAAGCTTGCACGGGATGTAGAGATTCCCATCGCGGACGTCGTTGAAATTGCACCGAAATGTTCGCCGCGGTTTTCGGAAAAAGGAATGCTGCAGCATCTGGAAAAATACCTGTTCCGCTATCCGGTGTGCGTGTGGAAGCCTGCGCCTGCAGAAGTGAGCACGCAGAGCGTTTCTGCCGGAATGGTGGTGCAGGAGTGTGCAGAGACTGGCGGGCAGGAACGGTCTGCGGCGCAGAGCGCTGCGATTGGCCTGCCGTCCGTGCAGCTTCGTCTTCTGGAAGCCTCCACACTGCGGGAGGAGGTGCGTCAGATCTGTATCGCAATCCGGCGGCTCGTGACGCAGCAGAATTACTGTTATCGGGATATCGCGGTCATCTGCGGGGATTACACCTCATATGCAAGCTGCATCGAGCAGGAGTTTGCGGCATTCGGCATTCCGGTCTATCTGGATCAGACGCGGGGCGTCACCCTGAATCCGTTTATTGAGTATATAAAAAGCGCACTGCAGGTACGGGTAAAGAACTATAGCTATGAATCTGTTTTCCACTATCTGCGCAGCGGTCTGGCGGATTTTGCACCGGAGGAAACGGATCGGCTGGAGGTTTATGTACGGGCGTTGGGTATCCGTGGGCGGAAAAAATGGGAGACGCTGTTTGTGTATCCGACGGAAAATATGCTGGACGCAAAGGCTGAGCTGGCGCAGCTGAATGCGCTGCGGGAGCGGCTGGTTTTGGGGCTTGCGCCGTTGTATGGAAAATACAAAACGACGAAGGAGTATGCGCAGGGGCTGTATGAGTTTATCGCACAGAGTAAAATCCAGCAGAAGCTAAAAAGCTTCGAGCAGCGCTTTGCAGAGGCGGGCGATCCGGTGCGGGAGCGGGAGTATGCACAGATTTACCGGCTGGTGATGGATTTGCTGGATCAGATCGTGAGCCTGGTCGGGGAAGAAGAGACAACGGCTGAGGAATTTGCAAAGCTTCTGGAAGCCGGATTCGAAGAGCTGCAGGTCGGCACGATTCCCCAGAATGTGGACCGCGTGGTGGCGGGGGATATGGAGCGGACGCGTTTAAAACAGGTGAAGGCGCTGTTTTTTGCAGGCGTAAATGACGGCAATATTCCGGGCAACGCGGGAAACGGAGGGATTATTTCCGACCTCGACCGGGAATTTTTAACCGGCTCCGGGCAGGAGCTTGCGCCGTCGCCGCGGCAGCAGATGTACATTCAGCGGTTTTATTTGTATTTGAATATGACAAAGCCATCCGAGCTTTTGGTGCTTTCCTGGGCGCGGATGAACCTGGAAGGAAAGGCGCTGCGAAAGAGCTTTCTGGTGGGGCAGGTGCAGCGGCTGTTTCCGACGATTCCGACAGAAAAGCCGGAGCTGGAGCCCATGCTTTTACAGGTGCAGTCTTTTTCGGATGGACGGGAATATCTTGCGAATGGACTTAGAAGCTATGCGGATGGGCTGTTGGATGAGGCAGCGGAGCGTGAGTTTCTGACGCTGTACCGGGTTTACCAGCGGCAGGATGTGTACCGGCTGTGGAGCGGACAGCTGACGGATACGGCATTTTTTTCCTATCAGGAGCCGTCCCTTGGAAAAGCGGTGGCAGCAGCGCTTTACGGGCAGACGATTTCCGGAAGCGTCAGCCGTCTGGAGCAGTTTGCAGCGTGCGCTTATGCCCATTTTCTGCGCTATGGCATGAAGTTAAAGGAGCAGGAAGAGTTCGCGTTTGAAGCGGTGGATATGGGAAATCTCTACCACGGCGTGCTGGAAATTTTTGCGGAAAAACTAAAGGAGATCGGCAAAAACTGGTTTGATTTTACTGAAGAAGAGGGCGAGCGGCTGGTAGATGAGGCGGTGGACGCGTATGCGGTGACGTATCATCATACGGTGCTGTTTGACAGCGCGAGAAACGCCTATATCGTGCAGCGGATCAAGCGGATTTTAAAACGGACGGTAAGCGCCATGCAGTATCAGCTCAAAAAAGGCAGCTTTGTGCCGGAGAAGTTCGAGGTTTCGTTTTCGGTGCTGGAGGAGTTGGATGCGGTCAATATCGCGCTCTCTGAGCAGGAAAAAATGCGGCTGCGCGGCAGGATCGACCGTGTGGATATGAAAGAAGACCGGGAGCATGTTTATGTCAAGGTCGTGGATTATAAGTCCGGCAGCAGGGAGTTTTCGCTGGCAGCGCTGTATTACGGACTGCAGCTGCAGCTTGTTGTATACATGAATGCTGCGATGGAAATTGCCGGAAAAAAGCATCCGGAGAAGAAAATAGTCCCGGCGGCGATGCTGTATTACCGGGTGCAGGATCCGATGATTGAGATGCCGGAGGGCGAGCCTTCGGCGGAGGAGGTCAATGCGCAGGTGCTGCGCGCCCTGCGGACAACCGGCATTGTGAATGCCAGGGAGGACGTTGTCGAGGGGCTGGATCAGGGCTTTTTAGGGCGTTCGGATGTGGTGCCGCTGGAACGGAAAAAGGACGGCAGCTTTTCGGCGCGTTCGAGTGTTTTGGAAGAGACGGATTTTCAGGCGGTATCGGCATTTGTAGAGCAGAAAATCCGGCAGGCGGGACGGCAGATTTTGGATGGAAAAATCGCATTGGACCCGTATGAGCAGGGCAACAGAAACGCCTGCGAATACTGCGCGTACCAGAAAGTGTGCGGATTTGACAAAAAGATCGACGGGTTTGTAATGCGCGAGCTGGAAAACCTGAAAGAAGACGAAGCGATGGAGCTTATCAGAAAGGAGGTCGCCGATGGGAATGAAGTTCACGGAGGATCAGCAGCGGGTCATTGATCTGAGAAACTGTAATATTTTGGTGTCGGCGGCGGCAGGCTCCGGCAAAACGGCGGTGCTGGTCGAGCGGATTGTAGAGCTGGTCTCCGGTTCAGGATGCGATTCGGCGCGGGCAGTGGATATTGACCGGTTACTGATCGTAACGTTTACGAATGCGGCGGCAGCACAGATGCGGGAGCGAATTACGAAGGCACTGTCCGACCGCGTAGAGGCAGAGCCGGACAACGAGCATATAAAAAAGCAGCTGATGCTGATCCACAATGCGAAGATCATGACCATCCACAGCTTTTGTTTATATCTGATCAAAAATCATTTCAATGATATCGGTCTCGACCCGGATTTTCGGACGGCGGACGAGGGCGAAATACGCCTGTTGAAGCAGGAGGTTTTGTCAGAGCTTCTGGAAGAGCAGTTCGCGCTGGGACGGCAGGAATTTACCGACTGCGTGGAATATTTTGCCTACGATGGTCGGGAAAAACGGCTGGAAGAGCTGATCGAACGGTTATATACCTTTTCCGGAAGCTATCCTTTTCCGGAAAAATGGCTGCGGCAGCACCGCATGGATTATCATGTGGAGACGTTTGAGGAGCTTGTAAAAACAGAGTGGTTTGCAGGCATGATGCAGGAAATTTCAGCCCTGCTGCAGGAATGCAAAGAGCAGGAAAAAGCTGCGCTGAAGGTGTGCGAGGAGCCGGATGGGCCGTATTTTTACGCTGCAGCGCTGGAACAGGATCAGGAGCTGATCGCAGGGCTGGAACAGGAGCTGGCGAGCGTGGTGCAGACAGCATCAGAACCAGAGCAGTCTGTGGCACCTGCAGAAGTGGAATCGTCCGTTGCGAAGGATGCTTTCGAAGCCCTTGCAGCGCGGGTGCAGGGCATTTCCTACGCCCGCATGGCAGCAAAAAAGGATGACAGCGTGTCGGCAGAAAAGCGGGAGCTGGTCAAGGCGATGCGGGAGCGTGTGAAAAGCCTTTTGGGGACGCTTTCCGAAAAATATTTCGCATCCGGTCCGAAGCAGTGGCTTGCAGAATGCAGACAGGCGGACGCAGCGCTGTGCGAGCTGGTGGATCTGGCGCTTTTGTTCGGAGAAAGACTGACGGAGAAAAAGCGGGAAAAGAACCTGCTGGACTTTGAGGACATGGAGCATCTGGCACTGCAGATTCTGTTAAAGGAAGAGGAAAACGGACAGATGGTGCCGTCGGATACGGCGCTGGAATACCGGGAACAGTTCGTAGAGATTCTGATCGACGAGTATCAGGACAGCAACCTCGTGCAGGAATTTCTCTTACAGAGTATTTCCGGCGAGGACGACGGGCGATTTAACCGGTTTATGGTAGGTGACGTCAAGCAGAGCATTTACAAATTCCGTCTTGCACGGCCGGAGTTGTTTTTGGAAAAATTTGCGACCTATCAAAAAGAAGACGGAAGCTGCGTCCGTGTGGACTTAAAGCAGAACTTTCGAAGCCGCCATGAGGTGACGGACTGCGTCAACGACCTGTTTTTACAGCTGATGCACCGAGAGCTTGGCGGAGTGGAATACGACGCGGATGCGGCGCTGTACCCGGCGGCGCAGTTCCCGGAGGCAGATGGCGAAGCAGCGGACGCGCGGGAGAAGGGCGTAGCGCTCGGCGGAGAAGAAAAGCAGGGGAGTGTTGTGCCGGTGAGTACGGCTTGCGAAGCCTCGATCGCCCGCTCCCCTTACGAGCCGGAGCTTTGCATTGCTGCAATATCCGGCGAAAAGGGCGAAGACCCGAAGGAGCTGGAAGCGAAAATGATCGCCGGAAAAATCCGCGAAATCGTTGGAAAGCTCCCGGTGCGGGACAGCGAAAGCGGACAGCTGCGCCCGGCGCGGTATCAGGATATCGTGATTTTACTGCGGACGACATCCGGCTGGGACGAGACGTTTAAAAAGATACTGGAAGAAAACGCCATTCCGGTCTTTGTGACGTCCAAGACGGGGTATTTTGCGGCGACGGAGGTGCAGACGGTTTTGAATTTCCTGCGTGTGCTGAACAATCCGCTGCAGGAAATCCCACTGTTCGGCGTACTCAAATCGGTGCTGTTTGGATTCAGCGATGCGCAGCTGGCGACGCTGCGCGCACTGGATGAGACGGGAAAACGCTGCCTGTACGATTGCGTGAAGCTGGCGGCGGGAGAAGGAGAAAGTGGTGAAGGCAGCGTAGAATATGGCAGCGGAAGCAATGGTGCCGATGTCTCCCTTCGCGAAAAATGCTGCAGCTTTCTTTCCTTTTTAAACCGCTACCGCGAGTACGCGGTCTATCTGCCGATTCACAAGCTGATGGAGCAGTTTTTGGAGGAAACGGGCTATCTGTATACGGTCAGCGCGCTGCCGGGAGGTGTGCAGCGCAGAATCAACGTGGAAATGCTGCTGACGCGGGCAGAAAGCTTTGAAAAGACGAGTTATTCCGGTTTGTTTCATTTTATCCGGTACATGGAACAGCTGGAAAAATATGACATTGATTACGGCGAAACGGGTGCGTCGGACGAAAACGCGGATGTCGTGCGGATCATGAGCATTCACAAGAGCAAGGGGTTGGAATTTCCGGTATGCTTTGTATCGGGACTGTCGAAACGCTTTAACCGGCAGGACAGCGCAGCTCCGGTGCTGATGGATATGGATTTGGGACTGGCGATCGACTGGGTGGATCCGACAGCACGGATCCGACATACGACGTTGAAAAAAAATGTGCTGGCGCGCAAATTAAATGCCGACAGCATGGGAGAAGAACTGAGAGTTCTATATGTTGCGCTGACGCGTGCGGAGGAAAAGCTGATTCTGACCGGAACCTGTAAAGAAGACAAGCTGCCCCAGGAGGATGCAACGCAGGGTGCGTATGGCTATTCGGCACTGCGGCTGCAGGAAGCGTCTTCCTATTATGATCTGGTGCTTCCGGCATGGCAGTCCGTCGGACGTCGGCTTCAGATCTGTACGCAGGAAGAACTGCTGCAGGCAGAGCTTGTGCGTGCGTCCTTGGGATACAACAGCAGGCAGAAGCTTTTTGAGGAAGCCGGAAAAGAGCCGGAGGCGGCAGAGCTTGCGCTGTGCGAGCGCCTGCAGAAGCCCTATGCACATGAAAACCTGGCGGGACTTTTTGTCAAAACAACCGTTTCCGAGCTGAAAAAAGAAGGCATGCAGGAGGAAGCTGCGGAAGGGCTTACGCTGTTCCCGGAGGAAGAGGTCGTGCCGTATCTGCCGCAGTTTGTCAGGGAACAGGAAGAAACCGTGAGCGGGACGACACGGGGAAGTGCGTACCACAGACTGCTGGAGATTTTCCCCTTTGAACGGCAGGAAACCTGGACGGCGGCGAAAATCCGTACGGTCATCGAAGAATGCAAAGCAGACCGAAGGCTGTCGGAGGAATATGCTGCTGCGATCAATGTATACAAGATCCGGGCATTTTTACAGACGCCTCTTGCAGCGCGCATGGCAAAGGCTGCCCGAAGCAACAGACTGCACCGGGAGCAGCCCTTTGTGCTGGGGCTTTCGGCAAACCGTTTAAATACAGACTTTCCGGAGGATGAAACCGTGCTGATCCAGGGAATTATCGATGTTTATCTGGAGGAAGAGGACGGCATCGTGCTGGCAGATTATAAGACCGATCTGGTAAAAGACCCGAAGGAGCTGATTTTGCGCTACCGGGTTCAGCTGGACTATTATGAGGAAGCACTTGTGCGGCTGACCGGAAAATGCGTGAAGGAAAAGCTGATCTATTCGTTCGGGCTGGAACAGGAGATTACACTGTAAGATGGAAGAATTTTATTATCAGAAAAAGGACAGGCAGAAGCAGGCAGTGTATCACGGCATGCTGCAGGGCGTCCGGCAGCTGGCGGATCAGATTCAGCTGCCGCGTGTGGATGGAAAAGAGCTGTATGACATTTTTTTCCAGATGCGGCTGGATCACCCGGAAATATTCTGGGTGGTCGGGTTTTCATGGAAATATTACCCCGACTCCCCGAACCTGATTTTCGTGCCGGAATATCTGTTTGAAAAAGGAAAAATCAAAGAGCATCAGATAGCGCTGACATCGCGGGTGGAAAAGCTTGCACGGCAGGCGCAGGGACTTTCGGAGTGGGAAAAAGAAAAATATGTGCACGATTTTATATGCAAAAATGTACGGTATGACAAGCTAAAGAAGCCGTATTCTCACGAAATCATCGGACCACTGGGGCAGGGCGTAGGCGTCTGCGAGGGAATTGCAAAGGCGGTCAAGGTGCTCTGCGACGCGCTCGGGCTATGGTGTATGATTGCGATTTGCGGCAACAATCCGGAAAAAGGCATCAAATATCGCCACACCTGGAATATCGTGCGCATCGGCGGGCAGTATTATCATCTGGATGCGACATTTGACAATAGTCTGACCAGAGGGGCGCGGGAGGATGCCGAGTGCCGTTACGATTATTTTAACCTCGACGATAAGGCGATGTTCCGCGACCATGAGCCGCTGATCGCGCCAGCGCCGGCGTGCACGGACAATGGACATTTTTATTATAAGGAAAAGAAGCTTTCCTTTACGAAAATGGAGGAGGTCAAAAAGCGCGCGCAGCAGGCGGTAAAAAAAGGAAAAGTCCTGACGTTTCACTGGCGCGGTTCGTATCTGACGAGGGACGTGCTGAGGGAAATCCTGAATGTGCTGGAAGACGCCGGAAAAGAGAAATCGAAACTGCCCCATATTTACGCGAATGCAGCGCAGGCGGTATTTCGGGTGTGGTATTCCGATATCGACACTCTTGCGTCGGAAATTGTACTGGAAGACGCAAACGAGGGAGAAAAGACAGAAAAGGGATTGAAAAATCCGGAGTGATTCGTTATAGTAAGAACGTGGTTTTCCACAAATAAATACTTATGAGGAGGATTTACTCATGGATAAGAAGTTTGGCATCAAGCATGTCGTAGCGATGGGTATCGGAACCGCACTGTTCGTTGTTTTAACCAACGTGCAGATCCCGGTTGGTTTCATCCCGAACACAGCTCTGCAGACCCGCGCAGCGGTACTTGCATTTTTCTCCGCTATTTTTGGTCCCGTTGTTGGCGGCGCCATCGGTCTGATCGGTCATGCACTGGGTGATGCAGTATTCTACGGAAGCGTATGGTGGAGCTGGGTATTCCCGGACGCTGTATTCGGCATCATCGTTGGCCTGTTTGCTGCGAAGTATAAAGTAAAAGAAGGCAGCTTCGGCGGCAAGGAAATCGGCCTGTTCAATATCGTACAGGTTGTTGCAAACGCACTGGCATGGATTCTGGTTGCTCCGGTTTTGGACATCGTAATTTATGCAGAGCCTGTAAAGAAGGTATTCACACAGGGCGTGACCGCTTTTGTTGCAAATGTAATTATCATCGGCATTCTGGGAACTCTGCTGTTAGTTGCCTACTCCAAGGTCGGCGCAAAGTCCGGAAGCCTTTCCAAAGAGGACTGATACATGACTCCGATCATCGAGTTTAAAAACTATACTTTTAAATATCGATCACAGTCAGAGCCTACACTCCGGGAGATTGACCTGACGGTCAATCCCGGAGAGAAGGTTTTAATCGTGGGACCGTCCGGGTCGGGAAAATCGACTCTGGTGCACTGCATCAACGGGATGGTTCCTTTTTCATACCCTGGCGAAAGCAGCGGAACTTTGACTGTGGGCGGTAAAGATCCTGCGAAAACCGGTATTTTTGGAATGTCCAAAATCGTCGGTACGGTGCTGCAGGATACAGATGGCCAGTTTATCGGCCTGACGGTTGCAGAAGATGTTGCTTTTGCACTGGAAAACGACTGCGTAGAGCAGGAAGAGATGTTCCGCGCAGTAGACGAAGTGGCAGAGGTTGTGGATATCAAAGCCCTTCTCGGCAATGCACCGACGGAGCTTTCCGGCGGACAGAAACAGAGAGTTTCCATGGCAGGCGTGCTGGTAGATGATGTGGATATCCTGCTGTTTGATGAGCCGCTGGCAAACCTTGACCCGGCGACCGGCAAGCGGGCTATCGACCTGATCGACCGGATCTGCCGGGAGCGCGACAAGACGGTTATCATTATCGAACACCGGTTAGAGGATGCCCTTTACCGGGATGTAGACAGAATTGTGGTGATCGGGGACGGAAGGGTTGTAGCGGATATGACGCCGGACGAGCTGCTTGCCTCCGATATTCTGATTCAGGAGGGCATCCGTGAGCCGCTGTATGTGACGGCACTCAAACATGCGGGATGTCAGGTCGCGGCAAAGGATCATCCTCAGCATATCGAGACGATGAATCTGGAGCCTTATCAGGAAAAGGTAAGGGCCTGGTTCGAGAAGGTTTCCCTGCCGGAGATTCAAGGAGAGGAAAAGCCGGCCCTCGAAGTGCTGGATCTGGACTTTTCCTATATTACAGGCAAACCGATCCTGTCGGATATTCATTTCCGTATTAACAAAGGGGAAATGCTCGCAATTGTCGGAAAAAACGGTGCGGGAAAGAGTACGCTGTCAAATCTGATCTGCGGCTTTATCCATCCGGATCACGGTAAGATCCTGTTAAATGGCAGTGATATTGCGGATAAATCCATCAAGGAGCGTGGCGAGGCCATCGGGCTTGTCATGCAGAACCCGAATCAGATGATTTCCAAGCCGATGATTTTTGATGAAGTGGCGCTGGGACTGCGGGTCCGTGGCGTGCCGGAGGAAGAGGTAAAGGAACGGGTTTACGATAAGTTAAAGATCTGCGGTCTGTATCCCTTCCGGAACTGGCCGGTTTCTGCTCTGAGCTTTGGTCAGAAAAAGCGTGTGACCATCGCTTCGATCCTCGTCATGAATCCGGAGATCCTGATTCTGGATGAGCCGACGGCAGGACAGGATTACCGTCATTATACGGAAATTATGGAATTTTTAAAGCACTTAAATGAGACCCTTGGCATTACGATCATCATGATCACACATGATATGCATCTGATGCTGGAATATACCGACCGTGCGATCGTTATCGCGGACGGAGAGCTGATTGCGGACGACAAGCCGGCAAAGGTGCTGACGGATGAAGCGGTTGCAGACCGTGCTTATCTGAAAAAGACGTCGCTGTACGATCTGGCGGTGCGCTGCGGCATCGGGGATGCGTCCGGCTTTGCAGAGCGGTTTATTTATTATGAAAGGCAGGTGAGAGCGGATGGCGGGCAGAATTCTGACGTACAGTGAAAAAGATACCTGGATCCATCGGCTTTCCGGCGTTTCGAAAATGATCTTTTTCCTGCTCTGGTCGCTGACCGGTATGCTGACCTATGACACGAGAGTGCTGCTGGTCATGCTGGTCTGCAGTCTGGTGATCTTTAAGGTTTCCCATACGGAATGGAAACAGGTCGGGACGGTATTTCAGTTTATTTTGCTGTTTTTGTGTATTAACATGCTTGCGGTGTGGCTGTTTTCCCCGAATCAGGGAACTGTGATCTACGGCACAAAAACAGAGCTTTTACACCTGTTTGGCAATCATAATATCACAAAGGAACAGCTGTTTTACCAGTTTAATATTATGCTGAAGTATCTGACAGTAACGCCGGTGGTATTGATGTTTATCGTGACGACCAACCCGAGCGAGTTTGCGGCAAGCTTAAATCGCATGGGTGTCAGCTACAACGTGGGCTACGCCATTGCCATCGCGCTGCGCTACATCCCGGATGTACAGTCGGATTTTACCAAGATCAAGCATGCGCAGGAGGCGCGGGGCATCGAGATGAGCAGCAAGACATCCTTCTGGACGAGAATCAAGCGGATGAGCACGATTATTTTCCCGCTGCTGTTTTCCAGCATGGATCGTATCGATGTGGTCAGCAATGCCATGGAGCTTAGGGGCTTCGGTAAAAATAAAAAACGTACCTGGTACATGGGAAAGAAGCTGGTACGAAATGACTATCTGACGATTGGATTTGCGGTAGTATTTATGGCGGTCGCTCTGACGATTACATTTGCGGACGGCAGCCGTTTCTGGAATCCATTCCAGTAAAAAAAGCGCGGAGCTGTGGGACACGGGTATCGCGTTTTTAGAAAAAATCCGGGGCGCGGGCAAATTGGATGCTGCGCTCCGGGAAAATGGAATCAGGGGATGCAGCGGATTTTTTCATCGGCTGCGGAAAGGGGAATGTATGATTTACACACTGGAAAATGATAGCCTGAAGGTTCAGGTAAACTCCCACGGCGGCGAGCTGTGGTCGATTCAGACAAAGGACGGGGCAGAATATCTCTGGCAGGGCGATGAGACTTACTGGAAAGACCGCGCATTGAATCTGTTTCCGTATATCGCACGTCTGACTGAGGGCAAATATACGCTGGATGGCAAGACCTACGAAATGCCGATCCACGGCTTTGTCAATTCTTCCGATCTGGAAGCGGAAGAGCATACGGCACAGAGACTGGTGCTGAAGCTGACAGACAGCGAGAATACGAGAGAGATGTATCCCTTTGCGTTTGTTTACTGGCTGACCTATGAGCTTGTCGGCAACAAATTAAATGTTACTTTTGCGGTAGAAAATAACGACAAAAAGGTGATGTATTTCGGCGTCGGCGGTCATCCGGGCTTTGCCGTTCCGCTGGAAAAAGGTCTTGCATTTGAGGATTACTGCTTACAGTTTGAAGCTCCCGGGAATCCGACCCGCGTTGGCTTTTCTGAGGACTGCTTCGTAAATGGCGAGGACAGCGAGTTTATTTTATCTGACGGCGGTAAACTGCCCCTTGCACACAACCTGTTCGATCAGGATGCGATCGTGCTGACTGATATGGCGAAGGCAGTGACCCTGTGCAGTGAAAAAGGAACAAGAAGCGTGCGCGTATCCTATCCGCAGATGAATTTCCTGGGGATCTGGCATATGCCGTTTACCGATGCGCCCTATGTCTGCATCGAGCCCTGGTCTGCGCTTCCTTCCCGCAAGGGCAGGATCGAAGACCTTTCCGAGCAGCCCAACCTGGTTCATCTGCCTGCAGGCAAGCGGTATGAAAATACCTGGAGTATTGAGATTTTCTGAATTTTGCAGAACTGTGAAAAGGAATGTGCCTTGGCACATTCTTGCGCCGAGTGCGCATCCTCGCGGAGTGTTTCTTATCGCATGGAAACGAAGTTTTCCATACGATAAAAAAGAATCCGGCGTCAGACAGCGATAGGACTGTGCGCCGGATTCTTTTTTTTATAAATCTGAAATGCTCGCAGAGCGTGCGTTTTATCTCTGTGTCGCCATGGTTTTTAACTGTCCCATGACCTTTTTGACCGGAGGCAGGTAGAGGATGATCAGCGTCAGCACCGCTTCCACGGACAGATAGATGCCGTTGTAAACCAGGGAATAGACCGGTGCGGACATGCCGTAGTCTGCAGCGTAAGCGCCGAAGAAGATCATACCGGATAAAAATGCGAAGAAATAACGACCGAGTACACCTACGATATAGCCCTTCACCAGACCGTTTTTCGATTTGGAAAACAGGCCGGATAAGCCGAGCGCACCGAATGCGAAGATGTAATCAACGAGCATCTGCGGTATGCTGATGATATACGGATCGCTGACCAGCTGTAAAAAGCCGTAGGCGATGGCGGTCATCAGTCCGGCACGCAGACCGTACCAATAGCCGATCAGGACTAAGAACAGCATGGAAAATAAAGTGATGGAGCCGCCGAAGGGCAGATGGAACAGCTTGATTTCGGAAGTGACAAAGGCAGCAGCTATCGCCATTGCGGAAAATGCCAGCTGACGTGCAGAAAATTTAGGCTGCTTTACAGAATTGCCGATAAAGCAGGCCAGCAGCAAAAGCGCCAGCATGAGGACAACCAGTGCGGTATAACCGGCAGTGGTCAGCTGATAAGTCGTTCCCCATTCATCCGTGATGGGGATTGCAAAAAAATTGGACATAAAAAAACCTCCTTGTGTGCACAGGAGGGGACGAAAAACAGGACAGATAAAAATCTGTCGCATGTGCCTCCCTACGCCGGTATTATCCGGTTCAGGTGATGAGGGTCAGAAATCCGGGCGGATATTCAGTCTCAGCAATCGCTCCCCTG
>ERZ1673702.3134-NODE-3134-length-13325-cov-9.183723_pt1 | contig 13325 bp, 10 predicted proteins | sample MGYA00580232_ERZ1673702 | MGnify/ENA primary metagenome ERZ1673702 (study PRJEB41218, sample SAMN15661792) | gut metagenome | host: Homo sapiens | place: Canada: London | collected 2015-08-20/2019-03-30 | study: EMG produced TPA metagenomics assembly of... | reverse complement strand
GCTCGACCACTTTATCTTTGACAACAACATCAAGCGCCGCGTCTGCATCATCACCAAAAAGGAAGAAGAACTGCGCCGGTTCATCATTGAGGACCTGCACAGCGGCGCGACGGTGTATGAATCCTACGGCGCGTACAATATGCAGAAGCGTCGCGAGATCATCACGATTGTGGACAAGGCCGAATACCAAAAGCTGATGAGCTATATGAACCGCGAGGACCCGCAGGCCTTCATTACGGTGTACACCGTGTCGGACATGCGGTATCAGCCCAAGGAATAAAAGTGCCGCCGGCTGTTAAGTTGATCCACCTGCACCGGATAACAGAAAACGATTGACGCAGCAGCGATGAATTCTGAAAAACTGAAAATTTTGGAGAAAAAATTGAAGTTTTTTCAAAAAAGGCGTTGACAAATCCCGTCGGGCACGCTATAATATATGAGCGTTGAGGGCAGACGCCCAAGACACAAACCCGATGGGGATTCGCATAATGGTAGTGCAGCGGACTCTGACTCCGCCCGTGGGAGTTCGATCCTCTCATCCCCAACCACACCGCAGCAGCCCAGCTGCTGCGGTTTTTCTTTACGGGGTGTAGCGCAGTTGGTAGCGCGCTTGGTTCGGGACCAAGAGGCCGTGGGTTCGAATCCCGTCACTCCGACCAAAAGGACCTCCGGTTTAAGCCGGAGGTCCTTTTTGTTTTTTGTATATTTTTATAGAGCAAAGCCCCCGTCCGCTGCCGGACGGGGGCTTTGCTGTTGGTGCGGTTATAAAAGACGTTACGCTTCGACGCCCCAGGCCTCGATTTGGGTCAGAGCGGGGAAGGGGGACGGGTCCTCGGCTTTGATGAGCTCAAACAGCTTCAGGCTCTTGACCGTGCGCGGGGCAATGGCAAAGCACTGCGGGGCGGCGGACTTCTTCAGCTCCAGCACCTCGCGGCTGCCGTCGTCAAATTCCACGGTGGCCTGGGTCCACCAGGCGTCATGCGGGAAGTCGGCGCGCAGGGTCAGGCGCAGCTCGTCGATGGTGACCGGGCGGCCAAAGTCCAGCGTGAGTGCGGCGTTGGGGTCGCGGTTGATGCCCCAGCTCTGGTAGGGCCAGATGCCGTGGGCGTCGTTCTCGTAAATGCCGTCGATGGCGTTGCGGGCCGCAAAGACAGCCTCGCCGCGGGTCTCAACGTTGGCATGGGCATGGGGGAAGAAGCCGGTGTCGCCGTGCTCGTCATAGGGGTTGTAGGCCAGGTTGCGGCGCGCGGCGATCTCCTCCGGGGTGGCAAAGCGGGCGCGGATGATGTGGCAGGCACCGGCAAAGCTCTTGGGGCTGTAGGTGATGGCCTGCTCACCGAACGGGATGTGGAAGTTGATCTCGCGCTTGACGACGTAGACGAGGGCCGGGGCCATTGTGTCCTCAAACTGGATGACCACATACTGGCCGGGCGTGCCGATCTCCAGCGAGACACGGTCACCGGGCTTGTAGGCGTTCATGTAAACAAGGCTGACCTGCCCGGCGGCGGGGGCCGTCAGCAGCGTCATGCCGTCGGTGTCGAGGAGCTTGAGCTTGATGAGTTCCATTTTATTTTGTCTCCTTTTATTCTATCACAAGGGAAAGCTGTTTGGTAAAGTAAATGCGTGTGCGGTAGAGCGTGTCGGGCCAGGCCTGGCGCAGGCGGGGGTCGGCGATGGGCACGGCCTCGGTCACGATTTTGTCCGCACCGGTCACGGCGGCTGCGGCCAGCGCACCGAACGCGACGGTATCACCGTCCACGGCGGGCTTCTCGACGCTCATCAGCGTCAGGGCCACGGTGCCCGGGTAGTCGGTCTCATCGCGCAAGGTCAGGCCGGTATCGGTCAGGTGTACGCTGCGGCGGTAACGGCCCAGCCCCGGCACACTGCCGTAGGCGGGGGCAAGGTCCATCGCAAGGCCGTCCAGCGCGTCGGTCACAGTGACGTCTGCGGCGGCAAACGCGGCGCCGGGCTGCTGGTCGTATTTGGCACCGTCCGGGTCGAACTGGGGCAGGTTGTGCCAGCCGGACTGCATCGTCCAGATCTCATACCGCTGGGGGCTGAACGTCTTTTTGCTGTAGGTCTCCACGCCGACGTCGATCAGCAGCGGTCTGCCGTCCCTGTAGAGCGTCACGCTGCCCACATCGTTGTGGTTGTGGCTGTCGGCGTTGCTGCCGGCCTTGCCGCCCAGTGCATAGGCACCGCGGCGGCTGACGAGAATGCCGACGCTGGGATACCAGACATCGTGCGGAGCGGCGGGGGCGGCGGTTTCGGCAAAGTCGGTGACCTCGCGCTCGGCCATTGCGGCCTGGATGTGGTAGAACAGGTTGATGCCCTCGCTGTCGTCGGGGTGGTGCAGACGGTCCGGGTCGGGGTCCGCGGCCAGTACGGCGGCCCAGTCGCGGGCGGCCAGCGTCATCAGCGGCAGGCTGCCCACCCGTTTGCCGAACAGGTACTCCCGCACGCCGCGGGCCCCGGCCAGCGGGCTGCAGTCGGCAAAGTTCAGGTAATACGGCCCGGCAATGTGCATGTTGACGATGTACTCGGCCATGTTCCTGATCTTCGGCTCGGCCCAGACGTCGTCAAAGACGCCGGGGGCCATTTTGCACAGCAGGTCCAGCGCGTTGAACATCGTCAGCGCGGCGTGGCGGTAATACTGTGCGCCCTCGCTGCAGCAGCCGTCGTCACCGTAGTCCTTCAAAAAGCAGTCGATGCTGTAGGCGGCCTGCTGCACATAGGCGGGCAAATCCTCGGCAGGGGCGCACTGGGCGGCGGCCAGCAGTACGTTCTGGGTACACCAGGGCGTCCAGTTGCACATCGGCTCGTCGCCGTTGCCCATCCACCAGAAGTGCGCGGTGCGGTAGGGCGTCAGCACGCGGCGCTCGACCTCGCCCCTGAGCCGCGCGGCCAGCCCGGGGGCGTAGGCGTCGAGCGCCTCGCCCAGCAGGCCGCAGACGGTGGCGATCAGTGCGCCGGTCTCGGCGGCGAACAGGTCTACAATGGGCCGGGTCACGTCGGGCAGCGGCAGCTGCGGCGTGTCGCGGATATAGCTGTTGTGGGCGGGCAGCTGCCAGGCGCTCTCCTCACAGATGCGCCAGGCCAGGTCTGCCAGCGCGGGCAGATAGGTGCCGCGGTTCGTCACGGCCTCGGCCATGGCCAGCGCGCAGAGCGTGCGGCGGCGGGCAAAGTAGGCGTGCTCCCACTTGGCGCGGTCCCCGCTGCGGGTGAATTGCAGCCACAGCGAGAGCGGCAGCTCCGGCGCGGTTTGGGCGTCCGCCAGCGCGGCCTGCCCGGCAGCGGCCCAGCGTGCGGCGCCAGGCAGGTTCTCCCACGCGGCGCGGTCCGCCAGCGGCGGGAACAGGACCGGCTGTGCGGTCTTAAACGGTTGCTTCATCTTTTGCGTCAACATACGATACCTTCATTCCCTGCATGTACTCCCGGGGGCTGACGCCCTCGAGCTTTTTGAAGACCTTACTGAAATAGAAAGCGCTGTCAAAGCCGACCTTGTCGCTGATCTCGTAGACCTTCAGGTCGGTGGAGGCCATCAGTTCCTTCGCAGCGGTGATGCGGGTGGCAGTGACAAACTCCACAAAACCACTCTCGCTGTTTTGTGCAAAAAGCTGGCTCAAGTAGTTCGGGCTGAAATTAAAGACGGCAGCTACATCGTTCAGCGTCAGCCGCTCGGACAGATGATCGCGGATGTACTGCTGCACCTGGCCGACGACCTGCGCGCGGTGATCCAGCTGGGTGTTGGGGCTTTCATGGTAGAAGGCCACCGGCTCGCCCTCATGCAGCAGCGGCAGCGCGGCAAAGGCGTCGTGCTGGCTCTCGCTGATCTTTAAAATGTCGTTCACCGGGCGGCCCACCGCCCAGTAAATGGCAGTGCTGAAATAGTTGTACAAAATCTGCCCGGCGGTTTTCAGGATCGGAGCCAGTACAGCCTCGGGGTCCTCGTCCGCTTCCAGCGGCAGCAGCACCGAGAAATGCCGCAGATCCATGGCGGTCACGCGGCAGGGGCGGTACTTGGGCAGCGTTTCGGCGGCCATGCGGGTCACGCCGGTGCTCAGCGTCACAAGCTGGCTTGTGGGCAGGTCGGGCGTTTGCAGGCTGCCCACCGCCACAATATGCCGCGGCGCTTTGAAGGTGACGCCCAGCTCGGCACACTGCCGGTCAAACACGGCGCGATCCGTGAACAGCCCGCCGTACAGCTGCAGAAACAGCCGGTCCCGGAAGGTGTCGAGGCTGACCGGGGCAGGGGATGGCATCCGCAGCTTTTTTCTTTTTCGGCAGTGTCGCGGGCATGCTCCAGCGCTGCGGTCAGGCTGTCGGCGGTCAGATCGATCTTGACAAGGTAGTCCACAACGCCCAGACGCATGCTGCGTTTGACATAGTCGAACTCCTCATAGCTCGTCAGCATGATGAAGGCCGGCAGGGCGGAGCCGTCCTTATGGCAGGCTTCCGCAAGCGCAAAGCCGTCCATGACCGGCATACGGATGTCGGAAACCACGATGTCCGGCTGCTTCTCCTGAACGGCCCTGAGCGCCTCGGCACCGTTGCGGGCGGTGCCGACGACCTCATAGCCCAGCGCGGCCCAGTTCAGCATGCCCTGCATACCGATCAGGACCAGCGGCTCATCGTCTACAAGCAAGACTCTGGTCACAAGAAAACCCCCCTTTATTTTTGGCTGTCCGGGCCCGGCAGACGGATTGTTACCGTTGTGCCGATGTCGGGCTCACTCTCAATGCTCAGGCCGTAGGCCTCGCCAAAGCTGTATTGCAGCCGCTTGTGGACATTCCACATGCCCACATGGCGGTATTTGGCGGCGGCCTCCTCGGGGCCGGGCTCCTGCAGGGCCTTTGCGGCCTGCTCCGGTGTCATGCCGACGCCGTCGTCCGTCAGGTGGATGAGCACATCGCCGTTCGCGGTGTCGCGCTCGACCCGCAGTGTGACCTCCCCGGCGCTACCCTTCGGCTCAATGCCGTGGAAGATCGCGTTCTCGACGAGGGGCTGCAAAGTGAACCGCGGGATCAGGCAGCTGTGGTTCAGCGACTCATCCTCGATATAGCTGACGTCCAGCGTGATCGTGCCGCCGTAGCGGTACTGCTGGATCGTGAAATAGTCGTTCAGCAGGGCGAACTCCTCATACAGCGGCACAAGGCGCTCGTTGCTCTTGGAGATGCTCTTGAGCAGACGGGACAGCGCCATGACCATCTCGGCAATACCGGGGGCGTGCTGGATGGTCGCCATCCACTTGATGCTGTTGAGCGTATTATAAATGAAGTGCGGGTTGATCTGGTTTTGCAGCATCCGGTATTCGAGGTCCTGCTTCTGCTTTTCGTCCTCGAGGCGGTGCTCCATCAGCGCAGTGACGCCGGCCGACATGCTGTTGATGCCGCGGCCGATGTCGCCCAGCTCGTTGTCCCACTCAATATCCGGGTCGGCAGAGAAATCGCCGCCGCTGATTTTTTCAATGCGGCTCTGCAGCGCCGAGATCGGGTGGGCGATCATCCGGTGAAGCAGGAACGCCAGTGAGCAGCCCAGCAGCAGGATGGCTGTCAGGCTGATGAGGAGCGGCACCGACACGAAGGTGATCTGCCGTTGTGTGGGGCCGTTGGGCAGCACCTCGATCAGGTACAGCTCATGGATGCCGATGGGATACCGCACAACAAGCTGTGCGCTGCTGCCGGACCCGCGTGTGTAGACCTCGGTGTTCGGGTCGAGCGTGTTGCTGTCCAGCGGGACGGCATCGTCAAAGTCGGCGATGGAGCCGTTCAGCGCGGACAGCAGGCTGCCGTTGATTGTGTAGAGGTTTTCGCCCATTTCCCAATACAGCTGTCCGCCGTCGGCCAGGGTGAAGCTGCGCAGCGGGGAAAGGATCAGGGAAGGGGAGACAAAGATACAGACATGGGCTGTGCGGTCTGTGCCGGGCAGGGTCAGGGTGTGGGTGACGGGGATCGTGTTGGCAGCCTGGGAGTTCAGGGCCAGCGGGTCGCGGAGAATGCAGTCCCATCCGGTATTGGGCGAATCGTAACCGGGAATGCGCTGCAGTATATCCGGCGTCAGGGTCACGGCATTGGTGGCCGCCGTGCCGAACATCATCTGCCGCCCCGAGGCGTTGATGAGCAGAAAGCGCTGGATGTAGGCCATCGTGCGCATCGAGTTGAACTTGGCGGTCAATGTCGGGTACATCGACAGCGCCTGGTTGCTGGCGGTGTCGCCGGTCAGCAGGTAGGTGCGCATGCCGGGGTTGTAGGCGCACCAGCCGGCCAGGTCGTCGATCTCATCCACATCCCGGCGGATGGCCGATGCCGCGGTCTGCAGGGCATACTCGGCGTTCAGGATCGTCGTGCGCTCCCACTCGGCGGTCATCTGGTGCATATTGCTGGCGGCGATGACCAGGGATGCGCCCAGCGTAAAAAACATCGTAAGCGCCAGCACCCGTGCCTGGATACCGCTGCGGCGGAATTTCAGCTTGTCCATGAAGGCTCCTCTATGTAAATATGTAAATAAAAATGCAGATCATGCAGAAAAGCGGGGAAGAAAACACACCGCCGTTTATAAAAAGATACCTTATTATAATAGGCGTGTCAAGCGCAAAAATGTACAAAACAGACAAAACGACGCATGCACAGACAGGGAGAACTGTAGGGAAAGATAAATATTGCAGGTTTCTTAAAAAAGTACAGGTTTTTCCGCCGCGATTGGGGAACTGCCGTAAAATTTGCAAACCGAACCCCAAAAAAACCATCCATTTCGACGGGAAGATGATGTATTATAATGGCAACGAAAGGGACAGGCCCCCATGAGGGGACAAGCCTGGATCCCGAAAAATGTTTTCTTATTAGGAGGAGAAACATTATGCGTAAAATGCAGAAGATTGCAGCTCTCGGCCTGGCAGGTACCATGGCCCTGAGCCTGGCCGCCTGCGGCGGTTCCGGCGACTCTACCGCTGACACCGCTTCCACCGCGGAGAGCACCGCTTCTTCCACCGAGGCCACTGCCGAGAGCACCGGCTCCGGCGACGAGGCTGTCACCCTGAACTGGGCCCTGTGGGATAAGGACTCCACTGCTTACTGGCAGGCTCTGGCTGACGGCTATATGGAGAGCCACCCCAACGTCACCATCGAGATGACCGACCTGGGCTCCACCGATTACATGACCCAGCTGGCTACCCAGCTGGCTGGCGGCAACGGTGAGCTGGACGTTCTGTCCATCAAGGACATCCCCGGCTACTCCAACCTGATCAACCTTGGCATGCTCGAGCCCCTGAACGGCAAGCTGACCACTGACGAGAGCAAGTTCAACGGCGTTCTGGAGCAGCTGACTGCCGAGGACGGCAACTATTACGCTGTCCCGTTCCGCTCTGACTTCTGGGTCGTCTACTACAACAAGGACATCTTCGATCAGGCCGGTGTCGAGTACCCCACCAACGATATGACGATGGCGGACTTCGACGCCAAGATCCGCGAGGTCAATGAAAAGGCCGGTGTCTACGGCAACATCTACCACACCTGGCGTTCTACCACCACGCTGTTCGGCATCCTGGACGGCCAGCACACCGTTATCGACGGCAACTACGACTTCCTGAAGCCTTACTACGAGCAGGTCCTGTCCGAGCAGGCTGACGGCGTTATCCCCAACTACGGCGAGCAAAAGACCTCTGGTCTGCATTACTCCGGTGCCTTTGAGAACGGTCAGGCTGCCATGTGCAACATGGGCTCCTGGTTCATCTCTACCCTGCAGAAGTACAATGCGGAGGCTGCCTCCAACGGTGTCCAGCCCGTCAACTTCGGCATCGTCAAGTATCCTCATCCGGACGGCGCACCTGCCGGTTCTACTCTGGGCACTGTGACCAGCCTGGCCGTCAACGCCAACTCCGAGAAGAAAGAGGCTGCTCTGGACTTCGTCAACTGGTGCGCTTCTGAGGACGGCGCCAAGTGCGTTGCTGCCGTCGGCACCTTCCCCGCCGTTGCCAGCGACGAGACCAACAAGATCATCTCCTCTACCGATGGCTTCCCCTCTGACGACGCTTCTCTGGAGGCTCTGAACACCACCGCCATCTACCTCGAGATGCCTCTGTCTGACAAGGCTTCCGAGATCGAGACCATCCTGAACACCGAGCATGACGCCATCATGACCGAGAGCGAGACGGTTGACGAGGGCATCGCCAACATGAACGAGCAGGTCCAGGCTATCCTCGGCTGATTCCCAAACGGTTCCCTGACTTCTTTTTCATAAGTTTTCCTTTTCCTTCCAAAAGGGGCGGGCGGGCGCGCCTGCCCCTTACTTATTGCCAAAACACCGAGGAGGTATGACCCATGGCTGAAACCACGCAGGCTGTGCAGGCGAAACCGAAGCGCGGCATGAGCAAATCTCTCCGCGACAGTCTGGTTGCCTACAGCTTCATTGCACCGAACTTCATCGGCTTCTGCATCTTTACGCTGGTGCCCATGATCTTCGCTATCGGGCTTTCGTTCTGCAACTGGGATGGTGTCCACCCCGTTGAGTTCACCGGCATCAGCAACTTTGTTGCCCTGTTGAGCGACAAAACTTTCAAGGCTGCTTTTGTCAATACGCTGGTTTACGCCATCGGCACGGTGCCGCTGACGCTGGTGTGCAGCCTTGGTCTGGCCATGCTGCTGAACCAGAAGGTCAAGTTCCGCAACTTCTTCCGTACCGTTTCGTTCTTCCCCTACGTTGCTTCTCTGGTCGCCGTTGCTGCGGTCTGGAACATGATCTTCAGCCCCTCCATGGGCCCGGTCAACCAGATCCTCGCAAGCCTTGGCGTGGAGAACCTGCCCAAGTGGGCCGCCGGTAAGGACACCGCCATGCTCACGGTCATCCTGTTCAGCGTCTGGAAGAACATGGGCTATTACATGGTCATCTATCTGGCCGGTCTGCAGGGCACCAACCCCGAGCTGGAGGAGGCTGCCGAGCTGGACGGTGCCAGCAAGTGGCAGATCTTCTGGAACGTCACCCTGCCGCAGCTGAAGCCCACCACCTTCTTCGTTATCATCATGCTGACCATCGCCTCCTTCAAGGTGTATGACCAGATGTACATGATCACCCAGGGCGGCCCCGGCAATGCGACCATGACCCTTGTTTACTACATCTACAACGTAGCCTTCGTCAACACGCCGAAGTACGGCTACGCAAGTGCCGTGTCCATGGTGCTGTTTGTGCTGGTGCTGTTTGTCACCATCATCCAGTTCAAGGGCTCGTCCAGCAACGACTAAGGGAAGGAGGAAACACACATGGCTACTACCGCAGTTAAGAAAAAGACAGGTTCCATGAGGGCGCAGCATGTTGTCAGCCGCGTGCTGATCTACGCACTGCTCATCGTCGTGGCCGCCCTGATGCTCATCCCGTTCCTGTGGATGCTTTCCGCATCCTTCAAGCTGAACAAGGACGTCTTTACGTTCCCCATTGAGTGGATCCCCTCGAACCCGCGCCCGCAGAACTATGTGGACATCTGGACGAAGATCCCCCTGCTGACCTTCGTTAAGAACACCGCGTTCCTGACCATCATCGTCACGATCTTACAGGTCCTGACCTCCTCCTTCGCCGCCTATGCGTTCGCCAAGCTGAACTTCAAGGGCAAGAACGTGCTGTTCCTGGGCTACATCGCGACCATCGCGGTGCCCTGGCAGGCTTACATGGTGCCCCAGTTCATGATGATGCGCTCCTGGCACCTGAACAACACCCATCTGGCCATCATCTTCCTGCAGGCGTTCAGCGCCTTCGGCGTTTTCATGATGAAGCAGTTCTATGAGGGCGTTCCCACCGAGCTGTGCGAGGCTGCCCGTATCGACGGTCTGTCCGAGTACGGCATCTATGCCCGCATCATGCTGCCGCTTTCTCTGCCCGCTGTGTCGACGCTGGTCATCTTTACCTTCGTCAACACGTGGAACGACTTCCTCGGACCCCTGATCTACCTGACCAAGACCGAGCTCAAGACCATCCAGATCGGCCTGCGTATGTTCATCAGCCAGTACTCTGCCGAGTATGGCCTGATCATGGCGGCTTCCGTTGTCGCACTGATCCCGGTCCTGATCGTATTCCTGTCCCTGCAGAAGTACTTCGTCCAGGGCGTTGCATCCTCCGGCCTGAAGGGCTGATATAGCTACCCAGCAGTTACCCATTTGTACGGGGCGCAAGGCGAAAGCCCTGCGCCCCCTTCTTTTTTAAAATAAAAAATAAGGAATAATAAATAATAAAAAATGTGGAGTTTTCTCCCGGTGGTCGAAAACAAAAAACGTAGGGGCGGATTCCATATCCGCCCGCAGTGTTGCTCACAGATGCACAATATTTTTTAGCGGAGCGCAGCGACGCGAACCACCGCATTTATTATTTTTTATTTATTATTTATTATTTGTGAGCATGAGGTTTCCTACAATGAAAACATTCTCAAACAAAGTCCTGACCAAACCCGAGGCTGAGCAGGCGCTGGATACCGCTATCGCGCTCGTCCGCCGGAATCTGCCGCTGTATACCGACCACTGCCAGAACCATTCCAGCGTCCATGACATCTATCCCCAATGCGAGAACAACCAGTGGACCTGCGGCTTCTGGCCCGGTGAGGTCTGGCTGAGCTATGAGCGCACCGGCGACGAGGCGTTCAAAAATACCGCGCTGACCCTGGTGGACAGCTTCCTCTACCGCATTGAGCACAAGATCGAGGTCGACCACCACGACATGGGCTTCCTGTACAGCCCGTCCTGTGTCGCCGCCTACAAGCTGACCGGCAGTGAGAAGGGGAGAAAGGCCGCTATCTTGGCTGCCGACCAGCTCTGCACCCGCTTTCAGGAGAAGGGCGAGTTCTTTCAGGCGTGGGGCGCGCTCGGCGCTGCCGACAACTACCGCTACATCATCGACTGCCTGCTGAACGTGCCGCTGCTCTACTGGGCCAGCGAGACCACCGGCGACGCCCACTACGCCGATCTGGCGCACAAGCATGTCACGACCTGTCTGGCCAACTCCATCCGCCCGGACGGCTCGACCTACCACACCTTCTTCATGGACCCCGTGACCGGCGGCCCTGTGCGCGGCGCGACCTGTCAGGGCTATAAGGATGACTCCTGCTGGGCCCGCGGTCAGGCGTGGGGCGTCTACGGCACGGCCATCAGCTACCGCTACACCAGACGCCCCGAGTATCTGGACGCCTTCCGCCGCGTGCTGGCCTACTATCTGGAGCGCCTGCCCGAGGACCTGGTCCCGTACTGGGATATGACCTTCACCAGCGGCACCGAGGAGCCACGCGACTCCTCCTCCGCGTCCATCGTGGCCTGCGGCCTGCTGGAGGCCGCTAAGTACGTCGGCACCGACGAGGCCGCCGAGTACACGAAGCTGGCCGCTCAGATGCTGGGCAGCGTGGCCGCGCACTACGCTGTCAAGGAAGGCCCGCAGGGCATTGGTCTTGTGCGCCATGGCACCTACAGCAAAAAGAGCCCCTACAACACCTGCACGCCCGAGGGCGTTGACGAGTGCGTCAGCTGGGGCGACTACTTCTACATGGAAGCGCTGACGAGATTGACAAAGGATTGGGAGCTGTACTGGTGATGAAATTACATACAAAGTCCGATTTTACGGCGCTGATGCACCGATTTCTGGACCCGCTGCTGCCGCTGTATTCCGAGGGCGGCGCACGGCTGCACCTTGGCGACACCGGCGTGACCTACCCGGGCCGCACGATCGAGATGGAAGCTTTCTCCCGCCCGCTGTGGGCGCTGGCCCCGTTCTGGACGGGCGGCGGCAGGGCGGATGACTTCCTGCGCATCTACCGCAAGGGTCTGGCCAGCGGCACCGACCCCGAGAACCCCGAATACTGGGGCGACCCGAACGATTATGACCAGCTCTTTGTGGAGATGGCCGCGCTGGCCTGCGCGATCCTGGAGACGCCTGAGAGCGTCTGGGAGCCGCTGACCGACGCCGAAAAGGCCAATCTGGCAAAGTGGCTCGACACGATCAACCACCATGACCTGCCCGGCTGCAACTGGCTGCTGTTCCGCGTGCTCGTCAATCTGGCGCTCGACTCTGTCGGGATGCCCTGCGATATGGCCCGCGCTGCCGCTGACATGGCCGAGGTCGATAAATGGTATGTCGCCGACGGCTGGTACTCCGACGGCCCGGCGGACATCAAGCCCCAGAAGGATTACTACAACCCCTGGGCCATCCAGTATTACACCGTGCTCTACAGCGTGTTTGCCGCTAAGAGCGACCCCGCCCGCGCGGCGCTCTACCGGGACCGCGCGACCAAGTTTGGCCAGCAGTTTGCGCGCTGGTTCGATGAAAACGGCGCGGCGCTGCCTTTTGGCCGCAGCCTGACCTACCGCATCGGCCAGAGCGCTTTCTACTCCGCCTGCATCTGGGCCGGTCTCGAGCCGCTGCCCCTGCCGGTCATGAAGGGCATCATCGTGCGCAATTTGAACTGGTGGCTGGCACGGCCCATCTTTGACCGCGACGGCGTGCTGACCATCGGCTACGGCTACCCGCAGCAGTACATGGCCGAGCAGTACAACGCCCCCGGCAGCCCGTACTGGGGCCTGAAGGTCTTTCTGCTGCTGGCCCTGCCCGACGACCACCCGTTCTGGAGTGCCGAGGCCGCCCCGCTGCCCGTCGAGCTGACCCGCGCCGGTGTGACCGGCCAGCCCAGCGCAGACCTGCTTTTGCAGCGTCTGCCGGACGGCCAGCTGAACGCCTACTCGCCCGCCAACTACGAGAAGGACGACCACGGCCAGTTTGTCGAGAAGTACGGCAAGTTCGTCTACAACACGCGGTTCGGCTTCTCGGCCAGCCGCAGCTATGTGCAGCTGGAGCAGGCCGCGCCCGACAGTATGCTGGCCTTCGTCATCGACGGCTGGACCTTCGTGCGCCGCCACAGCGACAGGTTTGTCCTGATGGGAGACCGTCTGCTAAGCGAGTGGCGGCCCTTCCCGGGCATCAAGGTCACGACGGAGCTGGTGCCCACTAAGTGGGGCCACGTCCGCAACCATACGGTGGAGAGCACCATCGCCTGCACGGCGTATGACTGCGGCTTTGCCGTGCCCAAGTTCGCCGCCGGCTTTGCCGCCGCGGCCAACGGCACCGGGGCCGAGGCCCACAACGACACCTGCCGCTGCACCGTGCAGGGCCGTGGCGGCGAGGGTTTCCTTGTGAACGCCTACCCCAACACGAACCTGTATGACCCCAACACGGTCATCCCCGCGGTCAGGTACGACGTCCCCGTTGGCACGTCCGTCTTTACCACCACAGTGGAGAGCCGGCACGAATAATTCTCTTGGCCCCCTCTGGGAGGGGGCTCCGCCCGCAGGCGGTGGGGGAGAGAGCCT
>ERZ1673702.3126-NODE-3126-length-13350-cov-15.401128_pt1 | contig 13350 bp, 10 predicted proteins | sample MGYA00580232_ERZ1673702 | MGnify/ENA primary metagenome ERZ1673702 (study PRJEB41218, sample SAMN15661792) | gut metagenome | host: Homo sapiens | place: Canada: London | collected 2015-08-20/2019-03-30 | study: EMG produced TPA metagenomics assembly of... | reverse complement strand
ATTGAATTTGGTTCCCGCAAAGAGACCTTTGAAAACTTCAAGGTCTACGAGACCATGCTGGCCGGCCGCCCGTTCAAGGTAGAAATGGGCAAGATGTGCGGCCTGTCCAACGCCAGTGCACTGATCCGCTACGGCGAGACCTGCGTCATGTGCAACGTGGTCATGAGCCCCAAGCCCCGCGAGGGCGTGGATTTCTTCCCCCTGAACGTGGAGTATGAGGAAAAGCTCTACGCCGCAGGCCGCATCCCCGGCAGCTTTATGCGTCGTGAAGGCCGCCCCGGTGAGCGCGCCATCCTGACCAGCCGCGTGGTGGACCGCCCCATGCGCCCGCTGTTCCCCAAGGAAATGCGCAACGACGTGTGCATCACCATGACCGTGATGAGCCTTGACCCGGACTGCAGCCCCGAGATCGCCGGTATGATCGGTGCCTCTCTGGTCACTGCCGTGTCCGACATCCCGTGGAACGGCCCCATCGGCGGCGTGCAGGTGGGTCTGGTGGATGGCGAGATCGTGCTGAACCCCACGCAGGAACAGCGCAAGGTGAGCGATCTGGCCCTGACCGTTGCCGCCACCATGGACAAGATCGTGATGATCGAAGCCGGTGCCAACGAGGTGGACGAGGACACCATGCTGAACGCCATCAAGGCCGCTCACGTGGAGATCAAAAAGATCATCGAGTTCATCAACAAGATCGTTGCCGAGCGCGGCAAGCCGAAGATCGATTTTCAGGTGGTGGGTCTGGATATGGACGTGTTCCACGCCATCCAGAACAAGTATCTGGACGACTTCAAGGCCGCCATGGACACCGACGACAAGAATGTGCGTGACGCCGCCCTGCTGCCCATCATGGACCGCATCGCCGAGGAATACCCCGACCTGACCGCCGCGGACCTCGACCTCGTGAGCTACAAGATGCAGAAGTTCGTGGTGCGCCGCTGGCTGCTGGATGAGGGCAAGCGCGTGGATGGCCGCGGCATCAACGAGATCCGCCCGCTGGCTGCCGAGGTGGGCATCCTGCCCCGCGTGCACGGCTCCGGCATGTTCACCCGCGGCCAGACCCAGGTGCTGACCACCTGCACTCTGGGCGGCACCAAGGACAACCAGCTGATGGACGATCTGACCGACGAGCAGACCAAGCGCTATATCCATCACTACAACTTCCCGCCGTACTCTGTGGGCGAGGCCCGCGCACCGCGCAGCCCCGGCCGCCGCGAGATCGGCCACGGCGCACTGGCAGAGCGTGCTCTGGTGCCGGTGCTGCCCTCTCTGGAAGAGTTCCCCTACACCATCCGCTGCGTGTCTGAGGTGCTCTCTTCCAACGGCTCCACCTCTCAGGCATCCATCTGCGGCTCTACACTGGCACTGATGGACGCAGGCGTGCCCATCAAGGCACCCGTTGCCGGCATTTCCTGCGGCCTGATCACCGAGGGCGACCGCTGGATGACCATGCTGGACATTCAGGGCGTGGAGGACTTCCACGGCGATATGGACTTCAAGGTGGGCGGCACCCGCAAGGGCATCACCGCCATCCAGATGGACATCAAGATCGACGGCCTGACCTACGACATCATCGCCGAGGCCTTCGAGAAGTGCCGCAAGGGCCGCCTGTACATCCTCGATGAGATCATCAAGCCCGTCATCGCAGAGCCTCGCCATGAGCTGAGCCGCTGGGCTCCCAAGATGTTCAGCATGATGATCCCCACCGATAAGATCAAGGACGTCATCGGCAAGGGCGGCAAGGTCATTCAGGACATCTGCGCCACCTGCAACTGCAAGATCGACGTGCAGGAGGACGGCCATGTGTTCGTCTCTGCCGTGGATCAGGAGGACGCAAAGCGCGCCATCTTTACCATCAAGACCATTGTGGAGGACCCCGAGATCGGTGCCATCTACAAGGGCAAGGTGACCCGCCTGATGAACTTTGGTGCCTTTGTGGAGATCGCCCCGGGCAAGGAAGGCCTTGTGCATATCTCCAAGCTGGACACCAAGCGCGTGGAGCGGGTAGAGGACGTGGTTGCCGTGGGCGATGCCATCGTGGTCAAGGTGACCGACATCGACCAGCAGGGCCGCATCAACCTGAGCCGCCGCGACGCCATTCTGGCTCTGGAAGCCAAGCGCGCCGAGCAGCAGGCACAGCAGTAAATAACCGGCTCTCCCTCCGGAAGGACCGCTGAACAGGCAAAAAAAGCATCTGCAGTCATTACGGCTGCAGATGCTTTTTTGTTGGAGATCTTATTCCGTGCAAAGCCGCGGATAAAAGCGGCTCCTCATTGCGTTTTGTGCGTTTTGCCCTTTGCGGAGCTGCGTTTGCGGGGAGCGAACAGCAGCCAGAACAGCAGTACCAGAAGCAGGGGCAGCGCCATGATGGGCGCGGTGAGGATGGGCTCGATCTTGATGGCATCGGAGGTCACACGGATGTGCTTGAGCTTGTCCGGTGTGGTGATGCGGCGTCCCCGCACCAGCAGCCGGTGGGTGTTGATGCCGTAGGGCGTGCAGGTCATCAGGGTGACGTAGTCCTTGCCGTCCACCACCTTCAGGCTGTCGGTCTCGGTGGGCAGGATGATGGAAATATTGTCCACCTCGTAGGTGAGCACCCGGTCCAGCACCGTGATGGTGAAGGTATCGCCCACCTCCAGCTGATCCAGATTGGTGAACAGCTTGGCGCTGGGCAGGCCCCGGTGGGCCGAAATGACCGCGTGGGTGCTGGCACCGCCCACCGGCAGGCTGGTGCCTTCCAGATGACCGGCGGCCACCTGCAGCACGGCATCGCTGGTGCCGTGGTAGATGGGCAGCTCCACGCCGATCTTTTCAATGGTGATGTAGCCCATGATGCCGGTTCCGGTCACGTCCAGCGTGCTCTCGTAGGACGGGAACCGGTCCGGGAAATACAGGGCATCCGGGTCTGCGGCGATCTGCGCATTGAAGGCATCGGCCGCTTCAAAATAGGCGGTGTAATCCGCATCCGACAGCTTATCCACATCGGCGGCGTAGTTGGCCACAGCACGGGTCTGGTGCAGCTGGTTGACGTAGTCGCTGATGGTGGGGTATAGCATCACGGATAGACCCACGAAAAAGACGAGGATCAGGATGATTGTGCTTTTGTTCTTTTTCATGGGCTACTCCCTAATGTTATAAGATTAAGGAAAGGATGCGGAGGCCGCAAGACCTCCGCATCTCCTGTTGCTATAGGATTTTTCCGGGGAGAAGAATTACTTGTTCTCCATGCGCTTCTTGGTGACCAGCAGGACCACTGCTGCCACCATCAGGCCGCCGCCGATGACGTAGAACAGGGTGGTGCCCATGCCGCCGGTGGAGGGCAGGGTAGCACCGGTGTTATTGACGATATGGATACCGGCATTATTTACAGGCACATAGGTGGTATTATCCATCTTTGCAACATTATTGCCACCAGTCAAATCAACCTCGACACGTGCAGTAAGACCATTGTAGCCCTGAGGGGCTTCGGTTTCCTGCAGCCAGTAAGTTCCCTTCTTCAGGCCCTTGATTGTGATTTTGGAAGCTGCATTTGTCACAATTTCAATGCCTGCTTCATCGGATTTTGCAACGCGATAAGTATTGTCATCGATTTTGACCAGCTTGATTTCAGTACCATTGGTTTCAGCATCATACAGCTTAAACTTTGCATCAGCCAGCAGCTTGTTGGTGCTGTCGGTTTTAACTAAATCGAACATGTAGGTATATGTATCGGTTTCACTCGGTGTAGTCTCGGCATCGTGACCGTAATTCAACTTAGCAGTGTTCTTGTTAGCGTCAGTATAAACCACTGCGTCCTTATTCAAAGTGGCAGAATAAGTGACGGTAATGTCGGTGCTAGCGTTAGTCAATGTGTTCAGGTACTCCGGTTTAAAAGTGACCGTAATAGTAGTGACGCCGGTAGTGCTATCGACAGTGGAAGTCACAGTGTAATCAGTACCGGAAGCCAGAGTTTTACCGTTGCTATCAGTAATAGCGATGTCATTGTTGAAGGTCAGGCCCTTGGTCATAGTATCGGTCAGTACATAACCGGTAGCACCCTTCTTGGCATGGATGACGACCTTATAATCAACCTTATCGCCGATGCTGGCATCGTTGCTCTTAACGTAGTCGCCAGTACCGCTTTTAACTGTCTTATCGATTGTGGGCTGCACATTCTTATCGTCGATTACGATCGTATCATTGGTGGTGTCCAGAGCGCACAGCGTGCCAACGGTGGTGTTGATCAGATAATAGCCGGTAGGCAGGGATGCGAACTCGACCTTACCACCAGTAGCATCAGCAGTGCCATCGTTGACAATGCGCTTCTCTTCTGCAAAAGCAAGAGCTGCTTTTGCAAAAGCAGCAGCATCCATGTTTTCATTTGCCTTTACATATTTTTTGTTTACCAAAGTGAAGTAGTTCGTAAATGCCTCGCTGCTGGTAAAATCTGCAGCAAGCCATTTTGAGTTTACAGTGTAGGAATAGCGGCCAGGGTCGCTTGTGCCGGTGCCTTTATCATAACTCTCCAAATCAAAAATACGGTAGATCGTATAAGTCTCGCCATCGGTTGCCTTGTTGATGATAATCTTGCCGTTACTATTTGCGCTTTCCGCAAACGCAGGCACCGCCATGGCGCACAGCAGGGCAACCGCCAGCAGAGCCGCCATGAGTTTTTTGAACGTCTTCTTCATCGCTTGTAAAAACTCCTCTCAGATTTTGCTTTTGATTCCTATATCGGGTCCGCATACAGCGCAGGAATGATCTTGCCGCTGCGTAAGAAGGGTGCAGCCCTGCCTTCTGCATCTGCACACTCTGCAGACCCAACACACCAGAGCGGTAAGCGTTATAGCTGTGCCGCCTGCTGATACAAAATAATACCGGCCCCGCCGGAACTAAGATATCAGCGAAAAACCGGACAAGGGCCAGACCCTCAGAAAGACCTTGCCCACGATCTGGCTTTTTTCCACCGAGCCGATCACACTGCTGCGGCTGTCGATGGAGGTGGACCGATGGTCACCCAGCACAAAATAGCGGTTTTCCGGCACCTGATAGGGGAACTTGATGTCGCATTCCCCCAAGGCAAGCTCGTCCACGTAAGGCTCGTCCAGCGTCTGACCGTTCACGGTGACAACGCCGTCCTCATCCAGCGTGATCACATCGCCCGGCAGGCCGATGACACGCTTGAGCAGAAGCTTGTTCTGCCAGTAAAAACCGCACAGGTCGCCGGTTTTCATGTCGCCGGTCTTGACCAGCAGGATGATGTCCTTGTCCTGCAGGGTGGGGTTCATGCTGTCGCCGGAGACCTGAAGCACCGGCAAAAACAGGGTGGCCAACAGCACCGCAACGGCTGCAACCACCAGCAGGGCATACACCGTGCTGCGCAGCACGCGGAGGTAGCGGCGGCGGTAAGCCAGCCGGTCACGCTCTGCCTTCACCTCGGCGGTGGAGGGGATGGGCGTGAACTTGATCTTTTGTTCTTTCATTTGTCGCATTTTTCGGCACGCTCCTCCGGCAGGAACTCCGTGCTGTGGTAGCCGTCCAGCAGCTCGCTGGCGCGGCGGTCAAAGGCGGCCCAGCGCTGCCGGATCTCCTGCTGGGTCCGCGCAAGCATGGCCTTGCAGTCGGCCTCGGTCTGGGCACGGCTGCGCGCCGCAGCCTCTGCCTGCTCGTCACACTCTTTCTGGGTGCGGGCCTTCAGGTTCGCGGCTTCGGTCTGGGCCTGTGCAAGGATCTGCTCCGCCTCGGCCTCAGCCTGTGCCCACAGGGCATTGGCAGCGGCATCGGTGTTTTTGTTTGCGGCGCGCACCGATGCAACATACTCGTCCGCAGCGGCCTGTGCGGCTTCAAACACCTTGTTCAGCTCCAGCGCGGCCTGCGCAATGGAACCGGCGTTTTCAATATGGATCTGACGCTCCTGCAGCTGGGCAGACAGGGCAGCGTTCTCTGCCCGGAGCCTGTCCTCGGTCTGCTTGAGGGCCAGAATGATCTCGACTAATTCGGCGCGGCGCATCCGCCGCAGTTCACGGTCTGGCATAATGGTCTGTTTCTCCGCAAAAGATGGTCTGAGCGACCGGAAAAAAGTTATCAAACACAAATTTTCCGTTGTGAAAATGGCGGCTTTGAGATACCGTCTTTCCACCGGACTGCGTATATTTAAAAGTCAAACGCACAATCTATAGGATAGCATATGATGTGCAACAACACTGACACGAATGTGTAACAATATTATCACAGAAACCGCAACAGAAGTGCAACAAAAGGGCTGATTTATGCGTCTTTCTGCAAAAATCATAAAAAATATTTTCCAATAAATAGAGTGCTGCTACGGAAGATTGAAAGAATGGATGAAAACAAAAAGAACTGTCCCCTAAATGAGAACAGTTCTTGAAAATTACAGAAAACGCGGGATGCGCTCAGAAGCCCTTCAGCAGGTCGCTCAGGGTCAGGAAGGACTGATAGATCACGTTGACGTTGTTGATGATGGAGCTTGCACCCGAAAAGATGCGGGCGATGGCGTTGAACACCTTGCCCACATTCAGGAAGTCGTTGTACAGGTCGCTGGCACCGCCGTCCAGATAGACCATTTCCTCTTCGTTGATGACGGCGTAATTAGCAGGCAGTTTCATAACAGACATGGGGATCTTCCTTTCGATTGATGGTTTGATGAAGTGTAAAGCGAAAACAGGTCGTTACATAAAGGCAGCCACGGCCAGCGTGGTGAGCAGGGCACCGGCAACGGTAAGGATGCTCAGGGTCATGCCGTCATCCTGTTCCGTCTGCTCGGGCTGAGCGGGCTTGGAGGTGCTGGTGCTGCTGGAAGCGGCGGTGCTCTTGACGGTCCAGTGGGCATACACGGTGGTATCCCCCGTGAACACTGTTGAAGTGGTGACCTTTGTGCCGCCCACCGTCTCGGTGTACCAGCCATCAAAGGTGTAGCCGTCCAGCGTGGGCTGGGCGGGCAGAGCGCTGAGCTTGCCGTTCAGGTTGGTGGTAACGGCAACAACAGAGCTGGTGCCGCCCATGGCATCCAGACCAATGGTGTAGATCTGTGCGTCCTTTTGCTCTGCAGCAAAGGCGGAGGGCAGTGCACAACACAGCAGCGCCGCACTGAGCAGGCCGAGAACCAGCATTTTCAGGATCTTTTTCATAGGACTCCTCACTTTCCTGACGAGTTGGGGGATGGTGCAGCCGACTGCGGAAACACCAGAACAGACCTCGTGTCTCCCCGCCACAGGGCAGCAGACGAAAAAGTCGGGATGAGGAGGTTTATTCAGATTTATTTTTACCACACAGAGTGCAACAAAAGCGCAACAAATCGGGCAGGCTTTGATGCAGGAATGAAAAAAACCGCTTTTTTACAAATCAAGCAGCACAAAAGGCTGCGGAGGATGGCCGCAAAAGCGGAAAAGTGGAACCTTCCCCTTGTGGAAAAACAAAGAATATGGTATAATATCTTGCACGATGCGCCATCGCCAAGCGGTAAGGCAGGGGACTTTGACTCCCCCATCGTAGGTTCGACTCCTGCTGGCGCAACCAAAAGCCCCGTCATCCTGAAAAGGCTGGCGGGGCTTTTTGCGTCACTTTTTTCCACAAAGTGCGGCCGAACGGTGCAAAACTCAGCGGCGGTGGATCTTTCTGGTGGGCTTGCGGCGGTTCCAGCCGTTCAGGAATGTCCACAAAAAGTAAATTGCGGCAGAGATAATACTTAGCGTTATCACAACTTTGAGGTACAGACTGCCAAGGAACTCCCGGAACCGGGCCACCGTGAACAGCAGCGGGTTCAGACTGACATCCTGCCCGGCGATCAGGTCCACCACGCCGATGGTCTCACCGGCCAGCTTCAGTTCCACAGTGCCCACCACATCGCCCTGCTGGATGGGCGCACTGACCGCATCCGGCAGATGAAAATATTTCTGGGTCACGCTGCCGTCACCGGTGGAGGGCAGCAGGGTCATCATGCTGTCGGCGGGGTACAGCTGCAGGGAGCTGGTGTCGGAGGAATACTTCACCGGGATCTCGGCCAGTGTAAGGTCGGTGTCCAGCGCGGCCTGAATGGAAAAGCTGTCGAACACCCAGTCCATCAGCTTCACGGTCTCACACAGGGCGGGGCGGCGGTTGGCGTAGCCGAAATCGTCGCAGGTGTCGGGGCTCTGCATCACGCAGAAAATATAGGTTGCACCGTCCTTGTTGGCCCAGGAAACATAGCTCTGGCGGCCGCTGTCGTTTTTAAAGGCGGTCACATCGCACATGCCGCCCTGCATGGCGCTGCGATAGTATTTGCCGCCGCTGGATTTGCTCAGCGCGGCGTTCTGGCTGACCAGAATAGAGGACGACCGGTGCTTTTCCTTGGCGGGCATCGTAAAGGTGGGAGCACCGGAGATCTCGGCAAAGGCATCGAAGCTCATCAGGTAGCGCAGGATCAGGTACATATCCACGGCGCAGGTCACATTGCCGCTGTCGATGCCGCAGGCGTCGGTCCATGTGCTGCCGGTGGTGCCGATGCGCTGGGACAGGGTGTTCATCTGGCTCACCCAGCTGGCCAGATCGCCGCCGGAAAGGGTGTAGGCCAGACCCATGGCGGCTTCGTTGGCGTTGCGGGTCAGCATGGCGTAGACGGCTTCCCGGTAAGTGAAGGTCTCGTTGGAACGCATGTCGGCGTTGTTGGTGTTGTATACATAATCCGAAATGGCGAACGGCATCTGGAAGGTGTCGTCCAGATGGTCGGCGTAGTTGGTCAGCAGCAGGGCAACGGTCATATACTTGGTCAGGCCGCCGGCCGGTACCTGCTTTGCGCTGTCCTTATCGTAGACGATGATGTTGGTGTCGGTGTTGACGATGTAGGCGCTCTGCGCCTGCACCTGATAGACCGGGGTGGGGTCGAACATGGCGCCGGCAGGCAGAAGCAGGCAGCTGAACAGGACAGCGAACGACAAAACCAGTGCAAAAATACGTTTCATGTGGACAATTCCTTTAAAAAGCGATAATATAAAACAACAGGCAGCACGGCACAAGCGCCGTGCGCCGGGTAAGAACGAGATCACAGCGGAAGGCTGTATTCTTTATAATAACAGGTTTGGCGGGGTGTGACAAGGCTTATTGTGCCGATTTCACATCCGGTCAGGGAGGACAGGAATGGTATATCTGACAGGGGACACCCACGGCGATATCGACCGCTTCAAACACGGCAAGCTGCGCTGGCTGGGCAAACGGGACACCGTGGTGGTGCTGGGGGATTTCGGTTTTGTGTGGGACGGCAGCAGGGAGGAACAGAAAAAGCTGGATTGGCTGCGCAAGCGCCCGTATACCCTGCTGTTTCTGGACGGCAGCCACGAAAACTATGATCTTTTGAAGCAGTATCCCACCGAAGAACGCTTTGGCGGCAAGGTGCAGGCACTGGGCGGCAATGTGTACCATGTGTGCCGCGGCAGCGTGCTGGAACTGGAAGAAAAAAAGTATCTGTGCTTTGGCGGTGCGGAAAGTCAGGACCGGGAGGACCGGGAACCCGGCGTGAACTGGTGGAAGGAAGAAATGCCCTCGGATGAGGAATACGCCTTCTGTGAGGAGAACCTTGCAGCCTGCGATTACAAAGTGGATTATGTGCTGACCCACGATGCGCCAAGCAGATTTTTGGATTTTACCGCCCTTGCCAGCGGCGAGAACAACCAGCTGCACAGTTTTCTGGATAAAATTTTGTTGAAGCTGACCTACGACAAGTGGTTTTTTGGCTGCTACCATAAGGATACCCAGCTTTCCACCAAAAGCCGCTGCGTGTTCTGCGATGTGATAAGCATGGGCGAACGGCACGCAAAGCGTTCCGTTCGATAACAGGGGCCGCTGCACCAGCCGTGCAGCGGCTTTTGCATTTGCTGCTGTTTGTGCGCAAAAAACTCCGAATCAGTTCATGGCTCCGGCTTTCTCGAACATCTGCTGCACCTGCTGTTCCAGCAGCGCGTGCTCCGGCGCTTTCAGCAGAGGGTCTTCTGCCAGCATGGCGGCGGCCTCGCTCTGGGCGGCGTGAAGGGTGCGGGTGTCGTTCATCAGGTCGGCAATCTGCAGGGTGGGAAGGCCGTGCTGGCGGCTGCCGAAAAAGTCGCCGGGGCCGCGGGTCTCCAGATCGTACTGCGCCACCGCAAAGCCGTCCGTGGTGCTGCACAAAAATTTCAGCCGCTTTTGTACATTTTCGCTTTGGTTGTCGCTGACAAGGAAGCACCAGCTTTCCGCAGCGCCGCGTCCCACGCGGCCGCGCAGCTGGTGCAGAGCGCTCAGGCCGTAGCGCTCTGCGTTTTCGATCACCATTACACTGGCATTAGGCACATCCACGCCCACCTCAATGACGGTGGTGGATACCAGCGCATCCAGACGTCCGGCCTTGAAGTCCTCCATGACGGCGGCCTTCTCCTTGGGCTTCAGCTTGCCGTGCATCAGGCCTACCCGGCGGTCCGGCAGCAGGGCCTTGGCAATGTCCTCGTAGTAGCTCTTGACGGCGTTCAGTCCGCCGTCCGGCACATCCTCAATGGCCGGGCACACCAGATACACCTGCCGCCCTCTGCCAATCTCCTGATCGAGAAAATGATAGAGGTCACGCCGCTTTTTGCCGGTGATGCATCGGGTCTTGACCGGTGTGCGGCCCGGCGGCAGCTCGTCCAGAATGGAGATGTCCAGGTCGCCATAGATGAGCAGGCCCAGCGTGCGGGGGATGGGAGTGGCGCTCATCACCAGCAGATGCGGGTTCGCGGCTTTTTCGGCCAGCATCCCGCGCTGCCGTACCCCAAAGCGGTGCTGCTCGTCGATCACGGCAAGACCCAGCCGGGCAAATTCTACGCCCTCGCTGAGGATGGCGTGGGTGCCCACCACAAGGTCGGCTTCGTCGTTGCGGATGGCGGCAAGCGTGGTGCGTCGTGCAGCGGCCTTCATGCCGCCGGTCAGCAGGGCCACCCGCATCCCGAAGGGGGCAAGCATCCGGTTCAGGCCCTCGGCGTGCTGGGCGGCTAAAATTTCGGTGGGGGCCAGCAGCGCGGCCTGATACCCCGCCCGGATGCACGCCCAGATGGCAGCAGCCGCCACCAGCGTTTTGCCGCTGCCCACATCGCCCTGCAAAAGGCGGTTCATGGAGGTCTGACCCGCCATGTCGGCCAGAATCTCGCTCACGGCCCGGCGCTGGGCACCGGTGGGGGAGAAGGGCAGACTGGCCCAGAATGGGGACGGGTCGGCAAGCTGCATGGGGGCACCGGTGGCAGCGGCACCTCGGTTTTTCATCCGGCCAATGCCCAGCTGCAGCACCAGCAGCTCTTCGTAAATGAGCCGCCGCCGGGCGGCATAGGCCTGCTCTTCCGTGGCAGGGCAGTGGATGGCCCGCACGGCATCTGCCTTGGAGAGCAGACGGTATTTTGCCAGCATTTCCGGCGGCAGCGGGTCGGGCAGCAGCTCTGCGTGGGGCAGAAGCTGACGCACACATTTGGCAATGGCATTGCTGGTCAGGCCCTCGGTCTGGGGGTAGACGGCTTCAAAAGGAGAAGCCTTGATCTGCTCGGCGGTGCGCACCTGCGGGTTGACCATCTGGCGGCGCAGCATCCCGCCGGTAACGATGCCCTGAAAATAGTATTCCTGCCCCAGCTGCAGCTTCTGGGCGGCATAGGGATTATTGAACCATGTGATCTCCAGACTGGACACATCGTCCCCAGCAGTGATGCGCTCCATCCGCCGCCCGCCCGGCAGGATGCGCCCGCCGGGCTTTGCGAACACCTCGGCCTTTACCACGCATTCCACATCGGCGGGGGCCTCTGCGATGGAGTAGGGCTTCGTGAAGTCGATATATCTGCGGGGGTAGTGGCACAGCAGGTCGGCCAGCGTCACGATGTCCAGCTTCTCGAACCGCTCGGCGGTCTTGGGGCCGACGCCCTTCAGGTAGCGCACCGGCGTATCCGGGGTGAGGGTGGTATGGTTTTCGGTGGGCATGGCGTCAGCTCCTTTCTATAGCAGTATAGCCATTGTAGCACGGACAGGGAACAGATGCAAACACTTTGCCTTTGCGCGGCGGCTGTGGTACACTGAATAGAAAAAAGAAAAGGGGAGATACCATGGAGATCCGCAACTCGACTATGGATGACCTGCCTGCCATTGCCGCCGTGGAGGCGGCCTGTTTTCCGGCAGCGGAGGCTGCCACGGCAGAGGAATTTGCCGGACGGCTGGCACACTATGCCGGTCATTTCTGGCTGCTGCTTGAGCAGGGGGAGCTGGTGGCCTTTGTGGATGGCTTTTGCACCGACACACCCGACCTGACCGATGAGATGTACGCGGATGCCGCCCTGCATGATGAAAACGGCGCATGGCAGATGATCTTTGGGGTGAACACCCTCCCGCGCTGCCGCTGCCGGGGCTATGCCGGGCTGCTGCTGCAAAGAGCCATCGCAGATGCCCACACACAGGGGCGCAAGGGGCTGGTACTGACCTGCAAGGAGAAGCTTTTGCACTACTATGCAAAGTTCGGCTTTGTGAACGAGGGCGTTTCTGGCTCTACCCACGGCGGGGTGGTGTGGTATCAGATGCGGCTGCGGTTCTGAGAGAACGGTTTGGAATGCGCGCCGCGTGCGCTCTGCGCATAAATAGCGGAATTAGTTTTTTTATTCGGGATTCAGAAAAGCCTGCGGGCTTTTCTGAATCCCCTTTTCACGGGAGGGGTCGTGGAGGAAAACGGCATTTGCAATTCAGACCGCACTTTTAATCATTGCAGCCCTTCTGTGAAAATAGCGTTTGGAGCGCTCCGCAGAGCGCGACAAACGCGAAATAAAAATAATCATTCCGCTGAATATGTGCAGAGCGCAGCGGAGCACATTTTAAATCGTCCCACTCCCCGGCAAGGGCTACTGTTCAAAAATCCCTATGATACACAGGTGGGTTGAACAGTCACAGGCCTTGCCCCCGGCAGGAACAGCGCAAAACAAAAAATCCCGGAAGCCGAAGCTTCCGGGAATCTTTTGGAGGTGACGACCAGATTTGAACTGGTGGATGAGGGTTTTGCAGACCCTTGCCTTACCACTTGGCCACGTCACCATATAGGGAGTGATGAACACCACTCCATTGGAGCGGCCGACGAGGCTCGAACTCGCTACCTCCACCTTGGCAAGGTGGCGCTCTACCAGATGAGCTACGGCCGCATATTCGGCGCATTTATCCCTGCACCCTCCCGAGCGATTCTTGCGAATTTCGGGGCCCCCGCGAAAGCTTGCGAAGCAAGATTTTGTGGGGAAGAGGAGGAATTTCAGAGTTTGTTACGGCGGTCTTACTTGTAAGACTGCCAGACAAACGACTGACATTCCGACGAAGCGACCCGGATCGGGCTCGAACCGACGACCCCCAGCGTGACAGGCTGGTGCT
>ERZ1673702.3118-NODE-3118-length-13364-cov-5.542189_pt1 | contig 13364 bp, 10 predicted proteins | sample MGYA00580232_ERZ1673702 | MGnify/ENA primary metagenome ERZ1673702 (study PRJEB41218, sample SAMN15661792) | gut metagenome | host: Homo sapiens | place: Canada: London | collected 2015-08-20/2019-03-30 | study: EMG produced TPA metagenomics assembly of... | reverse complement strand
CACTCAGCCTCCTTTTCGCTCAGGAGCTTTATCTGCTCGAATATTGCAGTCGGCTTCGGAACGACGCCGCCGGTGCGTCCGTAAAACTCCACGGGAATCCGGCAGTCCAGCGCGAGTTTTACGTCGTCGATCATCTGACCCATCGACATCTCCACGCACAGAACGCGCTTTGCATTCCGGCACGCTTCGCGGACTTCCTGAACAGGGAACGGCCACAGGGTTACCGGGCGGACAAGTCCCGCCTTGATACCTGCTTCGCGCGCGCGGTCAACCGCCGCCTTTGCAAGTCTTGCGACCGAACCGTACGCTGCAACCACGATATCCGCGTCCTCGGTCTTGTAAAGCTCGGCTTCGTGTAGCTCCTTCTTTACGGTCTCGTAACGCTCGAAACGCTCGATATTAAGGCGCTCAAGCTCCTCGGCCTGTAAGTAGAGCGAGTTGACTATGTTGTGCTTGCGCTTGTTGCCGTGCCCGTTTGTTGCCCATGGCTTTTCGGAAGCGTCGTGGTGCTGTATCTCGCCGACCTTGAATGTGACCGGCTCCATCATCTGACCGAGCAGTCCGTCCGCAAGTATCATAGCGGGCATACGGTACTTATCGGCTTCGTCGAAGGCTCTGCCCATGAGATCTGCCATCTCCTGAACGGTGGAAGGCGCGAATACAAGTATCTGGAAGTCGCCGTGACCCAGCGCCCTGGTAGCCTGCCAGTAGTCGCTCTGGGATGGCTGAATGCCGCCGAGTCCGGGACCGCCGCGCATTACGTTTACGATAACGCATGGCAGGTCGGAACCCGCCATGTAGGAAACGCCCTCGCTCTTAAGGGAGATTCCCGGCGATGAACTGGATGTCATGCACCGTACGCCGGAGCTTGCGCAGCCGTATACCATGTTGATAGCCGCTATCTCGCTCTCCGCCTGGAGGAAAACGCCGCCGACCTTCGGCATGCGCTTCGCCATATAAGCGGAGATCTCCGTCTGAGGTGTGATGGGGTAGCCAAAAAAGCACTTGCAGCCGGCGCGTATCGCAGCCTCGGCGAGAGCTTCGTTGCCCTTCATAAGGTTTCTTTCCATCACTTTTCACCTCCGTCCGGAATTATCGTGATCGCGCAGTCGGGACACATCATCGCGCACATTGCACACGCAATGCATGCGTCATCGTCGATACAGACGGCGGTGTAATATCCCTTTGCATTCAGCTTTTCATGCGAGATCTCAACGATCTTCTTAGGACATGCGGTGGTACACAGCGCACAGCCCTTGCAGGCTTCAAAGTCCACATTCATCTTAGCCATTTTTAAATCCCTTTCCAGATCCGGTAATCCCGGACGACCCGCATTACTGCGGATTTCTGCACTCCGGCAGTTTCTATTCTTCCCAGAATGGGCGCACGTAAACGTCCACCGGGTAGGCTCCTTCTACGCCCAGACTGCGCTCCGCGGCGGTCAGCGCAAGCGGTACGCCTGCCTCTGACGCGCATTTTAAAGCATAATCCGCCGTGACTTTTACATCATCGGCGGTAGTCTGTGAGCCTAGGTTTGAGCAGTTTACAATGCCCTTTGCCCTGATACGCGACACCTGCTCTATGTCGCGCAGAAGCTCCACTGCTTCACCGGGAGTTCTTGTGAGATAGCGGTAGCGGTTCACGACGTAATACAGCTCGCAGCCGAAGTTGCCAAGCACTGTTGCGTACTGCCCCAGCGCGACCGCGCCGGTGTCGTCCCCTCCGACGTCGATGATAAGGCGGTCGCAGCCGTTGATGACCGCCGCCATGTCAAAACCTAGCGAGGGGATATCGAGGTTTGTATTCGCAAACTGCGGCGCGACCAGCTTTATCCCGAGAGAGCCGAACAGCTCCGAGAAATCCGCGGTGCGGAAGTAGGGATTCACGATATCAAGATCGATTATCGTGACCCGCTCCCCTTCCTTAGCGAAATCAACCGCCAGGTTCACCGCGAGATTGGTCTTGCCGGAGCCGTAATGACCCGTTACAGCAATTATCTTTCCAAGATTATTGATATCAGCCATCAATAGTAGTAATATCCGGAGCCAACGGAGTCAGCGATGCTGCTGCCGATACCCACCATGCTTACCGCGAACACGATAGCAAAAATGATCCCCACTGCCAGACTGATAGCCTGTATGATGATCATAGCCTGGCAATAGCGCTTCTTATTAATAGGAGTATCCGAGCTTACGCCCCATACGATACAGAGGATAAGGCTGATGATACCGAACCATGTGGTAAGGATAATCGTGCCGACCCACTGACCGAGCGTCATGGGGGTATCGTTCACGGGCTGAACGTTATTGTTGAACTGCTGAGCGTTCGAACTGCCGTAATTATTGATCTGCGCCGGCTGAGGTGCGGTGTAGCTGTTCTGCTGGCTATAGCTGGGAATGCTGTTTGCTGAAGGCATTATGTCATTCTGCTGTGAAGCGCCCATCGGGGTGGTCTGCGGGGTCTTTTCAAGCTGAACAGCAGCCGGCAGCGGTTCGCCGCAGGAAGGGCAGAACGCTCCGTCGCCTGTCACTAATGTGTTGCATTTGGTGCATACTCTCTGCATGTCAATTACCTCTTTTCGTTAAGTTCGGAGCTAACCAGAAGCTCCCTATATAACATATACGAACAGGTTCGTTAATATGTACAATTGTATTTTATCATAATAATCTTCGGTTGTCAATAACAAACAACGATGTCACAGAAATTTCATTAAGCGAACACTTTTCGGCAACAAATACCGCGACATGTGAGCATTATTTACTTTTCCAGCCACTGGCTCATTCCGGCGCCAAGCATCTCGTTGGGACGGTCGCGGAAGCCGAACTGCCTGTAAAACGGCTCGCGCTCCTTTGCCGACATGAGATACACCACGATCTTCTCGCCGGGCTCCAGCGTGGAATAAAGGTAATCCATAGTGCGGTGCATCATCTGCTTGCCGATTCCCTGGTGCTGGTACTCGGGAATCACTATCACGTCCGTGATGAAATTCGCGTAGCCGCCCTCGGAAAGCACGCGTATCATTCCGACGCACTTTCCGTTGTCCCTGACCGTTGTAATATGGAACGCGTTATTGAGTACGTTCCGGCAAATTCGGTCGGAAAGCGGCATGAAATTCACGAGGCGGCGCATTTCCTTATATTCCTCCAGCGTTGGCGCTTTATCTATAAATTCAAGTGCCATGTTGACTCTTCCTTTCTTTATTTCAAGCTAAAAGCCGCCCGGTCTCCGGACGGCTCCTTAAAGCTCGTTATGCCTTATCTTCGCCAGGTTCTCCCGTACTGTCCGCTTCGTGGTTCTCAGCGGGAGCGATGCCCTCTGTCGGCGATGTCTCCGTCTTGGTTTCCTCTGACGGGGCTGTCTCGGCGATATCCTCCGGCTTCTTGGGATTGCCGTCGATGTCGATTTCGTCAGCCATCAGCTTGTAGAAGTCCGGACCGTCGATCTTCTCGTGCTTCATGAGGTACTGTGCGCAGCGTTCGAGCAGGTCGCCGTGTTCGGTGAGTATCTCCTTCGCCTTCTCGTAGCCGGTCTCGATGAGCTCGCGTATCTCGCCGTCTATCTCAGCTGCAACATTCTCGGAGTAGTTGCGCCCCTGAGAATAATCTCTGCCGAGGAAGACTTCCTGGTTCTCATGTCCGTAGAGTATCGGACCGAGTTTTTCGGAGAAACCGTAGCGCGTTACCATGTTCCTTGCAACAGACGTCGCACGCTCAATATCGTTGGAAGCGCCTGTGGAAATATCGTCAAGTATCAGTTTTTCAGCAACACGGCCGCCGAGGAGAACTATGATCTCCTCCTCCATGTAGGTCTTGCTTACGAAGGATCTGTCCTTCTCAGGAACGTGCATTGTGAAGCCGCCCGCCATTCCGCGCGGAATGATGGACACCTGATGTACCTTATCCTGCGACTTGCAGAAGTAGGTCGTGATAGCGTGACCGGATTCGTGATAAGCTGTGAGCTTCTTCTCCTCCGGAGTTACGACCTTGGACTTCTTCTCAGGACCTGCAACCACCTTGATAGTAGCTTCCTCGATATCTGCCTTGGTTATCGCGCGGCGGTTAGCACGCGCAGCAAGCAGAGCCGCCTCGTTTACAAGGTTCTCGAGGTCTGCACCGGTAAAGCCTGCGGTTGTTGCCGCGATGGTCTTGAGGTCGACGTCGGGGCCGATGTTCTTGTTTCTTGTGTGGACCTTGAGTATCTCCTCGCGGCCCTTGATGTCAGGGTAGTTTACGACGATCTGTCTGTCGAAACGACCGGGTCTGAGCAGCGCCGGGTCGAGAATATCACGGCGGTTGGTCGCCGCCATTACGATGATGGAGTCGTTCTCGGTGAAGCCGTCCATCTCAACGAGAAGCTGGTTCAGGGTCTGCTCGCGCTCGTCGTGACCGCCGCCGAGACCTGCGCCTCTCTGGCGTCCGACTGCGTCTATCTCATCAATGAAGATGATGGAAGGGGTCTTTTTCTTCGCCTGCTCGAACAGGTCGCGGACTCTCGACGCACCAACGCCGACGAACATCTCAACGAAGTCCGAACCGCTTATTGAGAAAAACGGAGCGCCAACTTCGCCGGCAACCGCCTTTGCAAGCAGAGTCTTACCTGTTCCGGGAGGGCCAACGAGCAGAACGCCCTTAGGAACTCTCGCGCCTATCTCGCGGTACTTGCCGGGGTTCTTCAGGAAGTCGACGATCTCCTCAAGCTCCTGCTTTTCCTCGTCTGCGCCTGCAACGTCGTCAAATGTGACCTTCTTTCCGGTGTTCTGGCGCACGTTCGCCTTGGAGAAGCTGGACATCTTTCCTCCACCGGTGCTCTGGCGCATTACTATGACCGTAAAAATGATCATCACGCCGACCAGCAGCAGGTAAGGGAGTACGTTTGTCAGGAACGTATTATCGGATATCGGGATATAATCCTCGACAAGCGGGCTGTCCGGGTTCGCCTCGTTGTATCTCAGGCGGTAGTTTGCCGCTTTTCCGTCGGAAGTGTATCCGGAATTGATATCGTTGATGAAAATGCTGACATTCGGCACGGTGTACTGATGAGCCGGAGCGCCTGCAGCCTCGCCCTTGAGCTTATAGCTCAGCGCGCCGCTTCCGAGATCGAGCTGATACTGTGCAACATTCAGGTCGTCGAACTCAGAGATAACGCCGGAATATGTGACCGTAGTGCGCGAGGAATTGCTCGCAATGTTAAGTACAGACACCAGTCCGAAAATCAGAAGGAAGATAATTACCAGATAAATAATTACACCTTTTAATTTGTTAGAATTCATTAATACCGCCTTTCCGGAAGATATTTCCTTGATACGCAATATATAGTATACCCGATTTGAAGCATTTTATTTTCATAATTAATTTGTGCCACAAATGTGGGTAGTTGTCCCTTATTTTATTTGGACAATGAATATTATATCACACTTTTAATCAAATTGCAAACTATTTCGGTGAATATTAGCTGAAAATTTAGGTGAAAAACTGTGATTATTAATTACTTTTCGTGCTTGCGGTAGTGCTGCTCCGCATATTCAATGTAAACAGCGCCGCGTCTTACCACGAAGAATTTTCCGCGGCAGGGATTGAATTTTCCCTTTCCGGAAGCGATGATTTCCCTTGCAGTGTTGATTCTCAGCGCGCTCGGCTCTATTCCTCCGCTCTGGAGTATCAGCTTTATTGCGCGGCTCTGCACCGGCTTCGGGAACTTGGCCAGCTTCTCCGCGCTCCAGGCTGGCTGTAATTTCCAGATATCCTCCTCGCCGGGAGTTCTCAGCCTGACCGTAGTTTCAGCCTCGGAAAGCGCCTGACGCGCCATGTCGTCCAGGAAGTCGCTGTCCTCCCGGAGCGACTGCTCCATGCGGTTCATCGTGGAAAACAGCGAGCCGTTAATTTTCAGCATTTCCGGGAGTATTATATGCCGTATCTTGTTGCGGGTGTAGTCCGTGGAAAGGTTCGTTTTATCCGTGACCCACGACAACCCGCGGCTCCGGCAGTACTCCTCGACTTCCTCCCGGGTGCAGAATATCAGCGGGCGGATTATATTCCCGCGCACCGGCGGAACTCCGCACAGACCCTTCAGACCTGTGCCGCGCATGAGGTTCAGGAGCACGGTTTCTGCACAGTCGTTGGAATTGTGCGCCGTAGCCAGCTTCTTTCCATCCGAGACCTCCGCGAAAAAATCGTACCGCACCCGGCGCGCGCACTCCTCCAGGCTTTCGTGCTTCTGCTGCATAGAAGCAACGTCGGCCTCCAGAACCCGGAGCTCCACGCCGAGCCGCCTGCAGAACTCCTCACAGAAATGCATGTCAGCGTCGGATTCCGCGCCGCGCAGATGGTGATTAACATGACACGCTGAAACGGTTATCCCAAGCTCCCCGGAAAGCTCCGTCAGGGCATGGAGAAGCGAAACGCTGTCCGCCCCGCCCGAAAGCGCGGCAACAACAGCGTCCCCCTTTTCTATCATTTTGTACTCGGCAAGCGCCGACCTGATATTATCCAGAAAGTCCATTCCGACCTCTTACTGCCCCTCCTGGCGCACCAGCTCCGCATTTGTGAAGCGCGTGAACTCGCCGTCCCAGCCGAGCGGGACCGTACCCGGTTCGCCGTGACGGTTCTTTGCCACGATGCATTCGCAGGAGTGCACGTTGGGGTCTGTTTTGTCATAGTAGGAATTGCGGTAGAGGAACATAACGATGTCCGCGTCCTGCTCGATAGAACCGGATTCACGCAGGTCTGACAGCATGGGGCGCTTGTCAGGGCGCTGCTCCGGACCTCTTGCGAGCTGCGACAGCGTGATGACCGGAACGTTCAGCTCCTTCGCCATGATTTTCAGGTTACGCGTAATGTCGGAGATCTCGACTACTCGGTTGCCGTTGTAGTTCTTGGTCGACGACATGAGCTGCAGGTAGTCGATGACCACCAGTCCGAGATTCTTCATTCTGCGGAGCTTCGCCTTCATCGCCGCCACCGTGATTCCCGGCGTGTCGTCAATGTAAATGTTGAGCCTTGAAAGCACGTCCGAAGCCCTGCCGATATCCTTCCACTTTTCGGGAGGGATCGTGCCGGTTTTCATCGCGTCCGATGTCAGGGAGGCCTCGCTGCTTATCATACGGCTGACGATCTGCTCCTTTGACATCTCAAGGCTGAACACGGCAATGGAAGTATCCTGGTATTTCTTTCCGACATTCGTTACGATATTCATTGCAAATGAGGTCTTACCCATACCGGGACGAGCCGCAAGGATTATCAGGTCGGAGCGGTTCAGACCGTAGATCCTGCGGTCGAGATCCATGTACAGCGTGGAAAGTCCCGTGATGGTCTGCCCCTTGCCCTCCTTCGCTGCCTTGTAAAGCTCGTCAAGAGCCTTGATCCGGTCAAGGACGATTCCGCCGATGTGGGTGAGTCCCTTTATCTCAGCGCCGCTTCTGATATCGAAGATCTTCTGCTCTGCGAGGTCGATGAGGGTATTTGCGTCCTCGGTGCCCTCGTTTACAGCGTCGATGATGTCCTTGGAAGCAAATATCAGGCTTCGCGCCATGTACTTATCAACGACTATCGCCGCGTATTTTCCGACTGTGGAGATACTCGGAACTGCGGTCATTATCCGCGCGAGGTACTCCTTCGCCTGCTCCGGGGTCTCGAAGATGTTCTGGCGCATTACAGCGTCGAGCACCGTGACGATATCTATTTTGTCGCCGGCGAGATACATATTCAGCATTACGCCGTAAACCGAGCGGTTCAGCGCAACATAGAAATGATCCGGCTGGAGAACGGTCGCAAGTTCGGACATTGCGCTGCTGTCCATGAGGACGGCGCCAAGCACCGACTGCTCCGCGTCGATATTGCACGGGACGTTGATCCCCGAGAGATCATACTCTGCCATATCAGCCCTCTGCTACGCTGACTGTGAACTTCGCGGTAACGCCCGCATAGAGGCGCGCCTCCGCGGAGAAATCGCCGAATCCCTCGATCTTGAGGTTAACGGAGATCTTCTTCTTGTCTACGTCGCAGCCAAGTTCCTGCTTGATCGCCGCGGAAATTTCCTTTGCGGTAACTGTTCCGAAAAGTCTGCCGTTCTGACCCGCCTTTGCAAGCACGGTGATCTTCTTGTCCTGGAGCTTCGCGGCGATCTCCTTCGCGTTTGCGATGTCAACGTCGATCTTGTGCTGAGCGGAGTCCTTCTGCCCCTGAAGCAGGTTGAGGTTCTTTGCGGAAGCCTCTTGCGCGAGTCCCTTTTTAATAAGGAAGTTCACGCCGTAGCCGTCCTTGACCTCGTGAACCTCGCCCTTCTTGCCTGTGCCCTTAACGTCCTGAAGTAAGATTACCTTCATCTTGAATACCTCCTGTATCAGTCCTGCGGAAGATTGTTGTAGTACTTGTCGATAGCGTCGTAGAGCTTCTGTACTGCCTCTTCCTTGTCAATATTGTAGAGCTGTGCGCCGGCCATTGTGAGATGTCCGCCGCCGTCGTCCTTTTTGTTTCCTATATTCTCCATGAGAATCTGCACGTTGACCTTGCCCAGCGAACGCGCGCTGAAACTCCAGCCGTTATCTATCGGATAGACGGTCACGGAGGCGTCAACGCCGGTTATATTGAGCATTTCGTCCGCCGCCTGGGAGCATACCACACGGATATCCTCGAAGGACTCGCCTACCACGGATATCGCGAAGCCGCGGTACATCTCCGCAGAAGCGACCACCTTCGACCTGCGCATGCGGGACTTCATGGAAGTCGCAAACAGCTTCTTGACGAGTATCGTGTCCGCGCCGTACTTCCTGAGCCTTGCCGCCGCCTCGAACGTAGCTTCTCCGGTACGCATAACGAAATCCTTCGTGTCGAGGGTTATGCCCGCGAGCAGAGCCTCAGCCTCCAGCGGAGTGAGGTTCCCAGCGTCGCCGAAGTATTGCAGGAGGTCGGTCACCATCTCCGAAGCCGAGGACGCGTTCGGGTCGACCCAGCTTATTACTGCGGGGATCTCGTTATCCGCCTTGCGGTGGTGGTCGATGACTATAACGCGGGTCTGATCCGCCTTTTCGTACAGCTCCACGCTGTCGACCTTTTTCTCAATGTGCGTGTCAACTATACACAACAGCGAATTTTCACTGAACCGTATCGCGGCGACCTTAGGCTCGATAACGAGCGGCGGGTCGTACTCCGAGAACCTGCCCAGGAGCTGCTCCGAAAGGTTCTTCACGTTGCCGCTGCGGTCAAGCTCGCGGCTCACGCAGGCATACGCCTGCTTTCCCATCCTGCGTATCGAAGCTGCAAGTCCGATCGCGGCGCCCACGCTGTCGTAGTCTCCGTAGGCGTGTCCCATTATGTAGACTGCGTCTGCGGAATTTATCAGCACCTTAATGCGGTCGGCGGTTATTCTGGTTCTTACGCTGCCGCCGGTGCGCTCGGTGCGCTGGGTCTCTGCGCCGTAGTAGTCGTACCCGGCTTCCCTGCCCTTGCTTACCGCCGCCTGGTCGCCGCCTCTGCCGATGGCCTTTTCAAGCGCCTGCCATGCGAGGCTCTCGCTCTCGGAATGGCTGTCGGAATTCCTGCCCATGCCTATTGACAGCGTAACACAGGAACGGTCGTTGACCTTTATCTGGTGCGCCAGTTCGAGCAGCTTTATACGCTCGTCCACCATCTTCTGCGCGAAACGCTCCTCGGTGACGATGATGAACTTATCGCCCGACATCTTGCGGAGCACGGCGTTTTTATCCTTGAAATACTCCTCAAGCAGCCTGTCTATCTGAACCGTTACGAAAGTCTTGTCGCTCTCGCGGTTGGAGCCTGCGATGTCGTCGTAGTTATCGACTGCAACGATGATAACCACCGGCTTAGACCTGCGGTGCTCCTCCTGGAGGGACTTGAAGCCCGTGATGTCGCGGAAAAACATGATGTGTACCGGGTCGGTCGCATTCGCTACGTTTTCCTTGATCAGTCGGCTGCTTGAGTCGCCGTCGTCGGAATTGTACTTTATCTCACGGGAGCAGACGCGGTACCATCTGCCATTCTTATAGACCTCCATGCCCTCGCCGGAAAGCATTGAAAAATGCTCCGTGGTGATGCTGTCGATGCTGCTTTCATCGTCATTCGGACGGAAAAAGCAGGAGCCGAATGCGTCGTTGCACCAGAGTATACGCCTGTCGTTGTTGACAAGCGCAACAGGGAGCGGGAAGCTCATCAGCGCCTTATGGTTCGTGTTGTCGATTATCTTGTCAACGCGGTCATAGTATGCGTATTCGTTGACCCTGATCTGGAGCAGCTTGCCAACTGCGATACCGCCAGACAGCAGAAGAAGCGGCAGTGTTATCCAGAATAGCTTCGGCGAGTATCTGAGCATGAAAGAGTCAAGTGCCACAAGAAGCACCGTAAGCGCAATGACTGAGACGAGCAGCAGCTTGCTCCTGTAAAGATTCTTCACTAAAAGACCCTCCAAAAACGAGTTACTTAGTCAAAATGCAGTCCAAAGCGGACGCTGAACTCAATCAGCCTTTCCCTGGACTTCCATTATAATTGGAAGTATCATCGGGCTGCGCTTGGTCTTTGAATAAATGTAATCGCTGAGCGCGTCGCGCATAGCGGACTTGATGTTGCCCCACTCGCGGATATTTCTGTCGCGGCAGTTGTCCATTACCTGCTTCATGAGCTGCTTCGCCTCGTCTAACAGCGCTTCGCTCTCGCGTACGTAAACGAAACCGCGGGAAACGATGTCAGGCCCTGCAAGCACGTTTCCGGTCTCGCGGTCGATGGTCGCTACGATTATCATTACGCCGTCCTCGGCAAGGTGTTTTCTGTCGCGTAGCACTACGCTTCCGACATCGCCGACGCCGTAGCCGTCCACCATTACCCTGCCCGAAGGAACCGTACCCGTAAACTTCATCTCAACGCCGTCGGTTTCAAGCACCTGACCGAGATCCGCAATGAAGATATGATCCTCAGGTATACCCATGCCTATCGCGAGCTTGCTGTGCTTCTTCAAGTGCTTGTATTCGCCGTGTATCGGGATAAAGAACTTCGGCTTCGTCAGCGAGATCATCATTTTCAGCTCGTCCTGGCAGGCGTGGCCGGATACGTGAACCTCGTACATCGACTCGTAAATTACCTCGGCGCCCTGCTTCATCAGCTCGTTCACAACCTTTGTCACCAGCTTTTCGTTGCCGGGTATCGGGGTCGCAGAGATGATTATAAAGTCCATCGGTGTTATGGTGACCTGCCTGTGGTCACCGCTGGACATTCTGGAGAGCGCTGAGAGCGGCTCGCCCTGGCTGCCGGTGGTGCAGATAACAAGCTTCTCCGGCGGGTACTTGTTCACGTCCTCAATGTCGATGAGCATTCCCTCCGGAATGCGGACGTAATTCAGCTCGACCGCCTTTGCGATGACATTCTGCATGCTTCTGCCGGAAATAGCGACCTTCCTGTCGTGGATTATCGCCTGGTCGATTATCTGCTGAATGCGGTGGATATTACTCGAGAAAGTCGCGATTATGATGCGCTTTCCCTCTGCGGAATTGAACAGGTTCTTAAAGCTCTCGCCCACCGAGCGCTCGGATTTGGTGTAGCCGGGACGCTCCGCGTTGGTGCTCTCGGACATCAGCGCCAGTACGCCGCGGTTGCCAAGCTCTCCGAAGCGCGCAAGATCAATTATGCCGCCCTCTATCGGGGTGTAGTCTACCTTGAAGTCGCCGGTGTGCACGATAACTCCCGCGGGGGTGTGGATAGCAAGCGCGCACGCGTCCGGAATGGAGTGGTTAACGCGAATGAACTCCACGGACATACAGCCCATGCGGACATTCTGGCGCGGCTCCACAACATTGAGCGAAGCCTGTGAGAGCAGGTTGTGCTCCTTGAGCTTGCCCTCTACCAGACCCAGCGTAAGGCGGGTCCCGTAGATAGGAACGTTGACCTTCTTTAAAAGATACGGCAGGGCGCCTATGTGGTCCTCGTGGCCGTGGGTGATAACGATACCGCGGAAGCGGTCCTTGTTCTTCTCAAGATAGGTGAAGTCCGGTACTACCAGATCAACGCCCGGCATGTCCTCGTCTGGGAATGCAAGTCCGCAGTCAACGATGAACATATCGTTGCAGCACTCGTAAACGTAGAGGTTCTTGCCGATTTCGTTAAGTCCGCCGAGCGCCGTGAACTTCACGGGAGCATAGCGAACCTCCCTAGGCTGCTTCTTCTGCGAGGTGCGCTGGCCGTTGTCGCGCCTGGAGCGCTCCGGGCGCTCGGAACGTTCCTGGCGCTCAGCGCGCTCGGCTCTGTCGGAGCGCTCCTGAACCGGCTTCAGGACTGCCTTCTGCGTGTTCTCCTTTTTCTTCACCGGTGTGAATCTCGCACGGTAGCGCTTGTCGTTCCTGCTCTTCTCAGCTGCGGGACGCTCCTGCTTCGCGGGCTGTTCCGGCTTCTTCTTGGGAGCTATGTTCTCGGTTTCTGTGAGCAGCTTGTTGTTAGTCAATAATCCCATTAATTACGATCCTTTCTCCGTTGCAGGAACTATATCCGGGCTGCAAAAAGGCGCAGTACACCGCCTGTTGTATCAGATCAGGAGCCGAACACGGCATGAATAAGTAAGCGTCCGCACATTGATAAAGAGGAGCGTCCCGCTCCGGGCAAATGACTGCCGGAGGGCGGAATGCATGCGGCGAAGCCTTCCGGCAGAACGGAGCCGGCAGACAGCGCCATGTGAGTAAAACGGCAATGCGGAACAAACCCCTGCGCCCCGGCGAATGGTGCCGTTTGGCAGAAGGTCAGCCATCTTTTCCGGAGCAAATCGCGCCGGAGATCATCGTTTCATGCTGTTCAGATGATATATGTTAACTGCAAAAAATTACCTATATCTATATTTGACCGGCAGGGCGCAAATATACACATACGCCGACCGGTTTAATACCTTGAAGTACATCAGATCCGGCAAAAAATCCACATTTATTTACCGGACATATGTATTTATTATACCGCTTTTCTGCCCGATTGTCAAGTAGTAGATACGATTAAATTATCTACATAAGCAGTATTAGGAAACCGTAACGTATAAAGTTTCTTTCATTTATAGATATCTTGATGAGTGCTTTTGTTCTCCGCACTCAGCCACTATTAATTTCAGAGGACGCTCCCATTTCAAGCAAAAATCCGGCGCTGGATAACCAACGCCGGAAATTTTATTTATCTTGCGAATCCGCTTTAAATCAAGCCTTGAGAGCCTCTTCAACGAGAACTGCGCAAGCAACGGTAGCGCCAACCATGGGGTTGTTGCCCATACCGATAAGACCCATCATCTCAACGTGTGCAGGAACGGAGGAAGATCCAGCGAACTGCGCGTCGGAGTGCATACGTCCCATTGTATCGGTCATGCCGTAGGAAGCAGGACCAGCAGCCATGTTA
>ERZ1673702.3109-NODE-3109-length-13398-cov-14.593420_pt1 | contig 13398 bp, 10 predicted proteins | sample MGYA00580232_ERZ1673702 | MGnify/ENA primary metagenome ERZ1673702 (study PRJEB41218, sample SAMN15661792) | gut metagenome | host: Homo sapiens | place: Canada: London | collected 2015-08-20/2019-03-30 | study: EMG produced TPA metagenomics assembly of... | reverse complement strand
TCCAGTCCACCATCGTCAACACCATCCCGCTGTGGAAGAACCAGATGGTGCTGGCACTGGGTCTGGCCCACAGCCAGCAGGCCATGCAGGCCGAGCGTGCCGTTACCGATATGACCAACGACCTGCTCAAGAAAAATGCCGAGGCCCTCAAGATGGGTACCATCGAGACCGCCAAGGAGTCCCAGCGCGGTGTGGTGGACATCGAGACCCTGCAGCAGACCAACAAGAGCCTGATCGAGACGCTGGACGAGCTGAACAAGATCCAGAGCGAGGGCCGCGCAAAGCGTGCCGCCGCCGAGCAGGAGCTGAACCGCATCGAGGACGAACTGAAAGCAAAAATGATGGAGATCCGGAGCTGAGATGGCAAACGCAGATTTTTCGCAAAAACAGAACAGCACTCCCGGCGGCTTTGACGCGGGCAGCTACCGCGAACAAAAGCAGCCGGAGCAGGCTGTGCCGCTGACCCCTTTGCAGCAGAAGCTGGCGGGTGCGGAAGCAAAGCTGCCAGCCACCCTTTCCACCCGGGCGGCGGCGCTGGTCCTGAGCGTGGTGGTGATGCTGGCGGCCTTTTTGGGCTTTGGCAGCGCCAAGCTGCGCAGCCGGTACAACGAAGCCCGCAAATGGTACACGGTGGGTGTGGCGGCAGACAATGGCTATAACCTCAGCGAGGAGCTGACCACCCGCATGAACACGGCGGCGAACATCATCACCACCGCCGGCAACACGCTGGGGGCCGACAGTGCCGAGGTGCAGGCTGCACAGACCGCGCTGAACGACTTCTCGGCCTGTCTGGAAGCGGTGCAGAACGGCGGCAAAGCGCAGGCGCTTACCTCGCTGCCCTATTATCAGGGCAGCACGATGCACGCACTGTATCAGGCCAACGAGGTGCTGGGTTCGCGGATCGACCAGCTCTATGCAAAGCTGCAGGAGCAGGCTGCAGACCCCATGAAGATGGGCGCAGTGCAGGGGCAGTACGGCCAGTTCAACAGTGCGGCTACCATCATCGGCACCCTGCAGTACAACGATGCCGTTTACGACTACCAGAAAGAGACCGGCGGCTTTCCGGCCAGCGTGCTGGGCAGCATTGCCGGGGTAAAGGAGGTTGAACCCTTCGCATGAAAAATTTTGCAAAGAGCGTGAGCGCTCTGGTGCTGGCCCTTGTGGTGGGCGCAGCGGCTCTGTGCCCGGCAGCATTTGCCGCCGCCAGCTTGCCGGACCTGCCCAGAGATCAGTGTGTGGTGGATGACGCCAACGTTCTGAGCGACAGCACCATTCAGACCATCGTTGATTTGAATGCCCAGCTGGAACAAAGCTGCAGCGGGGCACAGATCGGCGTACTGACTGTAGATTATACGGGAAATTATTCCACTGAGGATTATGCAACACAGGCCTTCAACGCCTGGGGTATCGGCGATGCCGCGAACAATAACGGCGTGCTGATCCTGCTGGTGATGGAGTCGCCCATCTATGAGGATGGCGATTACTACGTGACCTACGGCGACGGCTTCCGCAACACCACGCTGGAAAGTCAGGCCAGCGCCATCGCCCAGACCATGGAAGGTGATTTTGTTAACCGCGATTACAGCGATGCAGTAATCACCTGTGCCAACAATGTGGCCGACACCATTGCAAGTGTTTATGGGGTAAATCTGAACAATGGCAGCTACGACGGTGGCAGCTACAACGATGGCGGCTACGCGGAGCCGGACGACGGCCCCACCACCTTTGAGGATGTCGTTCTGGGCATCGTAATCCTGTTCATGTCCCTGCTGGTGATGCTGATCATCGTGCTGTTCGTGTTCCGGGTGTTCATTGCACCCATCGGCCATGCAGTGGGCTGGAACTGGGGCCCCTTCGCATGGGGCTACATGGCAGGCTCGGCCCGTCGGCGTTATCGTCCCGGCCCGCCTCCTCCTCCGGGCCCCGGCTTCGGTCCCGGATACGGCCCGGGCTATGGCCCCGGCCCCCGCAATGACCGGCCCCGCCCGCCCCGGAACAACAACCGGCGTCCGCCCCGTCCTCCCATGGGCGGCGGCTTTGGCGGCGGGTCTTTCGGTGGCTCCCGCGGCGGCGGCTCGTTCGGCGGCGGCTCCTTCGGTGGAATGGGCGGCGGCTCCAGCCATGGCGGCGGCGGTGGACGCGGACGGTAATGCCGCTGCGCGGCAAAATGCCCTCCGCGCTGCTTTGGGCGGTTTCAGCGGAAGAATTATTTGAGATTTTGGGGTTCTGAAAAGCCCGCGGGCTTTTCAGAACCCCTTTTTCACGGATGGGGTCGGGGCGGCAAGAGGCAGCTGCCGTGCCGGTCTTGACGGAAAACATTGCCGCTCTCTTTTCTACCTCTTTTATCATGAAGGAAATTCATTTGACAAAATAACTTTGCTAATCTATACTGAAAACCATGCAATTACAGTAAAATGTGTCATATAGAGGGAGAATCACCATGCTGACTCTGGATAAGATCTACCACGCCGCCTTTGTGCTCAAGGACGTTGCCCGCAAGACCGACCTCATTGAGGCATCCAAGCTTTCCAAGGACTGCCATCTGTACCTGAAGACCGAGAACCTGCAGGCCACCGGCAGCTTCAAGGTGCGCGGCGCTTACTATAAGATCAGCCAGCTCTCCGCCGAGGAGAGCGCCAAGGGCGTGATCGCCTGCTCTGCAGGCAACCATGCGCAGGGCGTGGCACTGGCTGCCACCCGCCGCGGCATCAAAAGCATCGTCTGCATGCCGGACGGTGCGCCCATCATGAAGGTGGAGAACACCAAGAATCTGGGCGCAGAGGTGTGTCTGGTGCCCGGCACCTACGACGACGCCCACGACAAGGCCGTGGAGCTGCAGGAAGAGACCGGCATGACCTTTATCCACCCCTATGACGATGAGCAGGTCATCGCGGGGCAGGGGACCATCGGTCTGGAAATTCTGGATCAGCTGCCGGATGTGGATGCGGTCGTTGTGCCGGTGGGCGGCGGCGGCCTGATCTCCGGCGTGGCCTTTGCCATCAAGAGCCTGCGCCCGGAGGTAAAGGTGTACGGCGTGCAGGCCGAGGGTGCCCCCAGCATGTACCGCAGTCTGCATGAGCACAAGTATCAGACCCTGAAAGCAGCCTCCACCTTTGCAGACGGCATTCAGGTCAAGACGCCCGGTGAGCTGACCTACCAGATCTGCGAACAGTATGTGGATGATATCGTCACCGTCACCGAGGACGAGACCGCTGCCGCCATCCTCTCCCTGATGGAGAACCAGAAGCTGGTGGCCGAGGGTGCCGGAGCCGTGCCGGTGGCTGCAGTGCTGTTCCACAAGCTGCCGGTCGAGGGCAAAAAGGTGGCCTGCGTTGTCTCCGGCGGCAACATCGATGTGAACATCCTCAACCGCGTCATCACCCGCGGTCTGGTGATGAGCGGCCGCAAGGCCAACATGACCATCGCACTGGAGGACAAGCCCGGCCAGCTGAAGAAGGTGGCGGAGATCGTTTCCCGCTGCGGCAGCAATGTGGTGTCGGTGCAGCACGATGGTTCTGACCCCAACATGCCCATTTCCAGCTGCTTCCTCAAGCTGACCCTTGAGACCCGCGACGCGGCGCAGATCGAGCAGATCCGTGCAGAACTTGCAAAAGAGGGTTTCCAGCTGGTGAGCGAAAGAGTATAATAAGGAAAAACAGACGATTTAGAATGGCCTCCGCTTACGAGTTGCGGCTCCCTGCATCTGCTTCGTGCCTTGGCGCGGCACTCGAATCTTGCAGGCCGCTGCCCCAACAGCTCCTCCCTGTTTCTGCCACAGGCAGCGGTCATCGCTGGTGCGCTCTGGCCATAAATAGCGGAAAATAATTTTTTATTTTGCGTTTGTCGTGCCCTGCGGGGCACTCCAAACGCATTTTCACCAAAGGGGCCGACACATAAAATACTATTTTCAATTGCTATTTTGGGGTACGGCTTGTCTCATGAAAAAGTGCTCCGGAAAAGCCCGCAGGCTTTTCCGGAGCACAAATATAAAAATCAAATTTCCGCTGAATAGAGCCAAAGCGCACGCGTCGGCCATTTTAAATCGTGATCTTACAACAAAGGAGAACTGCTATGAAAGTCGTTTCTACTTCCAATGCACCCGCCGCCATCGGCCCCTACAGTCAGGCCATCGATCTGGGCAATATGGTGTTCGTTTCCGGACAGATCCCGGTAGACCCTGCCACCGGCAAGATGGCCGATACCGTGGAGGAGCAGGCTGCACAGAGTCTGGCAAACCTCAAGGCCATTCTGGCGGAGGCCGGCCTTTCCATGGCAAATGTGGTCAAGACGGTCATCTTCCTTGCCGACATCAACGATTTTGCCGCCGTGAACGCCGTGTATGCCAAGGCATTTGCAGAGCCGTTCCCCGCACGCAGCTGTGTGCAGGTGGCGGCCATCCCCAAGGGCGCAAAGCTGGAGATCGAGTGCATCGCCGTGCGTGAGTGAACGCGCGCAGGCCGTTTCTGAAATACCGGACAAAAAGAGAGCCGCAGGATGCTGCAAAGCAGCGTTCCTGCGGCTCTTTTGCGGAATGCGTGAGGGCGCGGGGGTCACTTCTGCACCCCGGCCTCGCACTGTTCAATAAACTGCTTTGCCACCCGGGGGCTGCGGCCTCCGGCGCGGATAGCAAAGGCCTCGGCCTTTACCAGCAGCTGATCCATAGGCATATCGATGCCGTGCTGCTTTGCCAGCTCTGCCAGAATGGTCTCGAACCGGGCCTTCTCCGGGCGCTGGAAGGTGACGGTCAGGCCGAACCGGGCCGAAAGGCTCATCAGCTCCTGCCGGGTGTCGGCTTCGTGGATGTCATCGCCGGTGCGGTCGGTCAGGGTCTCCTTGATCAGGTGGCGGCGGTTGGAGGTGGCATATACCGCAATGTTCTTGGCCCGGCCGCCTACACTGCCTTCCAGAATGGCCTTCAGGGCGGCAAAGTTGTCGTCGTTGGCGGTAAAGCTCAGGTCGTCGATGAACAGGATGAACTTGAGCGGGTTCGCCGCCAACCTGTCCATCAGATCCGGGATCTGGTACAGCTGGTTCTTTTTCACCTCCACCAGCCGCAGGCCGTCGGGCGCAAACTCGTTGGCAATGGCCTTCACCGCGCTGGACTTGCCGGTGCCGGCGTCACCGTACAGCAGCACATTGTTGGCGGGCATTCCGGCCAGCAGGGCTTTGGTGTTGGCAATGACCTTTTCCCGCTCCTTCTCATAGCCGGGCAGCTCGGAAAGGCGCTGGGGGTCGGGGTACTTCACCGGCACCAGCTGGCCGTTTTCCACCGTGAACACATGGTGCTTGGCAAACATGCCGTAGCCCTTTCTGCCCACCTCGCTCATGCGCTGGGCGTAGGCGGCAGGCAGGTCCAGCTGTGCCGTCTCCCACCGGGGAAGAAAGTCCAGCTCCTGTGCCTGACCGGCAGCAGAACCGGCTGCGGCCAGCAGCTCGTCCAGCGTCAGACCGCACAGGGCCTGCAAAAAGGCCAGCTCGCTGTCCAGTGCAGTCTGCAGCACCGGGGCAAGGGTGCCCGCTGCAGCCTGCCGCACGCAGACGGTCTCGGCTTCCAACACGGCGGCGCTGAGGTAGCTGCCCCAGTTGGTGGTGTGCTCGAACAGCGCCGCTTCAAATTGTGCCACGGCGTCACACACCGGGCCGCAGCCGGACGCACCGGCTTCCATGCGGTCGGTCAGATCCGCAAACTTTGCCACCACGGGATCGTCCAGCAGGCTGCGGAAAATAACAAGCCCGTGCAGCCGGGCATTCCATTCTCTCAGTTTCATATTCCTGTCCCTCTGATTTGAGCGTGTGATAAATAAACGCGCAGGCGCGCATATCAGAAGTATACAGCAGCTTTTGCCGGGGCGCAAGAGGTGTTCAAATCCCTTCATGTTTGAGATGCTTCAGGAGACAAATCATCGATTGACAAAAGCCCGATTTATAGTATAATTTACATCAACAAATGCGCAGATGGGAAAAAGTACCACACGATCCCCACTGTTCAGAGAGCTGCCGTCTGGTGCAAGGCAGTCAGCGTTTCGTGCGGAAAATCATCCCGGAGCAGCCTGCCCAACGGGTGCAAAACCCTTGTAAGCAGCGCCGGTTGCAGCCGTTACCGTGCAGGGCTTTGTTGGAAGCCCGTGAGAGGGTGTGCACAGCACGCCAACGAGAGTGGTACCGCAGAGAGCTTGATGTTACAAGGTCTTTGTCTCTTGAAAGGAACAGGGGACAAGGGCTTTTTCTTTTTCAAAAGCTCTCCCCGAGGGAATGGATAAGAAGTGGAACAGGAATAGGAGCAACACCATGCAGTTGAATGGTTCTCAGATCTTTGTAGAGGTCCTGTGCGAGCAGGGCGTGGACACCCTTTTTGGTTATCCCGGCGGCGCAGTGCTGAACCTTTACGATGAGCTGTACAAGAATTCGGACCGCATCACCCATGTGCTCACCGCCCATGAGCAGGGCGCGGCTCACGCGGCAGACGGCTATGCCCGCGCCACCGGACGCACCGGCGTGGTGCTGGCCACCAGCGGCCCGGGTGCCACCAATCTGGTCACCGGCATTGCCACAGCCTATATGGACTCGGTGCCCATGGTGGCCTTCACCGGCAACGTAGCCACGACGGGCCTTGGCAAGGACGGCTTTCAGGAAGCCTACATTGAGGGCATCACGATGCCCATTACCAAGCACAACTTCACGGTGCGCCGGGTAGAGGAGCTGGCCGATACCATGCGCTCTGCCTTCCGCATTGCACAGAGCGGCCGCAAGGGCCCGGTGCTGGTGGATATCCCCAAGGACGTGACGGCGTCGGCGTGCGAGTTCACCCCCAAAAAGCCGGAGCCCATCCGCACCGTGACCACTTTCAACGCAGAGCGGGTGAAGTGGGCGGCAGACCTGATCAATGCGGCGCAGCGCCCGCTGGTCTACTTTGGCGGCGGCGTGCGCAGCGCAGCTTCCTGCCAGCCCCTGCGCGACCTGCTGAAGAAGGCCGAGATCCCTGCGACCTATACCCTGATGGCCGCAGGCGTCGTGCCCTACGGCGACCCGATGAACATCGGGATGGTGGGCATGCACGGCTGCTACACCTCCAACCGCGCTGTGGCCGACTGCGATGTGCTCATTGCAGTGGGCACCCGCTTCTCGGACCGTGTGGCCCTGAACCCCAAGACCTTTGCAAAGAACGCCACCATCATCCAGATCGACATCGACCCCAGTGAGCTGGGCAAGAATGTGGAGGTCGATCTTTCCATCGTGGGCGATGCGGCCTATGTGCTGAACGCCATGCTGCCCCAGATCAAGGAGAAAAAGCATCCGGAGTGGATGGCCATGATCCACGAGTGGCAGGCACAGGATTACCACCCGGTGTCCGACCCCACCCGCCTGATGCCCCATCAGGTCATCGGAGAGGTGTGCAATCAGTGCGGCCCGGAGGCCGTGTATGTGACCGATGTGGGCCAGCACCAGATGTGGGCAGCGCAGTATCTGCGCCACGCCAAGAGCCGCGGCTTCATCACCAGCGGCGGTCTGGGCACCATGGGCTTTGGCTACGGTGCTGCCATCGGCGCACAGATGGCCCTTGGCCGGGATCAGCGGGTGGTCATGTTCACCGGTGACGGCTCCTTCCACATGAACCTGAACGAGGCCTGCACCGCTGTGAGCTACGAGCTGCCCATCATCACCGTGATCTTCAACAACTCGGTGCTGGGCATGGTGCGCCAGTGGCAGACCACCTTCTACGGCAGGCGCTACAGCCAGACCGACCCCCACCGCAAGACGGATTTCGTCAAGCTGGCAGACGGCTTTGGCCTGAAGGGCTACCGCTGCACTAACCTTCCGGAGTTTCAGGCTGCCTTTGCGGATGCGCTCAAGCAGAAGGGCCCCACATGGATCGAGTGCATCATCGATAAGGACGAAAAGGTGCTGCCCATGATCCCCGGCGGCGGCGACATCAACGACATCATCATGGAATAAGGAGGACACAGCAAAATGGAAACCAACAAACGCAGGGTCATCAGCCTGCTGGTGGACAACCAGAGCGGTGTTCTGGCCCGTGTGTCCAGCCTGTTCTGCCGCCGCGGCTTCAACATTGACAGCCTGACCGTTTCGGCTACCAACGACCCGGCGGTCAGCCGCATCACGGTCACCATCACCAGCGACGAAAAGGCGCTCAGCCAGCTGATCCTGCAGACCGAGCGTCTGGAGGTCACCCGTCAGGTGTTCGTGCTGGACGGCGAAAAATCGCTGGAACGGGAGCTGCTGCTGCTGAAGGTGGCGTCCGACGTGCACAACCGCAGTGAGCTGCGGGAGATCGCCAGCATCTACAAGGCAAAGATCATCGATCTTTCGCCGGACAGCATGGTGTTTGAACTGATCGGCAAGCCGGATAAGATCGACGCCTTCCTGAAAATGTTTGCGGATTATAAGATCCTGGAGCAGTGCCGCACCGGAGTCACCGCACTGGAGCGCGGCGGGATGCACCAGCACATGCAGAAGCCGCCGCAGGAGGTGCGCGCAGCGCAGCTGCCTCTGCCGGGGACCCACTGCCCGGAGAGAAAATAAGAACGAACCCTCTCTGTCACGGCTGCGCCGTGCCACCTCTCCCGAAGGGCGAGGTTTTATGCATCATCAAAAGAGAAGGTATGATAAAAGCTCCCCCCTCGGGGGAGCTGGCATCGAGCAAAGCGAGATGACTGAGAGGGTTAAAACTTCGCTTTTCCGCTCTCAAGGAGCGAAAAAATAAAGTGTTTAGAATCAGCCACTGAATAAACACAAAACAAAAAAGGAGAACAACTACCATGGCTATCAAGAAATACTACGATTCCGACTGCAACCTCGGCGTGCTGGACGGCAAGACCGTTGCTGTCATCGGCTTCGGCAGCCAGGGCCACGCCCATTCCGAGAACCTGGCCGAGAGCGGCGTGAACGTCGTTGTCGGCCTGCGCAAGGGCTCTGCTCACTGGGAGAAGGCTTCTGAGTTCGCAGCAACTCACGAGAACTTCAAGGTCATGGAAGTGGAAGAAGCTGCCAAGGCCGGCGACGTTGTCATGATGCTGGTGCCCGACGAGCTGTGCGCCGACATCTACAACAAGCAGGTGGCTCCCTACATGACCGAGGGCAAGGCACTGGCCTTTGCACACGGCTTCAACATCCACTTCAAGACCATCACCGCTCCCAAGAATGTGGACGTTATCATGATCGCTCCCAAGGGCCCCGGCCACATTGTCCGCCGCCTGTACACCGAGGGTGAGGGCTGCCCCTCTCTGATCTGCGTGGAGCAGGACTACACCGGCAAGGCTAAGGATATCGCTCTGGCATACGCTTCCGGCATCGGCGCAGGCCGTGCAGGCATCCTGCAGACCACCTTCAAGGAGGAGACCGAGACCGACCTGTTCGGCGAGCAGGCAGTGCTGTGCGGCGGCGTTTCCGAGCTGATCCACGCCGGTTTCGATACGCTGGTGGAAGCTGGCTACGAGCCCGAGATGGCATACTTTGAGACCTGCCACGAGATGAAGCTGATCGTTGACCTGATCAACGAGGGCGGCTTCTCCAAGATGCGTTACTCCATCTCCAACACCGCTGAGTACGGCGATTACCGCACCGGCAAGCGCCTGATCACCGCCGAGACCCGCAAGGAGATGAAGAAGGTCCTGACCGAGATCCAGGACGGCACCTTCGCTTCCGAGTTCCTGACCGAGATGAGCCCCAACGGCGGCCGCAAGGTGCACTTCCTGGCAAAGCGCCGCATGGAAGCAGAGCTGCCCATCGAGAAGGTCGGCGCAGAGCTGCGCGGCATGATGAGCTGGCTGAAGAAGTAAGAGGAAAACCCTCTCAGGCCGCCTTTCGGCGGCCAGCTCCCCCGAAAGGGGGAGCTTTTGTTGAAAGTGGGAACCTTATACTTATAGATCCTCCGCAAAAACCTCTCCCCTTCGGGAGAGGTGGCACGGCGCAGCCGTGACGGAGAGGGTTTTTGACAGAAAAGAGGATTTGAAATGAGAAGCGACAATGTAACCAAGGGCTCGGAGCGCGCTCCGAACCGAAGCCTGTTCTACGCACTGGGCTATACCAAGGAAGAGCTGGAGCGCCCGCTGATCGGCGTGGTGAGCGCCTACAGCGAGATCGTGCCCGGCCATATGAATCTGGACAAGATCGCCGATGCCGTAAAGGCCGGTGTTGAGATGGCAGGCGGCACCCCCATCCTGATCCCTGCCATCGGCGTGTGCGACGGCATCGCCATGGGCCATGTGGGCATGAAGTACTCGCTGGCTTCCCGCGAGCTGATCTGCGACAGCGTGGAGACCATGCTCATGGCCCACCAGCTGGACGGTCTGGTGCTGGTGCCCAACTGCGATAAGATCGTGCCCGGCATGGTGATGGCAGCGGTGCGCATGGATGTGCCTGCTGTGGTCTGCTCCGGCGGCCCCATGCTGGCCGGTACTTACGGCGGCGAAGAGGTCAGCCTTTCCAAGATGTTCGAGGCTGTGGGTGCCTACAAGGCCGGTATGATCACCGAGGATCAGCTGGAAGACTGCACCTGCAACTGCTGCCCCAGCTGCGGCAGCTGCTCCGGCATGTACACCGCCAACAGCATGAACTGCCTGTGCGAGGCCATCGGCATTGCCCTGCCCGGCAACGGCACCATCCCGGCGGTCTACTCCAAGCGCCTGCAGCTGGCCAAGCACGCCGGTATGGCCATCATGGACATGGTCAACAAGGGCATCACCGCCCGCCAGATCATCAACGAGCGCTCCATCCGCAACGCACTGACCTGCGACATGGCGCTGGGCTGCTCCACCAACACCGTGCTGCACCTGCTGGCCATCGCTTATGAGGCCGGTGTGCCCATCGACCTGAAGCTGTTCAATGAGATCAGCGCCAAGACCCCCAACCTGTGCCATCTGGCACCGGCCGGCCCCACCCACATGCCGGATCTGTACGCCGCAGGCGGCATTCCTGCCGTGCAGGCAGAGCTGGCCAAGAAGGGCCTGCTGGATCTGGATGTGCCTACCGTTACCGGCAAGACGCTGGGCGAGAACATCAAGGGCGCACACATCCTGAATGACAAGGCCATCCGTCCCATCGACAACCCCTATTCCCAGACCGGCGGCCTGCAGATCCTGTGGGGCAATATTGCACCGGACGGCTGTGTGGTCAAGCGCAGCGCCGTGGCCCCCGAGATGCAGCAGCATTCCGGCCCGGCCCGTGTGTTCAACAGCGAGGACGAGGCCATTGCCGCCATCTACGCGGGCAAGATCGTCCCGGGCGATGTGGTAGTCATCCGCTACGAAGGCCCCAAGGGCGGCCCCGGCATGCGTGAAATGCTGAACCCCACCTCCGCACTGGCCGGCATGAAGCTGGACAAGACAGTGGCCCTCATCACCGATGGCCGCTTCTCCGGCGCAAGCCGCGGTGCAGCCATTGGCCATGTGAGCCCGGAGGCTGCTTCCGGCGGCCCCATCGGCCTGATCGAGGAGGGAGATACCATCAACATTGATATCCCCAATGCCTCCATCACGCTGGAGGTCAGCGACGAAGTCCTGGCCCAGCGCAAGGCAAAGTATGTTGCACCCGAGCCCAACATCAAGACCGGCTGGCTCAGCCGCTATGCACGCATGGTCACCAGTGCAAATCTGGGCGCCGTGCTGAAGTGATTTGATGATCTAAGCAAAAACAGAGGGACGACCCCACGTCGTCCCTCTGTTTTTTTCCTGCAGGCCCATAGATAAAAAAGAAAGCGACAAAGCAGACAGGCTTTGTCACTTCTCAGGCAAAAATTTATTCTCCGTGGCCGAACAGCACCGCACGGAAGGTTGCAAAGATGATCTTCCAGTCCACCAGGAAGCTGCGCTCCTTGACATACTTCACATCCAGCGCCATCCACTCCTCAAAGCTCAGCTGGTTGCGGTGCGGGGCGATCTGCCAGTAGCAGCTCAGGCCCGGCGTCACGTACAGCCGCTGCCATTCATAGGGGGTGTACTGGGCCACCTCACGGGGCAGAGCCGGGCGCGGGCCCACGATGCTCATATCGCCCTTGAGGATGTTCACCAGCTGAGGCAGCTCGTCGATGCTGGTCTTGCGGATGAAATGGCCCACCCGGGTGATGCGGGGATCGTCCTTCATCTTGAACACCGGGCCGTCCATCTCGTTGTCCTGCAGCAGATCGTTGAGCTTGCTCTCAGCGTTCGGGCACATGGAACGGAACTTGTACAGCCGGAACAGCTTGCCGTTGCGGCCCACCCGCAGCTGGCTGAACACCGGGCTTGCACCCGGGCTGTCGATCCAGACTGCAATGCAGGTGAGGAGCATCAGCGGGGAAAGCGCGATCAGCGCCAGCAGAGAAAAGAAGATATCCTGTGCGCGGCGCACACACCAGTAGGCGCGGTGCTCATGAAGATTCATCTTGCGGTCGACCGTGACCGGCTTGCGGATGCCAAGCTCTGCGCCGGGCTCCTCCATCCGGCCGGTCTGCAGCCAGTATTCCGCTTCTGGCGCAGTGGTTACAGTTGTCATACTCAGATTCACTCCATCTTAGTCCATAACAGAAAATAAGGAGAGCCCCAAACTCTCCCACACAGTTATTGCACCTATTGCACAATAAAACTGCAAACTTCTGTACAATTTTACCATGTGCACAGGCAGATTGCAAGAGAGTTGAACCATTTTTTTGTCAGGTATGTCAGAAAAAGCCGGATCACAGGGGGGAAAACGATGAACAGACAGACCGGTGTGCCGGAGCCTTACCCGAACAGGCTCTTTGTGTTGTGCATATAGACCGACAGCACAAGCCCCACGCAGATATACAGCATCAGCACCGAGCTGCCGCCCGCAGAATAAAAGGGCAGGGTGACGCCGATGACCGGCAGCACCCGCAGGTTCATGCCCACGTTCACGGCGATCTGAGCCATCAGGGCACCGCCGATGCCGGCGCAGATATAGCTGCCCAGCAGATCCTCGCTGCGGGCACCGGTGGCAAAGGTCTTGATCACCAGTGCCAGCAGGGCACCCAGCACGATGCACAGGCCCACAAAGCCCATGGTGTTGCCTATCCAACTGAGGATAAAGTCGTTGTGGGCGTTGGGTACGCCGTAGTACCGGCCGCTGAACAGGCCGTTGCCGAAGATGCCGCCGGAGCCGATGGCGATCTCGCCGCGCTGCTGCTGGTAGATGATGTTTTTCCAGGTGGTCTCGTTAGGTGCCCAGCCGGTGGTGTTCTCCGGGTCGATGACGGCCAGAATGCGGTACCACTGGTAGCCCTTGCCGATCTTATCACTGAAAAAGGCGAAGGCTGCGGCCACTGCGGCAGCGGCGGCGGCAATGGCTCCGATGATATACTTCCAGCTCAGGCCCGCCGCAAACATCATGCTGCAGCCGATGATGCCGTAGATGATGGCGGTGCCGTCATCGCCCTGAACATGGATG
>ERZ1673702.3081-NODE-3081-length-13520-cov-4.149647_pt1 | contig 13520 bp, 8 predicted proteins | sample MGYA00580232_ERZ1673702 | MGnify/ENA primary metagenome ERZ1673702 (study PRJEB41218, sample SAMN15661792) | gut metagenome | host: Homo sapiens | place: Canada: London | collected 2015-08-20/2019-03-30 | study: EMG produced TPA metagenomics assembly of... | reverse complement strand
TTTTAGGTCAGATTATGAAGAATTACCATACTGCCATCGGTGTTTCAGGAACTCATGGCAAGACTACAACAACTTCAATGCTTTCACAGATTATGCTTGAAGCAAATACCGACCCTACTATTTTGGTTGGTGGAATTATGCCGGCAATTAACGGCAACACACGTATTGGTCATTCAGACAATATGATTACTGAAGCTTGTGAATATACTAACAGCTTCTTATCTTTTGCACCTACTATTGGAATTATTCTTAATGTGGCTGCAGACCACCTTGATTTCTTCAAGGACCTTGATGACATTAGACATAGTTTTAGAAGATATGCAGAACTTATTCCTGAAGGCGGTGCACTTGTTATTAATAGCGATATTGATAACCTTGACTATTTTACTGAAGGGCTTAAGTGCAACATTATTACTGTAGGCTCTGATCCTAAAAAGAGTATGTATAGCGCCGCTAACATTACTTATGATGAATTTGCAAGAGGTTCTTATGACCTTGTTGTAAACGGCGAAACTAAAACTCATATCGTTTTGAAAGTTACAGGGGAACACAATATTTACAATTCACTTGCATCTATTGCTGCTGCTCATTTTATGGGTATTGACGATAACAGCATTATTGCTGGTTTACAGCAGTACGGTGGAACTGACAGACGTTTCCAGTACAAAGGCAAATTAGGTGATATTACTGTTATTGATGACTACGCTCATCACCCTGATGAAATTAGAGCAACAATTAAGACGGCTAAACATTATCCACACAAGAAGATGTGGGTTGTTTTCCAGCCACATACATATACAAGAACTAAGGCTTTATTACCAGAGTTCTGCAAAGCTTTATCAGAAGCAGACGCTGTTGTTCTTGCAGATATTTACGCAGCAAGAGAGAAAGATACTCTCGGAATCAGCTCAAAAGATGTTATGAAAGGTATCAAAAAACTTGGTACTGAAGCATATTATTTCCCATCTTTTAGCGAAATCGAAAATTTTTTATTAGAAAATTGTTCAACAGGTGATTTGTTGATAACAATGGGTGCCGGAGATGTAGTAAAAATCGGGGAACATTTGCTAGGTAATTAACTTATTAACAAGTCCACAAAATTTCGTTGATAACTCTCAATGATTTTTTGTGGATTTTTTGTTTACATAACTTTGTTATTTTGCAACCTGACAATTCTCTTATTTTATAAGGGTTTCACTGATTTTCGACTTTTTATGCCGACTTTTTATTCACATTATCAACATTATTAACATTGCCCGCAAGCCCTTTAAAAATGGGCATTTCACCCAATTTGTGATGTTGATTTTTTAATTCTTTATGCTATACTTCTCCTTGCACCACTTCTTTGGGAGTCTTCAAGTCTCACAGAAGTTTTCGGGGATTTGTGTGCATTTTTGTGAGATAATAATTTTACGAAAAGGATTATGAGACAAAATGTGTAAATTGGTTTTAGATAGAGGGAGCATTGCAGAATTTACTTCTGTATCAAATATTTTTATGGATGAATATATGCCTAGGGCCAATGGAGAGTTTATTAAGATTTATCTTCATTTGTTGCGCCTTGTTAACAGCAATAACGACATTGCTGATGAGCTTACAACTGAAAGAATCGCGGACAAGTTTAATATGTTAGAGTCTGACGTTATTCGTGCTCTTAACTATTGGGCTGAACAGAATCTCATTACTTTGTCTTATAACAGCCAGAATGAGATTTCAGGCATTACTTTAGAGTCTATCCTTCGCAACCGTTATATTGTAAAGGGTATTACAAGTACTGAAACTAACCTTTTGGCATCAGCTTCCGGTCAGAGTGAGTCTATTCCTGTTCCGGAAAGCACAGGACATGTTATTCCAGCCAAGCGCAAATATACACCAAGAGAGATTCTTGATTTTGCAGATAATGATACTTTTAATGACGTTCAGCTTTTGGCACAGACTTATCTTGGAAGACCACTTAGCTCTAATGACATTAACAGTATTTTGTATATGATTGACGGACTTTGTTTTGATGCAGATTTTATTGAATATATTATGGATGCCTGCATCAAGGACGGTTTTAACTCTTTATCTTCTATCGAGAAGAGAGCCGTTGAATACGCAAAAAAAGATATAAATTCAATAGAAGAAGCTAAGGCTGACAAAAAGTTCAGGGAAGGCATTTCTAAAAGCATTTATAAGATTTTCGGACAGGCTCCTACCGTTCCTGTAAGAAAAGAGATTGCTTACATTGCAAAATGGACTGATACATACGGTTTTACCGACGAAATTATTATTGAAGCATGTAACCGCACTATGGCTCACATGCACAGCGGAAATCTTTTCAATTATACTGATGGTATTCTTACAAGGTGGTATACTAACAATGTTAAGGATATGAGCGATATTGAAAAGTTAGACAAACTTCATTCTGAGGAAATGTCAAAAACTTTCCAGAAGAATATTCCTTTTGCAAACGCTAAGTTTTCTAAGACTCCTAAGGCTGCACCTAAGAAGCAGACTTTTGACCAGCGTACATATGACTATAAGGATCTTGAAAGAAAGCTTATTGCCAACAGAGACAGCAAGCTTAAGTCTAACAAGTAATAGATATTGTGTATTATTGCAGAAATATTTATTAGGGGTTTTTATTAATCCGAACATTTAATTACAAAAAAGGATTGTTTACCTTTGAAATATAAGGTATCTTTATAGTAAGATTGTTGAAAGCAATTCCTATAATTAAATTTTGGGTATTGAACACTCTAATTATTGTAGATATTTATTTTAAAAATTTTTAAGGATTTAATATGGCTTTAACCAGAGATCAATTTGACGTTATTGCAAACAGTTACAATGACCGTCAATTAAATAATAAAATTAAATTAAACAGACGTATTGAAGAAGTCTACGAAAAAATTCCTCTTATTAAGGATTTAGACGGGCAGATTGGTGTTCTTGCAGGACGTGCCCTTAGACTTTCTCTTTCAGGCAATTCTTCTGCTAAGGACACACTTCGTGAGGACATTGCCCTTATAAGTGAACAAAAGAAAGCAGCTCTTTTAGCCGGAGGTTATTCCGCCGATTACCTGGATGAGATTTTTACATGCCCTAAATGTAAAGATACAGGTTTTATTGACGGAAAACCCTGTGAATGCCTTAAGGCAGAGGTTGTCAGACTGCTTTATTCCCGTTCTGAGCTTAAGGAGATTCTTGAACGCGAGAACTTTGATACTTTTGAATATGATTTGTATTCTGATGACTACATTGATCCCGATACAGGGATTTCCGCAGCAGAAAATATTGACGCTGTTGTGGACCATTGTCATTATTTTATAAATAACTTTGACAAAACCTTTGATAATCTGTTATTCTATGGCAGGGCAGGTACAGGGAAAACTTTTCTCATTAACTGCATTGCAAAGGAATTAATCGAAAAATCCTACTCTGTTATTTATCTTTCAGCAGTACAACTTTTCGATTTGTTGGCAGATTATTCCTTTAAACGTAGCAACACCACTATTTACCGTCAGATTAGTTTTGACGAGTTGCTTCGTTGTGATTTACTTATTATTGATGATTTGGGCACGGAGATGTCTAACTCCTTTACTGAATCATCCCTATTTGATTGTCTTAATGAGAGACTTATACATCAGAAATCTACTATTATTTCTACTAATTTTTCTTTACAGGAATTACAGCAGAAATATGAAGAGCGTATTTTTTCCCGTACAGCGGGTAATTACACTCCTTTAAAGATTTTTGGTGATGATATAAGAATAAAAAAGAAATTTACTATTTAACACACGGAGGAAATTTTGAAATGTCTATCAAAAAATATGTTGAATCTATTCCTGTAGGACCACTTGCAATTGTTGCATTATCAGGAAGTAAGCAGTTAGGCGAAGCAGTTGACGCTTATATTGCTGATTGGAGAAGCCAGAGAATTGAAGCTAAAGAATCACCTATTACTTTCAAGGGTTATACTAAAGATTCTTACCTTCTTGATGTAAAAACACCAAGATTTGGTACAGGTGAAGCTAAATGTACTTTAGGCGAATCTGTTCGTGGTACAGACCTTTACATTATCGATGATGTTACTAACTACAGCATTGAATATACTGTTTGCGGTTGCAAGAATCATATGTCTCCTGATGATCACTTTGCTGACATTAAGAGAGTTATCGCTGCTGCTGCAGGTAAAGCTAGAAAAATTACAGTTATTATGCCTTTCCTTTATGAAGGAAGACAGCACAGACGTACATCCAGAGAATCTATGGACTGTGCAGTAATGCTTCAGGAATTAGTAAACATGGGCGTAGACAATATTCTTACTTTTGACGCTCACGATCCTCGTGTAAACAATGCTATTCCTATTAGTGGTTTTGAATCAATTATGCCAACATACCAGTTTATAAAAAATCTTCTTAGAAATGTTGATGACATTAAGCTTGATGCTGATCATCTTATGGTTATCAGCCCTGACGAAGGTGCTATGGGTAGAGTTGTCTACTACGCTAACGTTCTTGGAATTAATGTAGGTATGTTCTACAAACGTCGTGATTTTACTACTATCGTAGACGGACGTAATCCTATTGTGGCTCATGAATACCTTGGTGATTCAGTTGAAGGTAAGGACGTTCTTATTATTGATGATATGATTTCTTCAGGTGATAGCATGCTTGATGTTGCTAAGCAGCTTAAGAAGAGAAAAGCTAACAGAGTATTTGTTGCTTCTACATTTGGTCTCTTTACTAACGGTCTTGAAAGATTTGATGAAGCTTACGAACAGGGACTTATCTACAGAATCATGACAACTAACTCAATTTACCAGTCTCCAGAGCTTCTTAAGAGAGAATGGTACATCAATGTAGACATTACAAAGTTCACTGCAACATTCATTGACAGACTAAATCATGACGCTTCTATAAGTGATTTATTAAATCCTATAGAAAAAATTAATAAAAAGGTTGCAGAATACAACAAAAGGTAATATAATGTGACATAGAGGGCTTCGACTTATCCCCCCATTTTTTTGTAGAAGCCCCATATACCAAAGGTGCTCGCTAGGTTTCCTAGCGAGCGTTTTTCTTTTGTGGCAAATTTCTAATTATTAGTGGAATTTGGAATCACGCATAGTTTGTGTTGGCAAGAATTTTTTCTGCAATTTCTAGATTTTTGAATTTATTTTGGCGATGTACCCCGCTATAGAATTTTTGTTATTTTTCGGGGTACGAAATCAATAATTCCCCCTCTCATGGTGCAACGTATTGTATATGATTATGGTCTAAATACCCCGGCATATGAATTTTTTTGATTTTCGGGGTACGAAATCAATAATTTCCCTTCTCGCGGTGCAACGTATTGTATATGATTATGGTTTAAATACCCCAATATATGAATTTCTTTGATTTTCGGGGTACGTTTTCTCGATTTTCTCTTTTTATCGCGTAACATACTGTATATGAAAAGTATGAATGTACCCCGATATTTTAAATATTGCTTATTTTGGGGTACACACGTCCAAATCATCGCCCTTTTTATACAACATATAGTTTGTGTTTATGAGAAATGTACCCCGACATTTCAATTCTTCCTCTTTTTGAGGTACGGACACCTTTTTGCTCTATTTATTCATAGGCTCACACCACTACAAAAACCCCCGTAGGAATTGGCTCCTGCCAATTTCCTACGGGGGTGAATCAATCTATTTTTCTATATTAAGCTTTACTCCACGCCAAACTTCAACAATTTCTTTGCGTCTGTCCAACGCTGTTCATCTGTGCTGTCATTTAAGACTACGCTTATGCATTCCGTATCGCCATTCTTTGCCACTGACACAAGGCACTTGCCTGCAAGGCCTGTACTTCCTGTTTTCATGCCGACACAGTACTGGTAGTAGAACTGTCCTGACTTGTCCAATAGGGCATTTGTTGATACCCAAGTCTTGTTTAATGTGCCGGACTTTTCAGACTGTGTTCCGCAAATCTTACGAATTGTTTCGTTGTTGTATGCTTCAATTGCAATCTTAGACAAGTCGCTAGCTGATGTGTACTGGTCTGCCGCATCATAGCCATCCGGTGACATAAAATGTGTATTTTCAAGTTCCATGTCACGGACATTCTTATTCATCTCATAAACAAAACGCTCAACACACTGTGCTGCTGTAAAAGTTTTTCCTTCGTTAGCAATATTGTCTTTAAGAATTGCTTCGCCTGCTGCTTTTGCCAAAACATAGGCTGCGTCATTTCCTGATGAAATAAGCAAGCCTTCAAGCAACTCCTGAACTGTTACAACCTGTCCCTGACTAAAACCTGCCTTACTTGAATCTGCTGCAATCATATTAATTTCACTGCCGATTGTTACTATATCAGTAGTTTTCATATTCTGCAAAACAGTCAAAGCTGTCATAAGCTTAGTTGTGCTTGCCGGATACATCTTGGCATCGCTGTTTTTTTCATAATAAATCTCTTTTGAATTAACATTCACAAGAATAGCTGCCTTGGCACTTATAGCCTGGTCAAAACCGCTCTTTCCTGCTGATTCCGTGTATTCGATTGGATGAAGTCCATAATCAGTCCATGGATTTTTTTCGCTAATCTCATAGTTATCGTGGATAAAATCTTTAACAATAACTTCACTCTGGCTTGTCTTTAAATCGCCTACCGGCTTCGCCTTTCCTATTACAAATGCATAATCAATTGCTCCAATCATAAGAAGCACTGCAATAACTGCGCTTAATATGCATCTTCCTGTCTTTCTCATTTAACATCCTCCAATGTAAATATCGCTTCCTTGAAATTAATGTTATTCCATTGTGATTCTGCCGTAACATTATTTCCCTTTTTCCATTTTATATACATTTCCTTCGTGGAACTTCCATCTTTTTCCATCTTTTTCTCAGTTTTATTAGCAATTTCTACCTTTTCAAAAACCTTAATCAAACGGCCTTCACTAATATTTATTTTCTTTGCAAGCTTAACATTGGTGTTCTTAAAATACTCTAAAGCCTTTGTTTTAACAGATGACTTTTCTTTCTTTGTAAGCTTAATATCATATTGTGATGAAATTTCATTAAGCCATTCCCTCTTGCAAATATCGTCAAGCACAAGGCTTTTGACACCCTGCTCCCAAGTCACATCGCCATCCATTTTTGAGTCCCAGTCTATTTCCTTGCCCTTTGTAAGATAATAAGTTTCGTAAGTCGCCTGGGCTGTATACGCATAATACCTTACCTCGTCAAGCATAACCTGACTACCGCCTGCAGTAATAGTAAGAGTAGTGTCTGCCCCGTCAGAACCGGTTGAGCTTTTCGAAGCTGTTCCCTTTAAAACTGTTGAACTTTCGGAACCTGTTTCACTTGTAGCCACCGTGGTTTCCTCCACTGCTTTTTTCTGACCACAACCTACAAGTCCTGCCGCAACTGTAAGTCCTGCCAAAATACATATTAATTTTTTTCTCAAAGACAATCACCTCCCCTGACTTGCCACTATATACAATGTCTTCCCATTGCCTTATCTTTTCAACTATTTTAATCACAGCATATGTGACTGACTCTACAGTTGTATATTTTCACAATATATTTCAACTGATTTAGTCGTAGCTCACATACCTTATTCTATTCTTCATCCTTCAATGTAGACAGTGATTCTACCAGTTTTCTTGCATTTTCTATTACTGTGCCTGTGCCAGGTTTTGGCTCAAAAATAAAATACGGTTCGTCTTTAGGCATAAACTTAAGTCTGCCTTTGTACTCACGGACAAGAATTGGTATTCTTTCCACATCCACCTCAGCGTCTTTCCACATTGTAAGCTTGATTCTGTTTTTATGACCTGAAATTTCAGTAACATATGCCTGATGTGCTGCATTTTTAAGCAAAACAATCTGGAGAAGGTTTTCAACCTGATTCGGTATGTCACCGAAACGGTCAAGAAGTTCATCCTGCATATCCTCGTATTCTTCCATTGTCTCTATTCCTGCAATTCGCTTGTAAATATCCATTTTAAGAGCTTCATTTTTAATATATGAAGGTGGAACAAAAGCATCCACTGTCAGGTCTACCTTTGTTTCAAAATCATCCATTGGCTTGTTGCCCTTTAAAGTATTAATGGCATCGTTAAGCATTTTGCAATAAAGGTCGTAACCAACATCCTCCATATGACCGCTTTGTGCAGCCCCAAGAAGATTTCCGGTACCACGGATTTCAAGGTCTCGCATTGCAATTTTTACACCACTGCCAAGTTCCGTAAAATCCCTTATTGCCCCAAGTCGCTTTTCCGCAACTTCCGTAAGCATCTTGTTTCTGCTATACATCAAAAAAGCATACGATGTACGGTTTGAACGGCCTACACGGCCACGAAGCTGATAAAGCTGGGACAAGCCCATTTTTTCTGCATCGTGTATTATAATGGTATTGGCATTTGGTATGTCAAGACCTGTTTCTATTATTGTAGTTGTTACAAGAACATCAATGTCCCCGTTAACAAAATCATACATTATTTCTTCAAGCTGTCGCTCACTCATCTGTCCGTGTGCGAAGGCAACACTGGCATCAGGCACAAGTGCCTGAACTTTTCCTGCCATTTCAGCTATGTCCTGAACCCTGTTGTACACGTAATAAACCTGACCGCCTCTTGCAAGCTCCCTGTTTATGGCATCCCTTGCAATTTCCTCATTGTATTCCATAACAAAAGTCTGTATTGGCATACGTTCCTGAGGTGGTTCTTCCATTACGCACATATCTCTTATTCCAATAAGGCTCATATGAAGAGTTCTTGGAATCGGAGTTGCTGTAAGAGTCATTACGTCAACATTATTTTTCAATTCTTTAATCTGTTCCTTATGTTTTACGCCAAATCTCTGCTCTTCATCAATAATCAAAAGTCCCAAATCCTTAAATTTAACATCTTTTGAAAGCATACGATGAGTTCCGATAACAACGTCAACATAACCTTTATTCAAATCTTTTATTGTTTTATCAATATTTGATTTTGTTCTAAATCTTGAAAGCATTTCCACTCTGACAGGGAAATCCTTAAATCTCTGCTTAAAAGTTTTGTAGTGCTGCTGGGCCAAAACCGTTGTTGGAACAAGATAAGCCACCTGCTTGTCATCCTGCACTGCCTTAAAAGCCGCACGAATTGCCACTTCTGTCTTGCCAAAACCTACGTCTCCGCAAATCAGTCTGTCCATAATTTTCGTGCTTTCCATGTCTTTTTTTACTTCAGATATGGCATTAAGCTGATCATCTGTCTCCTCAAATGGAAACATTTCCTCGAATTCCTTCTGCCATTCCGTGTCAGGAGAAAACTGATATCCGTTGCTGTTCTCCCTTATTGCATAAAGCTGAACAAGCTCCTTCGCAATATCCGCAACAGCCTTCTTAACCCTGGTCTTTGTTTTTTTCCATTCCTGGCCACCTAATGTGTTAAGTTTAGGCGGTTTCGCCGTGCTGTCAGCATATTTTTGAATCATATCAAGCTGGGTTGCTAACACATAAAGGTTACTACCCTTGGCATATTCAATCTTAATGTAGTCCTTTACAATATGGTCTACTTCTATTTTTTCTATTCCACGATAAACACCAAGTCCGTGGTTTTCGTGGACAACATAATCACCAATGCTAAGGTCGGTAAAACTTGAAATATTAGTACCTGAATAGCCATGCTTTCTACGTTTTCTTTTCTTTTTTTCGCCAAAAATGTCCGTGTCTGAAATAGCCACAAACTTAATCATAGGGTACATAAAGCCACTGCGAAGCTGACCTTTTATAATCATAACTTCACCAGGCATAACCTGACGTTCCCCGTCTTCTTCGAAAAATGCGCTAATCTCAAACTCTCTAAGATCCTCCGCCAAGCGCTGGCCTCTTGTTTTTGAACCGGTTACAAGAAGAACCGCATATTTTTGCTCTTTATATTTTTTTAAATCCTGAACAAGAATCTCAAACTTGCCATTGTATGGACTTACGTTTCTTGATCCCACTTCCACAAAATCATCCACGCTAAATCCCTGAATCTTCTGGGCAATTGCTGTAAATAGGACTTTTTCGCCACTATCAATCTTGGCAATTATCTGATTTTTGTCCCAAATTACATCTGTCTGCCCCGGAAGCACGTAGCCTTTCTGAAGGCGGTTAGCCATACTATCTCCAAACTCCGCATCAACCACGTTAAGTTGCTCCGTTACCCTCTTTGGCTCATCAATAAAAAATATTGGATTTTCAAAATAGTCAAGCAGACTTACCAAATTATCATAAAAATAGTTTACATAACTATCTACTGCTACCTGACATGGGTTAATATCCATATTTGTAAGAAACTCTTCAACTGTAACTCTAAGTCTGTTAGCCTCTTCCGTCTTAAAATCTTTTCTGAATTTTTCAACATTTTGGTCTAAGTCCTGTCGAATCTTCGCCATTCCCGCCTGAATTTCTTTCTTAGTCAGTGAATATTCGCTGGCAGGATAAATTTTTACCGATTCAAGATTCTCAATTGAACGCTGGCTTTCCACCTCAAAACTCTTTATTATGTCAACCTCATCGTCCCAAAAATCAATTCGATAAGGCACCTCATCTGTCAGCGTGTAAATATCAACAATACTTCCTCGCACCGCAAACTGTCCCGGTCCATCAATCTGAACAACCGGCTCGTATCCCATCTGCACAAGCTTGCTCTTTAAGGCATCCATCTGAATTATGCTGCCTTCTGCTATTTCAAGATAATTATTTTTGATTTTTTCAATTGGCATTATCTTGTCCATAAAGGCATCCGGCGTCAAAATTACCGTAAATGGCTTATCTTCAACTATTTTTTGAATAAATTCAAGTCGTTGTTGCAATATAAGATTTCCGTGTACATCCGCACTAAAGAAAATAAAATCCTTTGCAGGATACATTACAACATCGTCCGCAAAACCCTTTAAATCCTGATACAACTGACTTGCTTTTGTTGCACTAAAAGTAACAATGACTTTCTGCTTGTAGCCATTGCTCAATCCATTAATAAAATGAGCAAGCTGGGATTCCCCACACCCTGTAACCTGACAGGATTTGTGTTCAGACAAGCAGACCTTAACCTGCTCAAACTCATTTAATTGTAATAGTGGATAATCAAAACTTTTCATTTACTACTCCCGGACTTCACTATTTTGATAGATTCTAGTTGAATTTATTCATTGCTCTATTTATATCTTCTAATTAAATTTGTTCATTGCTGTGTTTATATCTTCCAAAATCATAACTTCAACTGCTGCGGCTGCATCTTTTATACCCTGCTCAGCCAAAACTCTTTCGCCCTTGCTAAACTTGCCAAGCACATGATTTACAAGATTTCCTTCATTTGCACCTACTCCCACGCGCACCCTCTTAAACTTCTGAGTTCCCGCGTGATTAATAATACTCTTCAAACCATTATGACCGCCTGCGCTGCCCTGGGCTCTAATTCTAATTCTTCCCGTAGCCAAATTAATATCGTCAGAAATAACAATAATGTCATTCTCCGGATCAAGCTTATAGAAATCCATAACTGCTCTCACTGACTCACCGCTAAGATTCATATAAGTCTGTGGCTTCACCAAAATCACTTTCTCGCCACCAATATTTCCAATACCGCATAAAGCCTTGTGTCTCTTAGTCTTCACCTCAACACCCATCTGACTTGCCAACTCATCTATAACATCAAAACCAATATTGTGTCTTGTTTTATCATATTCCTTATCAGGATTGCCTAATCCAAAAACTGCATACATAATCGTACCTGCCTTCTATAATTTACAAAATAGTCTTACTCTTAATGATACTATTTTTAGAAGTTTATTTCAACTAACTAAGGGGATTATGTTTGTATTTAATCCTTTTAAAAAAAATTACCCCTCCGAAAGCTGACACTTTCCGAGGGATTCTTCTTTTTTTAATATTTACTTTTCATCTCTTGTAACAACACTTATTCCAATACCAATTGCATTAGGTCCAACGTGACATCCTATACTAAATGACAATGGATCATAATATATATCGTGGATTTCGTTTTCAAATGTATCTTTTACCATCTTATACCACTGGTCTGCGTCTTCCTGTTTCTGGAATGTTCCTGCTGCTCCAAGTCTTAACTGTTTTCTATCTACATCAGCAAATCTTGTATTAAGGTCTTCTTCAATAGCTTCTAACATCTTAAGTTCAGCTTTCTTCATTCCTCTAACTTTAGTGAATGCATCAAGCTTTTCACCCTGAATTGTAAGTACAGGCTTAATGTTAAGAACTGCTCCTATGGCTGCTCCTGCTGCTGTAACACGTCCTCCTTTTTTAAGGTATTCTAAAGTATCAACAGCAATGTAAATACTTGAATTGTAAGCATTTTCTTCAAGTTTCTTTTTTATTTCTTCTGCTGTCATTCCCTGATTAGCCATCCATTTTGCTTCAAGCACTGACTCTCTCATTGTTACTGAGATTCTGTGGTCATCAACAACCTGAACCTTTCCGTCATATTCTTCTGAAAGCTGAATTGCCGCGTGACATGAAGCACTTAATGCGCTTGACATTGGAATGTAAACAACCTGTTCATAGCCTTCCTGCAAAATGCCATCCCACATATCCATTACATCCCCGGGTGATGGCTGTGATGTTGTAACATTCTTTCCTGAAGTCATTGCGCCATAATATTCTTCCTGTGTAATGTTCTTTCCTTCGTAAAAAACATCTCCCTCTATGATAACCGGCATTGGAAGAGAATATATTCCAATTTTCTTTCCTTCTTCCGGTGTAATTCCACTATTACTATCAGTCATTACTGCTGTTTTCATATTAGTCTACCCTTTCTCTAATAATTCAAATTTAATGTTTTCTCGTTATTTCTTCTATATGATTGTATCTAAAACAGCCCAAATCAACAGGCATATTTTTCCCAATATTAACTTTTACAGTATAACATCTGATTGCTAATTAATCAATAAAAGCAAGCATTTAGGGAAATTTTCTTTGATATTAAAAATAATTTTTGCAATTTAATAATTAGTACAAATTAGTTTATAAGAAGAAAAAGACACAGCCTACTAATTACCGTAAACTGTGCCTCTTTTCTTGTTTAAACACTTGGTTTTTTATTTTTTCAAAATATTACGTCAGACTTATTTAGTATAAACACTCATTTCCCACAATGAATATCCATATGGAAGTGCTCTTTCCACGCCCTGCATTCTTACATATCTTGCCTTTGTAGCGTCAAATGTTATAGTTTCTTCTCCACCTTTTCCATCTGTTACATTCTTAACTGTTGTCCAGTTTTTGCCATCTGTTGATGTCTGAATCTTGTATGCCTTTCCGTAAGCACCTTCCCAGTTAAGTACTACCTTGTTGATTGTGTAAGCCTTGCCTAAGTCTACTAAGAGCCATGCATCATCCACAAAGTTTGATGACCAACGTGTTCCGTTGTCCCCATCTACTGCATATTTTGCTGCCATTGCATCAGCTTCATTTCCTGATGATGTAGCCTTAGCTGATTTTGCAACGTTTGTACCTGATGGAACTGATGAATCTTCATTATTTGAA
>ERZ1673702.3078-NODE-3078-length-13524-cov-8.739699_pt1 | contig 13524 bp, 14 predicted proteins | sample MGYA00580232_ERZ1673702 | MGnify/ENA primary metagenome ERZ1673702 (study PRJEB41218, sample SAMN15661792) | gut metagenome | host: Homo sapiens | place: Canada: London | collected 2015-08-20/2019-03-30 | study: EMG produced TPA metagenomics assembly of... | reverse complement strand
AGGGGATATTCTCTTTCGCAAAAGAGAATATCCCCTTTGGAACCCCAAGAGAAAGGCTTAGATTGGCAGTCTCAGGCTTGAGCAACTCTGATGTCTCCGAAGTGAACGTGCCTCGTGCGCGGCGTTGCCGCATTAGTGTTGCTATACGATTTGACCTACTCCTACTATCCGCTGTTGCGCAGCCGTTGGCGGCTCTGACGCCTTACGGATGCGGCACACCCCTTGCGGGTGCCGCTCTGCCAGTCTTGTGGCAGTGCGGCCTAATCACCGTCTACCGGTGCACCCATCAACGCGGCGAGCGCAGCAATGCCGCTATTTCGCACGCAGTCTGCCGCCGAGCAAACGTCACTCGCGCTTCACGATAGTAAGGCGCGGCTGCAAGACGTGACGAAACGTAGGGATTCATGGCGAAGCCATGTACACCGCACCCACACTGCGCAGCGTGTGCAGTTATTCGAGCTACAAACTGGCAATGTCGGGGGTCGAGGGGCCCCCCTCGTCCTTTCTCTTGGGGGTGTAAGGGGGATATTCTCTTTCTGAGAAAGAGAATATCCCCCTTTGCCGCGTCCCCACACGGTGTGGGGCCAGAAGCAGCGCTGCCGCGCTGCACCCCCCCCTGCGCCCTACAGGCGCAAAAAGAAACAGCCCTCGCGGGCTGCTTTCCTCCCGCGCCCGAGGCGCGAAAGTTGTCCAAATTGTCAATATGGGATACTTATCCCCATTTCCCCTCTTTTTTCTTTGGATAATATGCAGTATTGACTTCTGGCGTTTTAGAGGCTAAAATAAGCCCAACAAACATGAGGGATACATGAAAGGATTTAATGCTATGTTCCGTTTTGCTTATGCAAATCAGAATAACGCCGCCGCTTCTGCTATGTGCGCAGAGGCCGCTTCCTCCTGCACCTCTCAGTCCTCCCGCTTCAACTGCATCGCTCTGGGCGCCATTATTATGGCGTCCATTATTATTTCCCGCCTGATTAGCATTATCGGCATTTCCCTGCTGGTACTGGTACTTCTGGTCGTCCTGATGGGCGTTCCCGGGATGAAACGCGATTGCTGAGCGAGTAAAAAACGCGATACAGCAAAGCGGTTCCGCCGGGAATGGCGGATCCGCTTTTTTGTATGATAAATCTGTTCATTATTTAATCAAAGGAGATTTGAAACGATGAAAAAGAAGTTTATGTGCATGCTCATGGCTGCGGCCATGACGCTCTCGATGGCCGCCTGCGGCTCCAAGAGCGATGACACCAACACCGACGACAATGCTGGCGGCGCATCCGACGGTGTCCAGACCTTTACGGTCGGCACCTCCGGCCCGCTGACCGGCGACAACGCGATCTACGGTATGGCCGTCAAGCAGGGCGTGGAGCTCGCCGTCAATGAAATCAACGCGAGCGACAGCACCATCAAGTTTGAGTTCCTCTCTCAGGACGATGAGGCCGACGGTGAAAAGGCCGTCAACGCCTACAACAACATGATGGACAACGGCATGCAGGTTCTCGTCGGCCCCACGACCACCGGCGCTTCCATCGCCGTTGCCGATGCCTGCTACACCGACCGTACCTTCATGCTGACTCCCTCCGCCTCCTCCACTGACGTGACCGCGGGCAAGGACAATGTCTTCCAGGTCTGCTTCACCGACCCCAACCAGGGCGTTGGCGCTGCCGACTACATGGCTGAGAACTTCGCCGATGCCAAGATCGCCGTCATCTACCGCAACGACGACGCTTACTCTCAGGGCATCCGCGATGCTTTCGTGAAGGAAGCGGGCGACAAGGGCCTCTCCATCGTCTATCAGGGCACCTTTACACTCGATACCTCCTCCAACTTCTCCGTTCAGCTCGCCGCTGCGCAGACTGCCGGCGCCGACCTCGTCTTCCTTCCCATCTACTATCAGCCCGCTTCCGTGATCTTCGCGCAGGCCAAGGCCATGGGCTATGCCCCCACCTTCTTCGGTGTGGACGGCATGGACGGCATCCTCGATATGCCCGGCTTTGACACCACTCTCGCCGAGGGCCTCGTGCTGATGACCCCGTTCTGCGCCACCGTTGAATCCAGCAAGAGCTTCGTCGACGCTTACACTGCCGCTTACGGCACCACGCCTAACCAGTTCGCCGCCGACGCCTACGACGGTGTGTACATCGTCAAGGCCGCGCTCGAACAGGCCGGCTGCACCGCCGATATGAGCAACGAAGAGATCTGCGACGCGCTCGTTTCCGCCATCACCTCCCTCAAGTTCACCGGCCTCACCGGTACCGACATGTCCTGGAACGCCGAGGGTCAGGTCTCCAAGGCCCCGACCGCCTACGTCGTCAAGGACGGCCAGTACGTCGAGGGCTGATCCCCGCAAAGATACCAAATAGACCGTTTATCGTCTCTCTCACGGAGCGAAGGGTCGCCGGGAGGAAAAAACTCCCGGCGGCCTGCGCCCTGCTTCTATGGCGGAAACGAAGGCAGCGTTCTTCCTCTCTGCCCTTGTTTCTGCCACAGACGTTTCCCCACAACTCCAACGAGAAAAAAGAGGTGCCATCCTATGGAATTCTTATCCTATCTCATCAGCGGCATCAGCCTCGGCAGCGTGTACGCCATCATCGCCCTCGGCTATACGATGGTCTACGGCATTGCCAAGATGCTGAACTTTGCCCACGGCGACGTCATCATGATCGGCGGTTACGTATCGTTCTGCGCGATGTTCTATCTGGGCCTTCCCAGCATCGTCGCGGTGCTGATGGCCGTTGTCGTGTGCACCGTCCTCGGCATCGTCATCGAGCGCCTTGCCTACAAGCCCCTGCGCTCCGCGCCGAGCCTTGCGGTGCTCATCACCGCCATCGGCGTGAGCTATTTCCTCCAGAACTCCGCGCTTCTCATCTGGAAGGCCGCCGCGCGCTCCTATCCCCCCGTGGTCACGGGCGCTGTGAAGATCTTCGGCGGCAAGCTGACCGTTTCCTATGTGTCGCTTCTCACGATCGCGGCCTGCGTCGTCATCATGATCGGCCTCACCACGTTCGTCAACAAGAGCAAGATGGGCAAGGCCATGCGTGCCTGCTCGGAGGATAAGGCGGCGGCCCAGCTCATGGGCATCAACGTCAACGCCACCATTTCTGCAACGTTCGCCATCGGCTCGGCGCTCGCCGCCATCGCCGGCGTGCTGCTCTGCTCGTTCAATACGTCGCTCATGCCGACGACCGGCTCCATGCCCGGCATCAAGGCCTTCACCGCGGCGGTGTTCGGCGGCATCGGCTCCATCCCCGGCGCATTCCTCGGCGGGCTCCTGCTCGGCATCATCGAGGCCATGGCCCAGGCGTATATCTCGACGAACCTTGCCAACTCCATCGTGTTCGCCGTGCTGATCGTCGTGCTGCTCGTCAAGCCTGCCGGACTTCTCGGCAAGTCCGTGACGGAGAAAGTGTGAGGTGGCCGGAATGACACAGAAAATGAACAAATTCAACTCTCTCAAGAAAACCACCAGGGTCGACTTTGCGACCTATTTCGGCGTGATCGCCGCCTTCGTCATCGTGACGGTGCTGCAAAGCAACGGCTCTCTCAAGCGCTCGGTCATCGGTCTTCTCGTCCCCATCTGCTGCTATATGTCCATGGCCGTTTCGCTGAACCTCACGGTCGGCATTCTCGGCGAGCTGAGCCTCGGCCACGCGGGCTTTATGAGCGTAGGCGCGTTCTCCGGTATCGTCGTCTCGCAGAGCCTTGCGGGACTCATTCCGAATGGCCCCGTGCGCCTCGCGCTCTCGATGTTCATCGGCGCGCTTCTCGCCGCGCTCGTCGGCCTTCTCATCGGCACGCCCGTGCTCCGCTTGCAGGGCGACTATCTCGCCATCGTGACGCTCGCCTTTGGCGAGATCATCAAGGAGCTTATCAACTGCCTCATCATTGGCTGCGATGAAAAGGGCCTGCACTTCGTTTTCAATCTCTCCGGCAACAAAACGGTCGATGACCTCGGCCTGAGTGCCTCGGGCACCGCTATCATCAAGGGCGCGCAGGGTGCGACCGGCACCGCCACGATCGCAACGTTCACCGCGGGCTTCATCCTCGTGATGATCACGCTCATCGTCGTGCTGAACCTGACTCGTTCGCGCGCGGGCCGCGCGATCATGGCCATCCGCGACAACCGCATCGCCGCGCAGGCCATCGGCCTGAACCTGACGAAGTACAAGCTCATGGCATTCGTCACCTCCGCCGCCCTCGCGGGCGCGGCAGGCGCGCTCTACGGCCTGAACTACTCTTCCCTTCAGGCGACGAAGTTCAACTTCAACCTCTCCATCCTCGTGCTGGTGTTCGTGGTGCTCGGCGGCCTCGGCAACATCTGGGGCTCGCTCGTCGCCGCCGCGGCGCTGACGATCCTGCCCGAGGCGCTGCGTCAGTTTGCCGACTTCCGTATGCTCATCTACGCGATCGTGCTGATCTTCGTCATGCTCGCGACCAACAATCCGCAGGCCAAGGCGTTCTTCCAGAGACTTCTGCCCCATCACCGCGCCAGTGCTGAAAAGGAGGATTGACCATGACACAGAAAGAAAAAGCCAAGCTCGTTCCCGTCTCCCGTGAACCGGCGCTGCTCACCGAGCGCGACGCGGACAAGTCCCCCGTGCTCGAGTGCATCGACCTCGGCATCACGTTCGGCGGTCTGAAAGCGGTCGACAACTTCAATGTGACCATCGGCCGCACCGAGATCACCGGCCTCATCGGCCCGAACGGTGCCGGTAAGACGACGGTCTTCAACCTGCTCACCAAGGTCTATCAGCCCACCCACGGCACGATTCTCTTAAACGGCAAAGACATCCATGACCTCAACACCGCGCAGGTCAACCGCGCGGGCATCGCACGTACGTTCCAGAATATCCGCCTGTTCGGCGAGCTGAGCGTGGAAGAAAACATCACCGTCGCGATGGACACGCAGATGCACTACACGATGCCCGAGGGCATTTTCCGCCTGCCCCGCTTCTGGAAGGAAGAGCGCGTCATGCATGAGCGCGCGATGGAGCTTCTGTCCATCTTCCACATGGAAGACCTTGCAAACGCCAAGGCAAGCTCGCTCCCCTACGGTGCACAGCGCCGCCTGGAAATTCTCCGTGCGCTGGCCACGAACCCGAGTCTGCTGCTTCTTGACGAGCCCGCCGCCGGCATGAACCCGAGCGAGACGGCTGAGCTGATGGAAAACATCCGCTCCATCCGCGATACGTTCAAGATCGCGGTGCTGCTCATCGAGCACGACATGAACCTCGTCATGAACATCTGCGAGGGCATTGCCGTTTTGAACTTCGGCCATGTCATCGCCAAGGGCACACCCGAAGACATTCAGAACAATCCCGAGGTCATTGAAGCCTACCTCGGCAAGCAGAAGGAGGCCTAACGATGGGACAGATCTTACAGGTAAACGATCTTCACGTTTACTACGGCAGCATCCACGCCGTCAAAGGCGTTTCCTTTGAGGTCAACGAGGGTGAGGTCGTCACGCTGATCGGTGCGAACGGCGCGGGTAAGTCGACCGTTCTGAACACGGTCTCCGGCCTTCTGCACCCCAAGCACGGCAGCGTTGTTTTCGAGGGCAAGGACTTAAAGGGCGTCCCCGCGCACAAGATCGTCGAGCACGGTCTTGCGCAGGTTCCGGAAGGCCGCCACGTCTTTTTGCAGATGACGGTCGAGGATAACCTCGAAATGGGCGCTTACACCCAGCCGAACTCCACCATTGAAGCGGGCATTGCGGACGTCTACGAGCGCTTCCCGCGCCTCAAAGAGCGCCGCAAGCAGATCGCCGGTACGCTCTCCGGCGGTGAGCAGCAGATGCTCGCCATGGGCAGAGCGCTCATGTCGAAGCCGAAGCTTCTGATGCTCGACGAGCCGTCTATGGGCCTCGCTCCGATCCTCGTTGAGCAGATCTTTGACATCATCCGCGAGCTGCACACTGCGGGCACGACGATCCTGCTCGTCGAGCAGAACGCGCAGGCCGCGCTCTCCGTCGCCGACCGCGCGTACGTGCTTGAAACGGGCCGCATCACGCTCTCCGGCACCGGTAAGGAACTTATGGCGAGCGACGCCGTCCGCAAGGCCTACCTCGGCGGTTAAATCTCTCGCAAATGCAAAGAGTCATCCGAAAGGATGGCTCTTTTTTTGTGCAGTTTTGCCGCCGTGCAAAATTTCCGCCCAACCTACTGCACATTTGCAAAAGATATGGTATACTGACAGAACAAGCGCCGCGAAAACGCGGCGCGCCGACACAGGATCGGAGGGATCGGATTGTTCAAAATTCTCATTGCGGAGGACGACCGCGAGCTGCGCCAGCTCTTCGCCCACGTGCTCACCAAAAACGGTTACACTGTCCTCGGCGTCTCCAACGGCGAAGAGGCGCTTGCCGCGCTCGAGCAGAGCTATTACGATCTCATCATCTCCGACATCATGATGCCGAAGATGGACGGCTACGAGCTTGTGCGCTCGATCCGCGAGAGCGGTTCGTCCATCCCCATTATGATGATCACCGCCAAGGACGCCTTTGACGACATGCGCCTCGGATTCCTCTCCGGCAGCGACGACTATATGGTCAAGCCCATCAACATCGGGGAAATGGTACTGCGCGTGAGCGCGCTGCTGCGCCGCGCCCAGATGGCGAGCGAGCGCCGTCAGGTCATCGGCGGCACGGTGATGGAGTGCGACTCGCTCAGCGTCACCGTCGACGGCGAGAGCATGGTGCTGCCGCAGAAGGAATTCATGCTGCTCTACAAGATGGCGTCGTTCCCCGGCCGCATCTTCACGCGCCAGCAGCTCATGGACGACATCTGGGGCTATGATTCCAGCACCGACACCCACACCGTCGATGTCCACATCGCGCGCCTGCGCGAGCGCTTCCGCGACAATCCCGACTTCAAGATCGTCACGATGCGCGGCGTGGGATATAAGGTGGTGCGCACATGAAAAAGCGGCGCAACAAATTCTTCGATATCCGCGTGCAGTTTTTCTTCATCTGCATGGCGGGCTTTATCGGCGTGGCGCTGCTCGCCGCGCTCGCGGCCTGGGGACTTGAGCATCTCGGCGTCAACGTGCCGATGTTCGTGTGGCTGCTCATCTTCACGCTGCTGCTCGGCAGCGCGACGGCGGCGGGCTTTTCCATCGCGTTCTTCGCGCCCATCTCGCGCCTGTCGCGCGCGATGAAGGAGGTCGCGGGCGGCAACTTCCGCGTGCATGTGGAGACGAAGAGCGTCTTTCGCGATATCCGCGACAGCTTTGACAGCTTCAACCTCATGGTCAGCGAGCTGAACGCGACCGAGACCTTGCAAACCGACTTCATCTCGAACGTCTCGCACGAGTTCAAAACGCCCATCAGCGCGATCGAGGGCTACGCCTCGCTTTTGCAGGAGCACCAGCAATCCCCCGAGGAGCAGGCGGAGTACATCGACAAGATTCTCTTCAATACGCGCAGGCTTTCCGCCCTCGCGGGCAACATTCTGCTGCTTTCTAAGCTCGACAGCCAGTCCATCCACCCCCAGCGCTCGCGCTTCCGCCTGGACGAGCAGGTAAGGCAGTGCATTCTGGCCCTTGAGCGCAAGTGGACGGAAAAGGACGTCGACTTCGACGTCGACCTCGACTCCGTCGATTTCACAGGCTACGAAGGACTACTCCAGCACGTGTGGACGAACCTCATCGACAACGCCGTCAAGTTCGGCCCGCGCGGCGGCCTGATCCGCATGCGACTCATCGAGGAAGACGGCAGTGTGCTCTTCACCATCGACAACGAGGGCAAAAGCATCCCCGGCGAGGATAAGTCCCGCATTTTTAACAAATTCTATCAGGGGGACAGCTCGCACGAATCCGAGGGCAACGGCCTCGGCCTTGCGCTTGTGCGCAAGATCGTCGCCATCCACGGCGGCGAGGTCTGGGTCGAAGACCCGGTGAACGGCGGCTGCCGCTTCGCCGTGCGCCTGCCGGCAGAGAAGTGACCACCATTTTTCAACAAAAATTGAGATTCTCTTCATCATTTGTTCGAAACTCTATGCTATATTAAATCTTAGCAGCCGCAGAGGCGGCTTTTCCCCGGCGCAGTACCCCTGCGTCGGGCTTTTATCACGGGATAAGGAGAGGTGACGATGGGCTTTCTGCGCTGCTGCGTTTATTACGGAATTTTAGCCGTCGTGTCGTTTTTCATCGGGCGGCTGCTGCCAAAATCCTGGTTCCACGGCGACAAATTTCCCTACCGCTGCGCGAGCTGGGAGGCAAAGCTCTTCCGCTTTCTGCGCGTGCACGAGTGGCAGGACAAGGTGCCCGACATGAGCAAGATCGTCCCCAAGCTCATCCCCGCCAAAAAACTGGGCACGGACTTTCGCGCGCAGCTTCCGCGCATGATCGAAGAGACCTGCGTCGCTGAGTTCACGCACTTTGTGCTCATCCTGCTCGGCTTTTACGCACTGCGCCTCTGGCCCGGAACGGGCGGCGCGGTCGTCACCGCCATCTATATCTTATTCGGCAACCTGCCGTTTCTCATCATCCAGCGCTACAACCGGCCGCGGCTGCAAAAGCTTCTCGCCGCGCAGCAGCGCCGGAGCAGACGCAACCAAAAAGAACAACAGTAAAGGATCGGAGCTTTTCATGAAAGTCTTGATTTTAAGCTGCAACACCGGCGAGGGGCACAACTCCTGCGCCGCGGCGCTCGAGGAGGAGTGCCGCAACCAAAACATTCCCTGCGACACCGAGGACGCCCTGCGCTTCATCTCACCCGAGGTCTCGCGCTTTATCTCCAACTGGCACGTGCGCATCTACCGCCACGCGCCGGGTCTTTTCCGCGTGGGCTACCGCGCGGCGGAGGATCATCCCGCCCAGTTTCACGAGGGCTCCGCGCTCTACCGCTATCTGACGCAGGGCGCGGAAAAGCTCTGCGGCTTCATTGCCGGCAGCGGGTACGACACGGTCATCTGCACCCACACGTTCGCGGCGCTGATGGTCAGCGAGGTCGTGAAGACGCACCTGCCGAACCTCAAGACCTGCTTCATCGCCACGGACTACACCTGTTCGCCCAGCGTGAAGGACAGCTCGCTCGACCGCTACTTTATCCCCGCCTCGTCCCTTTCGGGCGATTTTCTCGGCGGCGGCGTGACGAGCGAACGCCTGCGCGCCTGCGGCATCCCCGTGCGCCAGATGTTCCGCTCCAGCGTGCGCAAGGAGGACGCCAAGCGCGCGTTTGGCATTCCCGCTGACCACAAGCACCTCGTAATGATGTGCGGCAGCATGGGCTGCGGCCCCATCATGAGCATCGCGCGCCGCATCGGACGCGACCTGCCGGACGATCAGGACCTGACCATCGTCTGCGGCACGAACAAACAGCTCTACCGCCGGCTCCAGCGCCGCTTCTATGATGCGAAAAACGTCCACGTCCGTTCGTATGTGAAGGACATGGCGCTTTTGATGGACTCCGCCGACCTCTACCTCACAAAGCCCGGCGGCATCAGCGTGACCGAGGCGGCCTCGATGCGTCTGCCGATGGTCTTTATCGACGCGGTCGCGGGCTGCGAGGAGTACAACAAAGACTTCTTCCTGCGCACGGGCGGCGCGGTCACAGGGCAGACGCCCAAGGAGATCGCGCGCACGAGCCTTCGCCTTCTCAGCGACAAGGACGCACTTGAAAAGATGGGCGACGCGCTCGACGCCGCCGTGCCGCACAACGCCGCGGCCAACATCCTCTCTGAGATGAGTGAAGCCGAGGAGGAGAAGGAGGAAGACCTCGCATGATCAAACCCAGCGTTGACTACCGCCAGTTCCGCTTCAGTAAGCTGAACACGCCGGAGTTTTCCCACGTGTGGCTGCTGCTCTACTGGCCGCTTTTCGGCCTCGGCTTTTCGTATGTCGAGCGCTTCTACCCCGTGGCGCACTACATCGAAATGCACTGCGCGCTCGACGATCTGATTCCCTTTAACGAGTGGTTTCTGATCCCCTACCTGTTCTGGTTCGTGTACCTCATCGGCGCGGTGGCCTACACGTTCTTTTTTGACGTGCCGGGCTTTCGCCGCATGATGCGCTTCGTGATGATCACCTACTCGGTGACGCTCATTATCTATTTCCTCTTTCCCACCTGTCAGATGCTCCGGCCTGAGGTCTTCCCGCGCGACAATGCCCTCACGCGCTTCATCGCGGGGTTCTACGTGTTCGACACGAACACGAACGTCTGCCCGTCGCTGCATGTCATCGGCTCGATGGCGGCATTTTTCGCTTTCTGGTATGCGCCCATCTTCTCCAAGCGCGGCTGGCGCATTGCATCGACCGTTGCAGCATTTTTTATCAGCATTTCCACCGTCTTTATGAAGCAGCACTCCATTCTGGATGTCGCCGCAGCCATCCCGCTGTGCGCGATCGGCTATTATTTTGCCTACGTCAGAACGCCGAAAAAATCCCGCAGCGCCGTGCCGGATGTCACCCGATAAGAAACTTCATCCGCAGAAGCTCCGATCGCTTCTGCGGATGCTTCTTTTATACGGCTCTTTTCCCCTTTTCTTTTGCATATATTCGCGCATAATTGCATATTTTTGTGAATTTTCGGCTTTTCGCATGCATATTTGTGCACCTTGCATAGAAAGGCGTCGAAAGTTCCGGCATTTTTTGAGTTTTTAATCGTTGACAATGAATAAGTAAACATTTATACTAACGCTATCGTTTCTGAAGCGTATGAAAATTCGTTCAACGATCAAACATTATACAAGATGGAAAGAAATTGAAAAAGGAGCTATCAACCATGAAAAAGTTTACTGCACTGATGCTGGCTCTGATGATGAGCCTTTCGCTGGTCGCCTGCGGCAATAAGACCGACGACAGCAACAACGCCGATGATGCCAACACCGACAACAACACCGAGCAGACCGGCGGCACACTGGTGCTCGGCACCTCCGCTGACTACGCCCCGTACGAATTCATGTATGCCGATGACAGCGGCACGATGCAGTACGCCGGTATCGACATTTCCGCCGGCCAGTACATCGCCGATGAGCTGGGCAAGGAGCTTCAGGTCGAGAACATGAGCTTCGACTACCTGCTCACCTCCCTTGCCAAGGGCGATTTTGATATCGTCATGGCAGCCATCGAGGTCACGCCCGAGCGTCTCCAGTCCGCTGACTTCTCCGATCCCTACTACACCGACCTGCCGGCCATGATCCTTGTCAAGGCTGACGCCGCCGATCAGTACAACACCCTCGCCGACTTCGCCGGCAAGAGCGTCGGCGCACAGACCGCCACCACCAAGGAAGCCATCGTCACCGACCAGATGGAAGGCGCGAACCTCGTCTCCCTCTCCCTTGTGACTGACCTCGTCAACGAGCTTGTCTACGGCAAGGTCGACGCGATCGTCGTCGACGGCGCTGTCGCTGAGCAGTATGCAGAGTCCAACCCCGATCTGGCCATCGCTGCCGCCTCCTCCGAGCTCGGTGAAGCGCAGCCCTACTGCATCGCTGTTGCCAAGGGCGACCCCAAGGGCCTGCTGCCCGGCATCAACGAGGCCATCGCCAAGATGACTTCCGAGAACAAGATGGAAGAGTTCATCGCCGCTGCCGATGAGCTGAGCGGCAAGGCCGTCGAGGTCACCGCGGACGCTCCTGCGGCCTAAGTTCTCCCCTTTAACTACGCTCTCTTCTCACTATCTCTCATAGCCAATGAGCAAAGCCCCAAATGGCTTTGCTCATTGGCGTCTCTTAATGAAAAGAGGCGAGCCTCTTTTCATTAAATTCTCACTCCACTCTGTGCCTCGCCCCCGCAAGCGGGTGCTTCGACACTCGCTCCGCGCAAAGTGTTTTTTGCCACGCGCATGTCGTGGCAAAAAACGAGCAAGATTTTTTCGCGCTGGCAGCGCGAAACTCTGCGAGGCTTATCCCAACTAAATCACACATCGGAAAGGAGATCTCTCCCATGGATCTTGCCACGCGGTGGAGCAACCTCTTTGTCGGCATGTCGCCGGCGTCGTTCTTTAACTTTTCCTTTTTGCCGAAATACGGCGTCTACTTTTTGCAGGCGCTCGGCTACACGCTGCTGCTGGCCGTCATCTCGGTCCTGCTGGCGGTCATTCCGGCGCTGCTGCTCGCGTTCATGCGCCTGAGCAAGAATAAGTTTGTGCGCGGCATTTCCGGCGCGTACATCGCGATCTTCCGCTCTACGCCGCTGCTCGTGCAGCTCTCGATCATTTACTTTGGCTTTTTTGGCGCGATCTCCATCCCGCGCCTGTACATCTTCGGCTTTATCGACATTTCCCGCTTCATCCCCGGCGTTGTGGCCCTCGCGCTCAACAGCTCGGCCTACGTTGCCGAGATCTTCCGTGCGGGCATCCTTGCCGTCGACGCGGGCCAGACTGAGGCCGCGCGCTCGCTGGGTCTTTCCGCCACGCAGGCGATGAAGCTCGTCGTGCTGCCGCAGGCCATCAAGAATGTCCTGCCCGCGCTCGGCAACGAGGTCGTCACCATGGTCAAGGAATCGTCCATCTGCTCCACGCTCGGCATGGTTGAGCTGATGTTCGCCGCGAAGACCGTGGCGACCTCTACCTACATTTCCCTCGCGCCTTACGTGCTGGCGGCGCTGATGTATTTCTGCATCACCTACCCCGCCGGCAAGGCGATCGAAGCGCTCGAAAGGAGGATGCGTCGTGGCGACAAGCACTAATTCTCTCATCCGCGTGACGGACGTCTGCAAGGAGTACAACGGCGGCAGCGTCCACGCGCTCTCCCACTGCAATTTAAGCGTGAAAAAGGGCGAGGTCGTGGCCATCATCGGCCCCTCCGGCAGCGGCAAATCGACGCTGCTGCGCTGCCTGAACCTCCTGGAGCAGCCGACCTCCGGCACCATTTACTTCAAGGACGTCGCCCTCAACGGCAAGAAGGTCAACTTGGACCTCCACCGCCGCGAGATGGGCATGGTGTTCCAGCACTTCAACCTCTTCCCGCATATGACGGTCAAGAAGAACATCACCCTCGCACCCGTCAAGCTGGGCCTCAAATCTCAGGCGGAGGCCGACGAGCAGGCCATGGCGCTGCTTGAGCGCATCGGCCTTGCCGACAAGGCAAACGAGTATCCCGCGATGCTCTCCGGCGGGCAGAAGCAGCGTATCGCCATCGTGCGCGCGCTCGCCATGGCGCCCGAGGTCATGCTCTTCGACGAGCCGACCTCCGCGCTCGACCCCGAGATGGTCGGCGAGGTGCTCGACCTCATGCGCGACCTTGCGAAAGACGGCATGACGATGGTCGTCGTCACGCACGAGATGGGCTTCGCCCGCGAGGTCGCCGACCGCGTCGTCTTCATGTCCGAGGGCGCGATCATCGAAGAGGGCTCCCCCGCCGATCTCTTCGACCACCCGCAGAGCGAAAGACTGCAATCGTTCCTCGCAAAGGTCCTGTAATACTTCAAAAAAGCGGCTGAGCCACTTTTTTGAGAAAGTTGCACTTCGCTTTGTGCCTTGCCGCCCCTCGGGCGGCTTCGACACACGCTACGCGAGAAGTGTTTTTTCGACGCACACGCCCCAGGGCGGCTTCTCTTGCCGCTTTGCGGCAATTCACCTTCTGT
>ERZ1673702.3058-NODE-3058-length-13583-cov-12.281786_pt1 | contig 13583 bp, 13 predicted proteins | sample MGYA00580232_ERZ1673702 | MGnify/ENA primary metagenome ERZ1673702 (study PRJEB41218, sample SAMN15661792) | gut metagenome | host: Homo sapiens | place: Canada: London | collected 2015-08-20/2019-03-30 | study: EMG produced TPA metagenomics assembly of... | reverse complement strand
AACCCCGCCGCATCCTGTTTCGGTTCCGCAGCTAACCCCATAGTCCCGCCTCGCATTCCGCAGTCCGCACCTCAACAGGCCCGCCGAATTCCGCAACCCGAAATCTCGTACCCCAAATATACGCCACTGTCCCGCAAACCAACCCGGTGCCGGCACAATCAGGCAGCTCCGCAACCAACTGCCACCGGTTTAGTCCTTCCGCAGTCCGGCAACCCCGCCGCATCCTGTTTCGGTTCCGCAGCTAACCCCATAGTCCCGCCTCGCACTCCGCAGTCCGACCCTCAACAGGCCAGCCGAATTCCGCAACCCAAATCTCATAGCCCCGAACATCCGCCACGCACCACAATCCAATCCGGTGCCGGCACAATCAGGCTGCCCCTCAACAGGCCAGCCGATTCCGAAATCCCGCAACCCTGTCGATCCCGCAACCCCGCCGATCCCCAGTCCCGATACGGGACAACGGGAAGGCGCCGCGCTGCGGGGAACGGTCGGAGAGGCGCTACAACTGTTTGCGGCTTATTTTCCCTTTAACAAGAAATATCTTGACAACATCTTCGAGCCGGACAAGCGTGTCCCCGGCATATCGGGGATTCGACGCACGCAGGATAAAGCTCTTGCGGTCGGGGGTGATATAGACGTTTTTGATCGTGCGCAGGTTGTCGCAATTGGCATTGGTGATAATCAGGTGCGGCTCGCCCCACAACATCGAATTGACGTTGCGGATCTCCTTCACCAGCACGATTTCGCCCGAGATGAAATCGGGCTCCATGCTCTCGCCGTAAACCGGAAAAGCGGCCGTACAGTCGGAAAGGGGCGGAAAGTCGATATGGTAGCTGGCAAGCGTCGGAAAATCGCTGAAACTCTCTGCGATACTTGCCGTTACATCCATGTCGTAGAACGGCACGCCGCGCTGCTCCGCCGGTTTTTGGGGCTCCAGCAGCAAGGGGCCTTCGCCCCCCAGCACATACGCTTTATTGATGGGATAGGCCTGGGCGAGCGTCTCCAGAAATTCACGCGAATAGCGCTGCTTCCCCTTCTTGAGATCGGTGAAATACTGCGACGTTTTGCCGCACCGCACGGCGATGGAGGCCAGGCTCCGCGCCCGCTTTTCGGACACCAGCCGCTCACAGACCGCTATAATCCGTTTGTTGTCAGCCATGATGCTTTTCATTTATCATTCGGGGCAAGCGTATCAGATTAAATTATCAAGAAATCTTGATTAATTAGTTGCATATTCAAGATTAATTCTTGATCTTTGCATTACCAGCGACGGAGGGCATGACCGTCGTCCTGATGCGGACGGACAAAATTAACAAATTTTTCCGAATTCCAACCGGCCGGGGGAGCGCCTCAGGGAAAAATGCGCGACGAACCTTTAAAAACGATTGCTATGGAAACCAACGGACCTAAGAACCGCATTCGGGCCCACTTTCTCGGCGGCGGAACGCTGACCGTACTCAAGGCCCTCGACCTCTACTCCACCACCGAACTGCGCTCGGTGGTCTGGCGGCTGCGCCAGGACGGATACGACATCCGCAACCGCCGCATCCGCATCAAGGCGGCCGACGGCGGGCTGCGCCACGTCAAGGAGTATTACCTTTTCCAATAGGGCCATGGGGAACGAAAACCTTTGCGGCCGCGGGCCGCAGATTTTGGGGAGAGCAGCCCGACCTGCGGCACCCTGCCCGTCGGGACGGGCAGCCGACGGCCTGCCGGAACGGGACAACGGGCGGAGTTGGCACGGGTGGCTGAAAATCCTCAGGATCGACCCCACCCCGCGCAGCCGCTACCGCAGCTACATCGCCCGGTTGGAGCGCATCGTCCGCTCGCGCAGCGACGAAGACAACTACCTGCGCGGTCAGCTCGACCTGGCCCGAACCCGCATCGGCCATCTGAGCGACTATGTTTTGGGGCTGGAGGAGACCAACGATCAGCTCAACGGGGAGGTGATCCGGCTGCGCAGGGCACTCTACCGGCACCGGGGCTCGGACGGACGATTCGTCAGCCGGAACACCCCTACCCCGCAAGGGGCCGGAGCACCGAAAAAGGCTGGAATACCGCAGGCGGCCGAAGCGCCGAAAAAGGACGAAGCGCCGAAAAAGGCCGGAATACCACCGAAGGCTGGCATACCGCAGGCAACCGAAGCGCCGAAAAAGGCCGGAATACCACCGAAGGCTGGCATACCGCAGGCAACCAAAGCGCCGCTGAAGATCAGCGTGCCGCAGCCGGCCGGCGGGTCGGCGGGTCGGCGTAATGCCGGGATTTGGGCGGAAGAACGGAATCCCTGCGAAAGCTGAAACCGAGACGGCAGCAGGCCAAGCCGACGATGCCCGGCAGCGTCAGGAAACCCGGCAGAAGCGGAAGCCAAGCCAGGGGAGAACAAAACCTGTCGCATATGGGTCGAAGCGGCGGACGCACTGCGCAACCGGCGGCAAGCGACCGGCGGGACGCCAGCGGGCAACCGGCAAAACAACAGTAGCATGTCGGCGGGCACGGCAGATCGAAGAGAGATCAGCGGCAGATCGGTGGCCAATCACCTGGCAAACCGACAGCAAACCGGAGGCAGATCGGAGGCAGATCGGCGGCCAATCACTGGCAAACCGGCAACAGATCGGAGGCAGATCGGCGGCCAATCACTGGCAAACCGGCAACAGATCGGTGGCAGACCGGCAGCAGACCGGCGGCAGATCGGCAGTAATCAGCGGCAAACCGGTAACAGATCGGAGGCAGACCGACAGCAAACCGGCAACAGTTCGGCGGCAGATCGGCAGCAGATCGGCGGCAAATCAGCAGCAGATCAACGGCAGATCGGTGGCAGACCGACAGCAAACCGGCAACAGATCGGAGGCAGATCGAAGACAGATCAGCGGCAGATCGGAGGCAGATTGGCGGTCAATCACTGGCAATCGGCAGCAAACCGGCAGCAGATCAGCGGCAGATCGGCAACAGATCGGAGGCAAAAGGGAATACCGTGCCGACGCCATGCGGCGAAAAACGAACACAAACGAAAAAAACAAGCATCATGGAAGAAAAATACGCATTTCTGTGGGACCTGGTACGACAGACCCAGATGTCCCCGCTCTTTATCCAGTCGCTACGCATCGCGGGCGTCGTCCGCTCGAAAATCGTGTGCGACCTCCAGGGCAACCCCTACGTCAAATACAGCGTGGACGACCTCAAGCGGTGGATGTCGGCCAACTGGGAGGAGTACCGCATCCGCCGGGGCCCGCGGCCGGCGAAATACAACATCCTCTCGGCATGAAACGCGACCGACAACTTATCGAGCGATTCTGGGCGCTGCGCCGCAGCGTCCGTTTCTCCTCCACCGAAACGGTGCTCTACCTCGCTTTGGTTCGGCTGTGCCGGGATGCGGGGTGGCCGCCGGCGCTCCTCTGCCCCAATGCCGCGCTCTGCCGCGAGGCGGGGATCGACGAAAGCACGCTCGTGCGGGCACGCCATGCGCTGATCCGCAAGGGGGTGATCGGTTACGCCGGCACTACGGCCGGGTCGCACCGAACCTGTTACGTGCTCTCGCCCCTGCCCGTCCCCGACAGCGGGGCCGCGCTCCCGGCAGGCGAAAGAACGGGCCCATCGGCAACGGGCCGGGATTCCGCCGGATTGCAGCGGGTGGACTGCGGGATACCTGACCGAGCGGATTCCGGGCGAGGGGCCGCGTGCCCGACACCCGCAGTAAAGAGGCGGGCGGGCATCGGCAGGGAGTCCGCCGGCACCGACCGGGCCGACAATGCACGGAGCGACCATCCCGTCCCCGACAGCGGAGCCGTAGATAGTCCCGAGGCCGGGATGGGGATGAACGCGAACAGGGATTCCGCCGGATTGCGCATCGATCGGCCGGACGAGTCCGCCGTGGGGAACAGGGCCCGCAATCCCCGTGCGAAAGGCACGGAAGCGGACGGGCCCGACACCCCGGCGTTCGCACCGACGGACAGCGGCAGCGCACCCGCAACGCCGCCGATACAACCCTGTCCATGCGGAAAGCCGCAAAATCCGGGGACAACCGCCCGGCAGAAAGACGGGGCAAAAGCCGCTCACAGGTGCATCGGGGCCGGAACCGAAGCCCCCCACGCACCGGAAACCGAGCCGACGGGGATGGAAAACAGTCGCCTGCGCAGCCGTCGGAGAGCCGTAACCCCGCCGCAGGCCGGGAAAGGAGCGGGGAAAGAGGGGGACTATGGGGGAGATAGGGAAGAGGAAAGGGATTACCCGAGTAACGGAATCGACCACAAACTCCGTAACGGATGGGAAACGTATCGTCCCGGCAACGGCGACGTCGCCGGAGAAGAAGCCCGCGCTGCGATCCTGCCCGATATCCTGCCCGATATCCTGCCGGATATCCTGCCGGATTTACGGGCCGGGAACCGGCACGAGCAACGAAGCGACACTTCGCTCGAAACCCGTCCGGATTCTGGGGCCGACGTCCGACCCAACACACGACAAGACACCGACCCCGAAACCCCGCTCGACGCCCGACCGGACTCCCAAGTCGTCGTCCGACCAAACACCCGGCAGAACACCGACCCCGATGACACCCGACCGGACTTCCGAGCCGACATCCGAGCCGCAACCCGGCACGATTCGCCCCTCGATGGGAGGGCAAACCGACGGCTGAAAACCGAGACGAACGACGCGCAACCGGCAACAGCCCCCGCCATACGGAGCGGCGAAGATACAGCCTGCTGTTCGGAGCAAGCCGACGGCCGGGTCTCGGCGAACGGGAAAGGCGCTGTCCGGAAGCGTGTGTCCGCCCCTGCGGTGCCGGCGAAAGGCATCCCGTCCAGCCATCCGGCGCAGACAGCAGCCGCAGCGACGGCGGAGTGCGGGAATCCGGCAGCAGAAACGGGAGGCAGCGGGGAGCGGACGGTTGCGATGGATGACCACACGACACCTCCTGCGAACCCGAAAGCGACCCGGTGCGGAACTTCGGCGGCGGAAGACGCAGCCCGTCCGACAAGCCATCCGGCGCATACGGCAGCCGCAGCGACGGCGGAGTGCGGGAATCCGGCAAATGAAACCGCAGGCCGCACGGCGGGATCGGAACAAGGGATTGCGGAACAGAAAAGGCCGGAGTATCGGGCGGCCGCGGACGGGGGCGAGGAACTCTCTTCCGACCGGCCGACAGCAGGTACGACCGGGAGTACCGCGAAGCGCATACCGCACCCTTTTGCAGGCCCGAAAGCGACCCTGCGCGGAACTGCGGCGGCGGAAGAGGCAACAGGCTGCGGGACGGTGAGAGCCGACGACATTCCGGTCTGGTGCGCGGTCGAGGAGGCAACCCGATCCGACAACGGGGCAGCACGGCCGGGCATCCGCAGCACGCAGACCGACATTCGCAAAGCCCGCGCCGTGAACCGCGCCCCGCAGCCCGGCAATCCGGCGGCGTGTGCGGCCGGGATGACGGTGCGGAGTGCCGGTGCGGGCCGGGAATCCGTGGCGCAGGCCGACAGAGAACCGACGCAGGCCGACAGAGAACCGACGCAGGCCGATTGGAAACCGACGCAGGCCGCCCCTGCGGTTGGGGTCGCCGAGGTGCCGACCAAACGCCGTCGCCGGGTGCGGGCCGAGCTGGATCTCTCGTTCGTGGGGCAGGATTTCCTCACCCCGTTCGGCGAATGGCTCGCCTACAAGCGGGGCCGGGGCAACGGCTACCGCACGCAGGCCTCGCTGGAGGCGTGCTACGAACGGCTGCTGCGTCTTTCGGACGGCGACCCCGCACGCGCCCGGGAGGTTGTCCGGCAGTCGGTCGCAAACAACTGGAGCGGAATATTTGAACTCAGACAAAACCATGCGAACCACTACCCCATCGCCCCGGCTCACGCCGGAGCAGTTCCGCGAACGGCTGTACCGCCGCATACGGACGGCTATACCGACACGCTATAAGCTCCCCGCGACCGAACAGGAAGCCCGCCGGATGCTCACCCAATGCTACCTGGGGGAGCTCTACAAACGAGGATCGCTCCCCGTTCCGGCGCAACTGCTCCCCCGGCCGGAGGCGATCCCCGGCCGGCCGGGAGCGGGCGGGCACTTCCCCGGGCAGGGAGGCGGATGGCAGGGAGAGAACGGGTGCGGAGGGGGCGGACGGGTGAGCGGCGGCTCCGGATGCACCGGGCGCGGGACGGAAGAGGGCGGACGGGCTGGCAGCCGGCGGGAGGATGACGACAGCACCCGTGCCAGCGACCGGGGGACGGGCAGCCGGCGGCAGGAAAGCGAATGGGCAGGATATGAGGGGAGCGAACGGGAAGCCATCGGAAACGACGCCCGGCTCGACCCCGGAACGGCGGCGCGCATCGCCAAAGCAGCCCGCTGGCTCACGGGCGACCACCGCCCCGGCCTGCTGCTTTACGGCACGGTCGGGAGCGGCAAAAGCACGCTGGCGCGGGCGATCTGCGAGCTGATCGGGATTCTCCACGACTCGCCGCTGCGGTCGGAGCGGCTGGCCGTGGCTCGCACGTCGGCGCCCGAACTGGTGGAGCTCAAAGCGGCCCGCGAAGTCCGCGCGGCGGCCGACAGCGAGGAGCTTTTCGCCCGGCTGCGCGGCGCCCCCATGCTGCTGATCGACGACCTGGGGGTGGAGGCGACGGCGGTGCGATCGTGGGGCAACTGCCTGACCCCCGTGATCGACCTGCTCTACTACCGCTACGACCGGCGGCTGTTCACCATCGTCACCTCGAATCTCGATCAGGAGGCGATCGAGGCGACCTACGGGGTGCGCATCGCCGACCGGATGGCTGAAATGTTCGACCGCATCGGGCATGCCGGCCCCAGTTACCGGCGGTAGGCACGCGGAATCGCGGCGGGAAACGTCCCGCAACGGTACCGAAGAGGCCGGGTGCAGTTTTTTCGGGTCAGATTTGCTTTCGCCTCGTTCGTGTTGTTACTTTGCACCGGAACCTGAAACAAAAACAATGGGCATCGAAAAGAGGTCGGCCGTGCAGGAGCTTCGCTGCTCGTGCGGCAAGAAAATCGCCGAGATCCGCGGCGAGCGGATCGTGATCGGCCACCGCGGTTGTTCGCGGCTCACGGTGGTGCGCTACGACGAGGCGACGCACCGTTTCGTGATCGAGCGCCCCTGACCCGCCGTCCGCGCCCGCCCCGCCCCGACCGAAGCGCGGCCCCAAATTCCCGCCCCGAGCTCCCGACCCAATCTCCCGGCTCCCGTTCCCGGCCCCAGTTCCCGGCCCCAGTTCCCGACCCAGGTCCTGTCCCCCGTTCCTGACCCCGGTGTCGCCCTGCACGGACAGGAGGAGGTTGCAACAAAAGGCGGGGAGGGAAAGGCGATCGGGGGGGGGACTGCGGACGGGAAAGGGCAGACGAGGGAATGGCGATCGGGGAACAACGGTCGGGGAACAGCGGTCGGGGAAGGGCAGATGAGGGAAAGGCGATCGGGGAACAGCGGTCGGGGAACAGCGGTCGGGGAACAGCGGTCGGGGAACAGCGGTCGAATGTCCGACCCGACAAGCGGCCCGGACAGACCCCCAACCGTGAACCGGAGGTGCGGCGGGGCCGGGAGAAAAATGCCGAATTAAACCCAAACCGCGAGCCGGACTGCAAACCAAACCACAAGCCGGCATCGCAAGCGGAATCGCAAGCGAAATTGCAAGCCGGAAGCGCAAGCGAAACGGCAAGGCGACCCGCAGCACGAAGCTGCGGCGGGGCCGGGAGAAAAAAGCCGGAATCAAAACCCAAACCGCGAGCCGGACTGCAAACCCAAACCGCGAGCCGGACTGCAAACCAAACCACAAGCCGGCATCGCAGGCGGAATCGCAAGAGAAATTGCAAGCCGGAAGCGCAAGCGAAACGCCAAGGCGACCCGCAGCACGAAGCTGCGGCGTGGCCGGGAGAAAAAATGCCGGAACTGCGGCGACAAATCAAGACCATGTGGGAACTCTTTGAACAATACCGGTTTATCCGGCAGGCGTTCGATTTTACGAGCGCACAGGTGCGCGACTGCGGCCTGCTGGGCGGGGCGGCGAGCCTGGCCGTAAACCTGCTGGCACTCGCCACCGGATGTTACCGGGCGTTGGCGGAGCGGGTTTTGGGGGTGAGCGTGTTTTTCATCACGATGCTCTTCGTCATCATGCTGGCCGACCTGCTCACGGGGCTGGCGGCCTCGCGCCGCGCGGGAGAGCCGCGCACCTCGAAGAAGGGGCTGCGGTGGGTCTTCAAGCTGGGAAGTTACATCCTGTTCATCTACGTGCTCAACGCCTTCACCCTCGAAGCGGCACGCGAAGGGCACCAATGGCTGACCCTGCCGCTGAATATCATCAAGCTCTACGTCGTGTTCCACATCGCCCTGTGGGAGATCAAGAGCATCGATGAAAACCTCCAACGGATGGGTTATGCGTTCCGCATCTTCGGGATGGCCGACCGTGTGGCGGCGCTGATCCGGCGGCTCACGGCCCGCAGGCTGGAGGGTTAGGGCATCCGATCCGGCAAGCGCGCGGCCTGAAACGCCGGCGCTCCGCAAAAAAACCGCGCTCCGGGAAGGAGCGATTCACACCGTCCCGCAGCGGCGCATGGGGCGCATGCGGCGGGCAGAAACCAACCTTTTTTAAAACCAAACACAATGGCTAAGACTTTATCGAAAGCGATGCTCGGCGACCTGATGACAGGTTGTGCGTGCATCAAGCTGGTGGATCAGGTGAACACCCTGACCGACACCACGTTCGCCGACGCGGACGAAATCTACACCACCGAAGGCTCGCTGGCCATCGCACAGGCCGAGGCCTCCAAGACGGAGAGCAAGATCGACCAGAGCGGCGCGGCCATCGACGTGCAGTACACGCCGGGCGAGTTCACCGTGAGCGGCACGATCCCCTCGTCGGCGATCGCCCTGTTCGACTATTTCTTCGAGAAATCGGCGACCCAGCCCACCCTCACAACGGGTATTCCCGCCAGCGATGGCGCAACGAAGCTCAAGCAGGGGGCGGGCTACCTCTCGGACGGCAGACGCAAGCGCGTGACCATGCTCGTGGAGAGCCAGAGCCACGACTCGGCGATCGTCTTCATGAACGTCGATCTGTCGTCGGTCATCAACTGGGGCACCGTGAAGACCACCCCGCTGGGGCTCAACTTCAAGGGCACGGTGATGGAGAACCCGGCAGCCGGAGGTCCCGCGTTCGTGGTGCTCAAGGCGGCCTGACCCCCACCCCGGCAAGGGAGGCCCCGCGGCAGGGCCTCCCTTTTCCTTCCGGGCGGCGCGAATCCGCCCGCCGGCGCCGGCGACGGGCCGGAAGCCGCGGAACGACCGCCGCACGCCGGCGGAGGAGAACCCTGAAAAAACCGATCGACAAGATGTTGAAACAACCCGACAAATTCGCACGGGCCGAGCTGGAGGCCATCGTCAGCGACCGCCCGCTGCGGGTGGCCGTTCGCGGAACGCGGCGGAGCGTGAAAATCCGGGGCATCAAGCCCTACACCATCGAGCGGCTGACCCGGCTGTGGGTGTCGCGCGACCTCACGCGCCCCGACGACAGCGCCTCGACGCTTCGCTCGCTCTGCAAAGACCCCTATTTCAACCACAAGCAGGCGGCGCTGTTCATGCTCAACGGCTATGCCCGCATCCGGCTGCTGTACGGCATCGTATGGCGCTGGTGGGCCTATGTGCGGCAGTGGGAGGAGTGGCAGCTCACGGACGTGATCGTGGCGGCCAAAAAAAAAATTCCGCTGCGTGCATACTGGACCAATATGGCATTAACAGCGGATATGCGCAACGACTGGATGACGATGACGGCAAAGGAAGCCGCGCAATACCAAGCCGATGCCATCTCGGCCGCCGCGCGGCTTTCATCAAAGAGTACCCCGGATACGGAGGACCGCTGAGGCTGCTGGGCGGCCTTATCGTGATCCCCGACTACGGCTACCGCTGCGTGCTGACCAACCCCCAGATCGAGCTGATGGCGGCCGACCTGCCCCACGTGCTCTACGAAAGTCCCGCGAACGGGGCCGTCCGCCCCGACGACCCGAGCATCCGGCTGAACGAGGAGTCGCTCCGCCGGCGCGAGGAGCGGCTGCGGTGGCGGGCCGGGGAACAGACCGGCGGAGCGCGCTCCGCGGCGGATGGCGGGCGGTTCGCAGGGCCGGACGGCGGCGCGGAGAACGGCGACGGCGCGGAGAACGGCGGCGGCGCGGAGAATGGCGGCGGCGCGGAGAATGGCGGCAGTCCTTTCGGGCCGTATCCCGGTATTGCGAAACAGGAAGCGCGACCGGCAGCCGCGCGGGAATTCGCAGGCGGCGGCTCGCGGGAAAGCACCCGAGCCGGCGGCAGAAGCGGCAACCCGGAGAACGGCGACGGCGCGCGGGCCGGCTGCACGGCGGAGGAGGCAACGGACGTGCCGGAGCTTCGACGCCGCGCTTCAGAGCAGTGCCGACGCATCGGGGCGGGTCCCGACGGGGTCTGTGCGGAAGAGGAGTTTCCGATCGGAGAGCTGTTCCGCGAACCAGTTCAACCAGACGTCACGAAGGGGTCACAGCCCCGGCAGGACGCACAAAACACGCAAACATTATGGCAGGATCAATAGAAAGCCCCCGCTTCGGCGGCATCCTCATCGACCAGGAGTTCGACGCGCAGGTGCAGGCCGACACCCGGGCGGCGGCGCTGACGGGCTTACCCGTGAGCACCTACCTCGCGCAGAGCGGCCGGCTGGCCGCTTCGGTTTCGGGCGTCGCCGCGCCCGCGAGCGCCGGGGAGACGGAGGGCGGCGACGGCACCGACACGGAGAAGGAGCTGCAAAAGTACAGGGAATACCTCGAAAGGAAACTCAACCTCGAGAAAGCGTACCGCGAGGCGCTCGCACGGCAGCGGCAGCAGGCCGCCGGCACGCAGGACAAGGCGGATGCGGAGGCGCTGGAGCAGCAGAAGGCGCTGCTGGCGAAGCTCGCGGCGGAGGACCTCCGCTACTTCAGGGAATCGGGGCTGTGGACGCTGGTCGGGGAGAAGATCAACCTGGTCTCGACCACGGCGCTCAAGACGATGCTCGGCAGGCTGACCGAGATGCGGGAGGCGCTCGGCAAGAACGACCCGCTGAGCGGAGAGGCGGAAAAGGCCTCCGCGGAGCTCGCCCGGATTTACGGGGAGCTGGGCAAGCGGAACCCCTTTACCGGCGTTACGCTCGCGATCGAGGCGTGGCAGCGCGCCCTCGCCGAGGTCGAGAGCTATCAGGACGGGATCGACGAGGCGTCCGAGGCAAAGGAGCAGGCCGACCGTAAGCTGGAGCCCCTGCAAAAAGAGGTGGAGGCCGGCACGCGGAGCAGTGACGATCGGGCCTACACGGAGGCGCTGGACGGGCAGGCCAAAGCCCTGCGCGACCTGACGGCGGCGCAGAACGGACTTGCAACCGCACAGGGGCGCGTCAAAAGCGCCCAGGAGCTCTTCACCTCCTCGCTCGGGGCGGTCAAGGAGAAGGTCTCCGAGACGATGGGCAGCATGGAGGGGTTCGTCAAACTATTCGACGAGGAGCTCTCGGACAGCATCGGGAACGTGACCTCTCTGTTGGGGTCGGTCATCGGCGCCGTCTCGGGCATCACGTCGGCGGTCTCCTCGGTGAGCGGCGCGGTCGAAGGCGTCGGCAAGAGCACGGCCGCCTCGATGAAGACGGTGGAGACCGCCTCGGTCATCCTGACGGTCATCACGGCCGCCTTCCAGGTCGCCACGGCCATCGCGGGGCTGTTCAGCAACACCAAAGAGATGGAGCGGATCCAGAAGGATGCGTCGCGCCGTGCGGATCAGCTCAAATGGGAACGCGACCACGCCACGGCCCTGAAGGTGGACGAAGCGGTCGGGAACATCGCCAAGCGGTATCGGGAGCTCTGCACCGTGCAGTACCTCTACGGCACAAACATCGAATTGTTCGGAAACCGGCAGCTCCGCATGAGCAAGAGCGTGGCCGACGCCCTGCGCGACAACGAGCAGACGACCCGCGACGTGGTGGCCGCCTACGCCTCGCTCGACTATTCGGTCACGCACCAGTTGAGCGGCGAGAAGTTCCGATCGTCGCAGGACAAGATGAAGAGCATGGCCGCGCAGATGACCGAGCTGAACATCCAACTGATGGCCGAGCAGGACAAGAACAAGGGCAAGGACAAGGGCAAAATCCAGGAGTACCAGCAGAAAATCCGGGAGCTCGGGGCCGAAATGGGGCAACTGCTCGGCGACCTGACCGAAGGGATCATCGGCAACACGCCCGACAAGCTGGCCGACAAGCTCGGCACGGCCTTCATCGACGCTTTCGCCGCCGGGGAGGACGCCGCCAAAGCGTGGGGCAAGGAGGTGGACGGCATCGTCGCGGACATCATCAAGCGGATGATTATGATGAAGGTGGTGGAGCCCGCGATCGCAAAGGTGTTCGACAAGTACCAGAAAATCTGGTTCGACCAGACCACCGGCGAGTTCGCCGGCTTCGACGCGGTGATCGCCTCGATGGACCAATTCAAGGAGGACCTCAACGGCAAGAGCAGCGAGCTGGACGCGTTCTTCCGCTCGTTCGAGGGGTGGGACCTGCTCGCCCCCGGCCAGAAGGAGGCGGGACGCGAAATCGAAACCCTCAGCCAGGGGATCAAGGGCATCACCGAGGATACGGCCGGGCTGCTGGCCTCCTACCTCAATGCGATGTACCAGTCGCAGGCCGCCGACGGCGAGGTGCTGCGTTCGATCCGCTCGCTGCTCAGCATGCGTCATGCGGGCGGGAACCTCTACCTGACCTACCTCCAGCAGATCAGCTCCAACACCCTCAACTCGGCTCGCGCAGCCGTGCAGATCGCAGTGCTGTTCAACCGCATGGTGATGCCCCGCAAGGGCGGCCCGGGACTGGCGCTCAACGTAAACGCATAAGCCCATGGGACTCTTCGAGAAACAGGCATTGCCCGCGCTGCGGCGCCGGGCGGCCCGGCTGGGAGCCTGCCGCAAGGCGCTGGACCAATGGCCCCGCACGCGGGAGGAGCTGTGCGAGTTCTACTTCGCCTACATCGGCTTCTGCATCGAGCACGACTTCCCGACCTGCGAGTACCTCAAACGCCACTTCGACGGTCTGATGCAGCAACACCACATCTTCGTCGAGGGGGAGTTCGAGCGACGCAACCCCCGCCGGCTCTCGGCGGGCGGCTCCTCGCGCGGGACGGTGCGCTACGACGGCTACGAGACGGGCTGGGTTTATGCCCGCCACAACGCCCGGCTGCGGGTCGAGGCGGCGGAGCACGCGATGGTCTTCGTCGATGTGCACGACCTGGCGCAGGTGGAGGTCGTCGGCCGCTCGTCCCACGCCGTTAGGATCTTCCGGCGGGGAGGCGTGGTGCGCACGCAGGGGCGGGCCGAGATTGCGGAACAGGAGGAGGCGCGATAACCGGCGGCGGCGGATGCTCTTCCGGCGGACGTCGCCCGGCCGGGGGGGGGACGCCAGAGAGAGGACGCCGGAGAGAGGACGCCGGAGAGAGGACGCCGGAAGGAACACCGCTTGGCATAGGGCTCGGGCCGATCTGCAGGGCGTAATCCGGGAGCGCAGGAACCCGCGGCAAAGGCGGCGGATGCTCTTCCGGCGGACGTCGCCCGGCCGGGGGGGGGACGCCAGAGA
>ERZ1673702.3056-NODE-3056-length-13586-cov-5.026384_pt1 | contig 13586 bp, 11 predicted proteins | sample MGYA00580232_ERZ1673702 | MGnify/ENA primary metagenome ERZ1673702 (study PRJEB41218, sample SAMN15661792) | gut metagenome | host: Homo sapiens | place: Canada: London | collected 2015-08-20/2019-03-30 | study: EMG produced TPA metagenomics assembly of... | reverse complement strand
TTTGTCGGAGGCGGTAATCTTGAACTCATAGAGCCCCGTCGAACCGACCGCAAGTTTCAAATCTTCATAGCTTATTCCCGTGCTCGAAGCAGGGCTGTCCGAAGTCTGCGTCTTGTAATAGATATTATATTTCAGATTTTTATATCCGGTATCGTTGTCCGTGATAAGACCTATCGGAGAAGGCAGATAGACATAGGAATTTGTACCTGCGTACACGTCCTTCGCCGCGTCTTCCACCGCTTCCTGATACCTGAGATAGGCTTCATTTTTCTCGTCGAGAACGCTGTTTCCGTCCTCGTCCAATTCATGATTCCCTTCGGTATCTCTGACAATACAGGTATAATCGGGGCCCTCGGTATTGCGATCCGCGCGGATATATTCAATATCGGAATCCTCCGTGGGCTTCTCTGTCTCTTCCGCATACCAGACAAGCTCATAGGTTGCCGCGTTGTCGTCGCCGGAGAAGGTATCGTCATTGAGCTTGAAACGGACGGAAATGTATTCCATTCCCTTTTCTTTATAGACGGGCGTATCCATGAAATAGGTGCTCGTCGTCAAAGTTTTGTATTCCGGCTCCTTTGTCGAGTCCTCTGAAAAATCATCGGGATTGTATTGGTAATACTCCATCGTCTTGGTGACGGAAGTATCCAAAACATCGATCACCTCATAATCGAGAGAGAACGGAGTTCCCAACGCAAACGAAGAAACGGAATCATTGACGACGAGAACGGGCTTCGCATTATCCGCAATCTTCTTATCCTCGTCGAGCGTAAAGGACTGTCCGTTGAGCTCCTTAAAGAGAATCTTCGTGGTCGCGGCGTCACCTTCCGCGCCTTCGGGCATTTCCGCCTCAAAAACAAAAGGCACCATGGGAGTGGAAGAAGCGGTCGAGGAATATTCCGCAAAATCTGCACCTACATTCGTAAACGTACCGATGCAACTCTCGTTCAAAAAGACGAAAAATTCGCCTTCTTCGGCGGCGGTATTTTCATTATCCGTTTCCGCAAGAGAAAGCTCGATATCGGTTTTGAGGGCTTCTTCTGAAAGCTCCGTGGCTTGTCCGTCGTTCACTTTGACGGTAACTTGGCCGTTCGCCTTTTCAAAAACAACGGTATTCGTCGCTTTTTTCTCTTTCATGGCCATAGCGGGCGCCGCCTCGAAAGTGAGCGTCAATTTTTCGAAATTCGTATCCTTGAACGCAAATTTCATCGTGAGATATTTTGCAGCGTCCTTACCGTCGTACCATTTCAGGGCCAAATCGCGTTTGAAAGATACGCTTCCGCCATCGGGAAGAGTAAAGGCCATCAGCGTATCGTCGTCCGAATCGGTCCCCACCGAAGCAGACTTTTCCGCCGTGAAGATACGATAAGGCTCATACGTGACCGCACCGGCCTTGATTCCGCCGAGCATAAGTCCTCCGCCCAAAGCCGTCGCTCCGATTACGCCTGCAACCAGAAAAGTTAAAATTTTGACTTTATTCTTTTTTTTCATTCAAGCAGTGCCTCGCAATTTTTGTAAGTCTATACCTTTTACAATATTGTGCTTTCTCTATTTTACACCCAAACGCGCCTTTTGTCAAACGCATTTCACGGTGAAATAAACTGTTTTTCTTTTTTTACGCAATTTTCACTTGATTTCCACTGCATTCGGAATATCGAAGGCCTTCCACGGCGTTTCGCTTTCGGGCGGATAGGCCAAAAAGCGCAACCGCTCTTTGGTGACGGGATGAGAAAAGGCAAGCGAATACGCCCACAGCGCGAGCTTCCCCTTCTGCGCCAAAGCGCCCCCGTATCGCATATCCCCGTAGACAGGGTGAGAGATCCCCGCCATCTGAACGCGGATCTGGTGCGTGCGCCCCGTATGCAGTCTCACCTCCGCGAGAGAGTATTTTCCCTTGCTTTCGAGAACCTTATAGTCGAGAGAAGCAAACTTCGCGCCCTCCTCCGTCTGCGTGCAGATATATACGAGATTATTAACCGTATTTTTACGGAGATAATTAGTGAGCGTTCCCCGTTCGGGTTCGGGCGTCCCGCAAAGGACGGTGAGATACCTCTTTTCAAAATCCCCCGTCTGCAAGCCTTCGGTGAGCCGAGCGGCCGCCTTAGATGTCTTAGCGTAGACCATGACTCCTCCCGTGGGCCTGTCCAAACGATGTACGAGCCCCGCATACGCATTTCCAGGCTTATTGTAGACAATCTTCAAATAAGTTTTTATCTGATCCAATAAATTATCGTCTCTGCTCTCATCGGGGCAGCAGGCGGTCATCTGCGGCTTCAAAACGACGATGATGTGATTGTCTTCAAACAGAATTTCAAAGGGCGGACGATAGTCCTTTTGTTCGGTTTCAGTCATTGACGAAAATTCCTCCCGCTCCGCAGGGAAGGTCTATTCCTTCCTCCGTCTTTATGCCCACTTCGTAGGCTTCGGTATGTCCGCCGCGCCCCGAGAGCGTCAGCGTCAGTATATTTTTGAGAACCATGGGCTGCAAGCCCGTCGTATAGCTGTTGATGAGAAAGAATAGCGGATTCTCGGACAGAAGCTCCCCGCACAATTTTACAAAGGGAAATAAATCGTTTTCTATCTTCCACATTTCTCCGCCCGGACCGCGGCCGTAGGAGGGCGGATCCATGATAATCGCGTCGTAACGGTTACCGCGGCGGATTTCCCGACGGACGAATTTGAGACAATCGTCCACAATATAGCGGATTCCCGAACCGATCCCCGAAAGCCGCGCATTTTCACCCGCGCGCTCCACCATTCCCTTTGCGGCGTCCACGTGCGTGACCTGAGCACCCGCTTTCGCACAGGCGATCGTCGCTCCGCCCGTATAGGCGAACAGATTGAGCACCTTTATCGGACGATTTGCGCCGCGAATGAGCTTCGACATATACTCCCAATTGACGGCCTGTTCGGGAAATAATCCCGTATGCTTGAACCCCATGGGCTTAACTTTGAATCTGAGTCCCAGCTTCTCATAGGAAATTTCCCATTCGGCGGGCATGGGTTTTAAATATTTCCAGCCTCCGCCGCCGCTTTCGCTGCGCTTATAAAAGGCGTTGAGCTCGGGATAGGAGAACAGATCCGCACGGGCCGACCAAATAACCTGTGGGTCGGGACGAAGGAGATATACGTCCTTCCAGCGTTCGAGTTTATAACCGTCGCCCGTGGCGATAATCGAATAATCCGTCCAATTCTGTGCTATTTTCATAAATTCCCTGTGCGGCATGTTCGCCGTCGTTGCCTGCGTCGAAGTCCGGACCGAAAAAAGACATAATCCGACATTCTGACCTTTTTATTATATCGGAAAACCATTCTTTTGTAAAGTGTTTTGCCCACGAAAACAAAACTAAAAAGGGAAAAATCGCCAAAATTTTTCCGTCCGCCTCTAAGAAGGAAAAAAGAGCCTTTTCGGCTCCTTTTTCATCAGTTCTTTACGAGCGTGAGCGTCACTTTCTCGCCGTTGATATCCACTTCCTTGGAATAACCGTCCGCCGAGCCTTCCTCCACGCTCACGGCCAATACGTCCGAAGCGAACGCAGCTTTTTTTAATGCCTCCCCTGCGCGGCCTTTCGCGCGATAGAAAATCCTGATTCTGTCGGTAACCTCAAAACCCGCTTCCTTTCTCAGCGTCTGAACCTTGGAAACGAGCTCCCGTTCTATCCCTTCCGCGATGAGTTCTTCGGTCAGTTCGGTATTCAAAGCTACCGTGATTCCCTTGTCACTGGCGGAGATAAATCCGGCCTTACTCTCGGTGAAAATCTGCAAATCTTCCTCTTTAAGGACGATCTCCCGATCCGAGGGCAGAACGTATTCGCCCCCGCCCTGAACGGTCTCCACGACCTCTTTCGCGTCGCATTCCGCAAGGAATTTACTGATGAGCCCCAGTTTTTTTCCGTATTTGGGACCGAGCGTCTTTAACTGAGGTTTGAGCTTATAAGAGATGAATTCGTCTGCGTCCTCCGCCGTCTTATAGCGCTTGATATTGAGTTCGTCCAAAGCAATCGCTTTCAGTCCCTCGTCCAAACCCAAATCTTTCGCCGTAACGACGTACATTTCGGAAAGTGGCTGACGGTTTTTCACATTACCGGCGTTGCGAGCGGCCCTGCCGAGATTGACGATATCGAGGACGCTGTCCATGCCTTTTTCGAGGCTTTCGTCCACGAAAGATTTATCGCAGACGGGGAAGGAGCACATGTGCACCGACTTGGGCGCGCCCGAAAAGAAATTCGGAACAAGATTGAGATACATCTCCTCTGCGATGAACGGCGTATAAGGCGCGGTGAGCTTTGCGAACGTGACGAGGACGTTCCACAGCGTCGTATACGCCGCCGCCTTGTCGTCCGTCATCTCGCTGCCCCAATAGCGTTCGCGACCGCGACGCACATACCAATTGGAAAGAATATCCGAGAAATCCTGCAACGCGCGGGCGCTGTCCGTGATATTATACACCGCCAAATATTTATCCACCGTCTCCACGAGCGTATTGAGCTTGGAGAGAATCCATTTATCCATCAACGAGAGGCGGCATTTCTTCAAATCGTATTTTGAAGGATCATAACCGTCGATGTCCGCATACAGGCAGAAAAAGGCGTAGGTATTCCAAAGGGTTCCCATATACTTTCTCTGCGCTTCGGAGACGGCTTCGGGATAAAATCTCGACGGAAGCCACGGCGCCGAAGAAGTATAAAAATACCAGCGGACGGCGTCCGCACCCTGCTTGTCGAGCACCGACCACGGATCGACGACATTCCCCTTGTGCTTGGACATCTTGACGCCGTTTTTGTCGTTGACGTGGCCGAGCACGATACAATTTTTGAAGGGAGCCTTGTCGAAAAGAATCGTAGAAATGACGAGCAGAGTATAGAACCATCCCCGCGTTTGATCGACCGCTTCGGAAATAAAGTCGGCGGGGAAGGTCTCGTCGAAAAGCTCCTTGTTTTCAAACGGATAGTGATACTGCGCGAACGGCATGGAACCCGAATCGAACCAGCAGTCGATTACCTCGGGCGTGCGCGACATTTTCCCCCCGCACTTTTTACAAGTGCAGGTAAGGTTATCGAGGTACGGACGGTGAAGTTCTATATCCCCTTTAATCCCGCATCTTTCTTTCAATTCCGCTTTGGAGCCTATGACTTCGATTTCGCCGCAATCGGGGCAGATCCAAACGGGCAGAGGCGTTCCCCAGTAGCGGTCGCGGGAAAGCCCCCAATCGATGACGTTTTCGAGGAAATTGCCCATGCGGCCTTCCTTAATCGTATCGGGCATCCAGTTCACGGAACGGTTTGCGGCGATCAGGCGGTCCTTGACGGCCGTCACTTTGATAAACCAGCTCGAACGGGCGTAATAAATGAGCGGCGTATCGCAGCGCCAGCAGAAAGGATAGCTATGCACGATTTCCTGCGTTTTGAGGAGCAGTCCACGGGTTTTGAGGTCCTTGATTACCAGCGGGTCGGCGGCCTGCGCGGCCATTCCTGTGAGAAAATCGCAGCCCGACGGGAACTTTCCCTCTTCGTCGATGAGCTGTACGACGGGAAGATTATACTTCCGCCCGACGCGATAGTCGTCCTCGCCGAAAGCGGTCGCGGTGTGGACGACGCCCGTACCGTCAGAGAGCGTAACGTAATCGTCGCAGGTGACGTAATACGCCTTTTCGCGGAAAGCGAATTTTTCCTTGCCGTAAGGATATAAAGGCTCGTATTCGGTATACTCGTATTCCTTCCCCTTCTTTTTGGAGAGAACGGTATATTTTTCCTCTCCGAACACCGCGGGGACGAGCGCTTCCGCCAGAATATATTTTTCTCCCGTCTCCTCGCTCTCAATTTCGACGTAATCGGCGTCGGGATTCATGCAGAGCGCGACGTTGGAAGGAAGCGTCCAAGGCGTGGTCGTCCATGCGAGGATATATCTGTTTTCGTCTCCTTTCACCTTAAATTTTACAAAAGCCGTGACCTGCTTGACGTCCTTATAGCCTTGCGCGACCTCGTGCGAAGAAAGCGCCGTTCCGCAGCGCGGGCAATAGGGAACGATTTTATGTCCCTTATAAAGGAGCCCCTTTTCATGGATTTTTTTGAGTGCCCACCATTCCGATTCGATGTAGTCGTCGTGATAGGTCACGTACGGATTGTCCATGTCGCACCAATATCCTACGCGGTCGGACATCCGTTTCCATTCGCTGGTATATTGCCAGACGGATTTTTTACATTCTTTTATAAACGGTTCTATGCCATACGCCTCGATTTCCGTCTTGTGGTCGAAACCGAGCTTCTTTTCCACTTCCAATTCCACGGGAAGCCCGTGCGTATCCCAGCCCGCCTTTCTTAAAACGTGTTTTCCCTTCATGGTCTGATATCGGGGAACGATATCCTTCATGACGCGCGTGAGAATGTGTCCGATATGCGGCTTTCCGTTCGCCGTGGGCGGGCCGTCATAGAAGGAAAATTCCTCTTTCCCTTCGTTCATCTTCACGCTGTCTTCAAAGATATGGTTTTCGTTCCAGTAGTCCACCACCTGCTTTTCGCGCTCGACAAAGTTTAATGAGGTATCTACTTTCTTGTACATCGACATAACGTTTTCTCCTCGTCCTTCATGTTTATCGTAATTTTCTCAAAAAAGAAAGGCCGTGTTTTGGACAAAACACGACCCCACCAAAACAAACTGACATTTGCCGCCCCGGATAACGGCGGGCGAAACCGTGCACGATTACTTTTTTTCCGAAAAAACAGCTTTTATCTTCCTTAGAAAATTTTTTCCTTTCCAAAACGGAATTTTTTCTTTCAAAGCTCGGAAAAATTTGGTCGGGCAAGCTCAAAGGGCGATAACTCCCGAAACCGCCTTTTTCCTCTCAGCCAAACGGAATTTCTCTGTGCGGCGGCACCTCGGAAGCGTTGTCCCTCTTAAAACGCTTCTATAAATTATGAATTTTTCTAATTATATCCCTTTTTTAGGGATTTGTAAAGCAAAACAGACAGATTTTTCCGTATTATCGGATAAAATCACGCAAAAAGTCCCTTTCTCTGCTCTATCGAAAGAACTTCAAAGCCCGCGGACTGTACGGCTTCTTTCAATTCGCTGTCGGGAGTCGTGCTCAAAACTTCCACGTAAATGGTGTTCTTTTTATAATTCGCCTTGGCTTTTACGACACCCTCGCACAATTCTAGCTTACAGGCGAGCCGATTCGCACAGCGCTCGCAGCAGAGATCACCCACGCTGATCACTTTTTTCATGGCGTCACCCTGTTGATATCTCTCGGGAACATCGCCGCTTCTCGTACGTTCTTGAAACCGAGGAGATGCATCGTGAGTCGTTCCAGTCCCAAACCCAATCCGCCGTGCGGAGGCGCTCCGTATTTATGGAGCATGAGATAGGTATCGAACTCGTCGGGATTCATGCCCAAACGCTTCATTTTTTCCACCTGAGCAAAATAATCGTGTACGCGCTGACCGCCCGAAGTAATTTCCATACCGCGGAAAAGCAAATCGAAAGACAGCGTGTATTCGGGATCTTCGGGGGCGTCCATCGTATAGAAAGGACGTTTTCTGGAAGGGTAATGCGTGACGAAAATAAAATCGGAATTGAACTGTTTTTTCGCATATTTTCCGAGAAGCTGTTCTTCCTCGGGATCGAAATCCTTCATATCCGAAGGCTTATACTTGAATTTCTTCATGAGGATTTCTTTCGCTTCCATGAACTTGATGACGGGAATCTCTGTAATTTCGGGAATATCTGCACGGAGAAGCTCCACTTCGTTTTTATATTCCGTTTTCAGAAGATTCATGATATATTTGAGAAGGCCCGTCTCCATGTTCATGATATCCTCGAAGCCGTCGATAAAGCCCATTTCAAAATCCATGGAAATATATTCGTTGAGATGGCGGCTGGTATCGTGATGCTCCGCGCGGAATACGGGCGCAATTTCAAATACGCGCTCATATACGGCGACCAAAGCCTGTTTATAAAGCTGAGGAGACTGCGCAAGATATACCTTTTTTCCAAAATAGTCGAGTCCGAAAAGATTTGCGCCGCCTTCCGCGCCCGCAAAATTGATTTTCGGAGTATGAATTTCAGTAAATCCTTGGGACATGAGATATTCGCGGAAACCGCGCTGTATTCCCTCTTGGAACTTAAAGACCGCCCTTTCCTTGGGATTTCTCAACGTGACGGGCCGATAGTCCAAATCGGTGTTCAAATCGCACTGCAGTTGTTTTTTCGTGATGACCACGGGCGGAATTTCCGCGGGGTGAGATAAAATATCGATGCCGTGAATCTGAATTTCATAGCGTTTGCCGCCGTCCTTCGTTTCTCCCGCGACGACCTTTCCTGTCAACTTTACCGCACATTCTTCTTTAAGTTCGGGGGGCATTCTGTAATCGGAAAAAGATTCCGCATAGACGCATTGAATCGTCTCTCTTGCGGTACGGAGAATGACGAAAGCAAAATCCGACATCATACGAATATTATGCACGGTGCCGGTTATTGTAATTTCTTGATTTTCGAATTTTGCGAACTCCGAATACGGAACGGTATTTGTCTTCGGTTCGCCTGTAATAGTCATAATCATGAAAACCTCTTTACTCCGAGGGAAGTTTCCGCACGGAAATTTTTACTTTTCTATTTTAATCCGTTTGACAAAAAAAAGCAAGAAATTTATAATAGTTTCATATAACTTTTTTAAGGAAGTCCACTTTTTATGCGCGTTCTCGCCATTAACGACATTTCTTGTGTAGGGAAATGCTCCCTCACGGTAGCGCTCCCCATAATTTCCGCATGCGGAATCACATGCGACGTTTTACCCACTGCCCTCCTCTCCACGCATACGGGCGGCTTTGAAGGGTATACTTTCCGCGACCTTTCGGAAGATATTCCTTCCATACTCGCGCATTGGAAAAAACTAGGGCTTTCCTTTGATTTTATATACAGCGGTTATCTCGGAAATATTTCCCAGATAGATACCGTCCTTTCCGTCAAAAAAAATTTTCTCGCCCCGCACGGAAAATTTATCGTCGACCCCGTCATGGGAGACGGCGGAAAGCTGTACGCTCATTTTGATTTCCATTTTGTGGAAAAAATGCGTTCTTTATGCAGTGAAGCGGACTTCATTCTTCCCAATGTTACGGAAGCATGCCTTCTCGCGGGCGAAAGTTATCCGCAGAAAGGAGAGTCCCTCCCTGCCGAAGAAATCGTAAAAAAGCTTTCTTTTATTCACACCTGCCCCATTGTCACGGGCGTGGAGGAAGGAGAGGAAAATGCCGTATATTACATGAAAGAAAATCGGGTACTGCGTCACGTGGAAAAAAACGCAGCCGGATTCTTTCACGGAGCCGGAGACGTATTCGCGGCAGCATTTACCGGCTGCCTCGCCAGAGGGAAAACGCTCGATGAAGCGATTTGTCTGTCCGCCGATTTTACCACTTCTGCCATTTTCCGTACAGCCACGACAAACAACGATAGACGTTACGGCTTGGAATTTGAAGCGGAAATTTTTTCTTTTCTCAAAAAATTAAACGGAAAGATTAGGAAATAAAAATTTCTTCGATTTGGTTGACAAAGGCGCCTTTTTTCGCTATAATATAGAATAATCTGCGGTGTACGGAGTTCGGATTAATCGTAATCCACATTATTAAATAGGGAGCGAGTATTCGTGGCGATAGGCAAGGTCTGTATTTATACGGAAAGTCCGATACGTCAAGATGCCGCACCCACCTGCTGAAAGCGGGTTAGCTTTTATCCGAAATGCGGCACAGGCGGATTTTTATTTTTTTATAAAAAGTAAAAAAATTTTATTTTCACCAGTCAAAAACAGTTGCTCTCAAAAGAAAAATATGCTATACTACATAAGCAATTGAATGACGGCCTTATGGTCAAGCGGTTAAGACGACGCCCTCTCACGGCGTAAACTCGGGTTCGAGTCCCGATAAGGTCACCAAGAAAAGCCTTTATTTATAAGGCATTCAGAAGGATTTGCCCAAATTTTGCCCAAATCAAAATTTGCCTTTTTCTTCTGAATAGAGAACTCCCTCCAAACCATATCGGAGGGAGTTCTTTGACGTTCTAACTTCATTTCCATCTATTTTTAGACAACAAAGAAAATCTTATTTCCTCTATAAGCAGACTCCGCTTGGGGTCTGCTTTTTTCATTTTCAAAGATGCGTTCACTATAACCCCCAATCGAATTGATTTGATTCTTTCCCTTTATTTTCAAGGAGCGGATTTGAAAACTTAGAGATTTCGTGAAAATCATTTGATTTCCGATTTTTTTCAAATGACAGCGTTTTTGTGTAAAAGAGTCCCCCCCGCGTTCACGCATTTTTAGTCAAAAAATCTTTTTTCGCCGGGGGTGCCCCTTTCGTTTATGCTTTCCCCTCTCCCAACCCCCGCTAAAATACAGTAGACAGCCCCGCGCCCTTTATGATATGATGAGGCCGCAAACGGCAAGAAAAAACGCCGCCCCGCTCGAAAGTTTACCAGACAAACAGCGGGAACGGCTCACATATTCGACCCGTTGCCGGGCGCGATTGTGTTTTTCATTATTTTTTGGAGGTATAAGACAATGAAAGAAATTAAAAACATTTTGAGAGGGTCCGACGGATATATTTATTTAATATTGTCGGACGGAACGACAGAGCGCACCGGCGCGCACAGGCTGGAGCCGATCGCCAGCGGCAACGATTGGAACGAGATTAGCGACGACGCAAAAAGAGCCGCGCGGGATATACTCGGCGACATAGCACGAGAAAAAGAGACCTCGAAAGAAGAAGCAGCGAATCGCGAAACATGCCGCAATCTTGCGGAAGAGTTAGAAGCATACGCCGCCGGGGATTGTGTAAAATGCCCCCATTGCGGCAAAATCTATTATAAACACGATTTCGAAGAGGCAGAAACGGAAGACGGCGAAACCGTTTATAAATGTCCCGATTGCGGGGAAAATATAGACGATCCCGAAGACCTAGAAACGCTTTCAATATATAATTATTTTGATGATAACGACATTTATAATATAGAATATAGGATTGACGGAAACGGCGAATTATCAAGCGTTGAAATTATGATCGCCTGCGGCGGGCCTAATATCTATATAGACACGAAAAAAAATGCTATTTGCCTTTATTGGTGGGGAAGTTCGGCACAATATCCTATAGCTCCCGACACCGCGGACGCGGTGGAAGAATGGGCGCGGGAATGCTGGGAGGCTATAAGATGACCCAGAACGCCACACAGAAACGCATAATAAAGGCCCTTGCAGCTTCCCCCGCGGCAGCTCTCCGTGAGCTGATCCGGAAGAGCAACGACGCGGAAGAAATCGCATATATTAAACGAGTTGCCGAGGCTCTCGGCATTTCCTTAAAAGACCAATAAACAAGACCGAACCGCGGCAACCATAAGCCCGCAAGGCGTAACCCGTAAAGGGCTACGCCTTTATTATTTATAATCCATACCCAACCACAGACACCGAAGCAAAAGCCAAGGCGCACCACCACAACGGCGGCGCGCTTTTTTCTTTTCTCTCTTCCCGTTCCCGGAATATATCGCGCGCCATCCTCACCGAAACGGGCATAAAATAAGCCCATAGAAAGCGAAATCCCCACCCCTTACAAGTACACGACAGACAACGAAAAGGCGCGGAAAACCGCAAAAGAACGCGCTAAAAATAAGCAACAAAAACGCAAACATATTCGGACAAATCTAAAAAATCATGAATGTTAAAAAAGGACATAAATAAATGTTATTTACTATCAATAAAAAATGTATAAAAAATTTTTATTCGTGCATATTTTTATTATTATTCAAAAATACTCAAACATACGTTCGGGAAAAAATTTGAGTGTTTAGGTACTTTTGAAAAATTCCGAAAAACCCGTAGGAATTTGAGCTTTTTGGGGTATCTATGTACTTTTCGATTAGAAATTCAACGTGAAAAATAAATCAAAGCCTAATTCAAAGGACTTTTTACTTTGTAAAAAAGGATTTAACTTTTCAAATTATTTCTTGAAGATTTTAATTTATCTGTGATTATTTTGCTTTTTTGTTTTGTGTTTCGCTCTTTCAATCTTTGTATATTTGTATTTTATATCTTTAAGAATAAATAAGAAATTATGATCTTGAAAAATCTTAATCCGAAGGTCCTTTTTTCAAAAGCCGTTTTTTATTTTTCGCCCTATAGGGGGGGGTATATATAAGCAAAACGGGAACAGATACACTCTGTTCCCGCCTCGCACGATTATATTACCCAATAACAATCTACTTTCTTGTCCGTGCAGTCCCATATATCTAACACCGTAGAATAGAATCCGCAGGTCAAATGCCCATCGATACGAATAATGACTTTTCTATCGCTATACATTTTCGCAATATTGCCAACCGTTTCCCCGTTTTTGCAATACCGGATAGGATAACAGAAGATATTGGATAACAAGTTTTCGTAACAGCTTACGCATAGTTTATCACATCTATACTCTTCCGCTGTCAATTTGAGTAAATTTTCAACTGCTTCATACTTTAAGTTTGTAGCCGTAGATATAGCACGGCAAACGCAGTCGTCTTTTTCCTCTTCATTCGGCTCCCGATTATAGTAAAGGTACGGAAGCCTTATTCCTCCGTTACAATGCAGTAAAAATAAGTCGTAAGTTTTTCCCCGCCGCGAACGGCTGCATCTGGGTCCTCCAAGAAAGCCTTTGCCATCTTAGTATACAAATGAGCCTCTTTCTCTTTGGGGATTAAAGCTTTCAAAACCTCGCAGTAATCGGAATAGAGCATATTGGCCGTCATGCACAAATCTTCTTCCGTATATCCGGACATACGCGCCCCTACCGCCTGTGCAGCTTGCATGATTTGCGTGGCTGTAAAATGCGGCCCCATTGTTCCATCGGCATTTTCAAGATTATGTTTCCAATCTTCTATATCCGCTTTTGTCAGATTGAGTTCTTCGTCTCTGCCATAATCACGCCAATTATAATCTCCGCTTTCATAATCTCTGCGGCGACCATAATATCTTCTGCCCCCGATTCCATAGGGACCGGTTCCTTTGACTCCGCGCCTGCCGTCATAACCGTAGTCCCCGCGATATTCCATATTACCGCTGTATTCTCCGCCATAATCATGATTATAATCATTGGGATAATCCATAGCCGCATATTCTGGCATTGTAGAACCACTGCGATATTGGGCGCGATCATACATTCTTCTTCCGGAACGACGTCCGTCACGCTCTCTGCGTTCCATAATCATACGTTTTACAAATTCATTCATTTTATAAAGACCTCCTTAAGCTGTCGGTGTGGGCGCAGGTGCGGCCACAGGAATACTTGTAAGCGAATTGTCAGGCATACAAGATAAACCTTTAATTACTTTGAATACACCGCCCGTAGCGTTTGTGGAAACGCGAACCGTATAACGGTGACGAGTTCTGATTCCGCAAGCTGTAACCTGCGAACAATCGCAACGTACAAGCGGATATACTGTCGTTGTTACTCCTCCGATAGATATTGCCACCGGCATATTAATCGTCGCCGTTGTCGGAATAGATTGGATAATAAACAAACAGTATTGGCCGCCGTTAGGGTAATATCCTGCGGGAATATCTATTACAAGAG
>ERZ1673702.3031-NODE-3031-length-13645-cov-25.608683_pt1 | contig 13645 bp, 5 predicted proteins | sample MGYA00580232_ERZ1673702 | MGnify/ENA primary metagenome ERZ1673702 (study PRJEB41218, sample SAMN15661792) | gut metagenome | host: Homo sapiens | place: Canada: London | collected 2015-08-20/2019-03-30 | study: EMG produced TPA metagenomics assembly of... | reverse complement strand
AGACGGCGAAGGAGAAGGCCGACGCGGAAGCCAAAGCCAAGGCCGAACAGGAAGCCGCCGCCCAGGCCGCCGCAGCGCAACAAGCGCAGCAGTCACAGCAGCGTTCGTACCCGTCATCCGGTTCGGGTTCGAACCGTTCGTATTCGTCCGGCGGCTGGTCCGCCGGTTCCGGTGGCTCCGGTTCCACCGGAGGCCAATCGTATTCGGGTAGCTCGTCAAGCGGAAGTTCCACGCCATCCAACGGTTCAGATGATTATGACATTACTCAGGATCCGTTCTTTAATCAGCACACGACAAATTCTTCTTGTGCTTCCGGTGGTTTCTGCCCTATCGGATGATTCGTTTCCTCTGTTTCTTTTCGCATGGCCCCGTCCACTCGGACGGGGCTTTCCTGTCTCTTGGACATTTCGTCACGCGGAAAACTTGTAGACATGGTGCACCGTTTGCCCGTCCGAACCATGGTTGTCTTGAAACTCGGACGGGCCCCCGTCCGGCCGCGCGGCAGGACGGGAACGTGGGATGCATCCCACGCCGTCCCATCCCCGGCCCGCATAGGCGGGGGATGAATCTGCAGGCAGAAATCTCTGAAAGGAGAAGGAACATTGGGTTCCACCAACAAGAACAAGAAATGGGGCAAAGCCGCTCTGGCCGCGATGATCGCCGCGGCGACCCTGTGCACGCCGGTCGCCGGCGCGTTCGCGGCCGATGGCGGCGGCGGGTCCGGCACCGGCACAGGCACCGGTGATGGCGCCGCCGGTGGCGAAGGACAGATCAGCTGGGTGTACAAGGACTCCTTCGGCGCCCCGACCCGTGAGAACGTGAAGGCCGCGATGCAGGCCGCGGGTGTGAAGTCGATGGATGGCGCCGAATCGAACGGCGCCATCGACGAGGCCGTGACCAACGCGAACAACGAATGCGTGGCCCGTGCGAAGGCCTCCGGCAACCAGAATCCGGAATGCCGACTCGTGTCCGTGGGCTTCGTGCACACGCCCGGCAAGTCCGGCGACTGGTACACGGGCGCCAACGGCGGCTTCAACGCGAAGAAGTGGACTGACGCTTACAAGGCGGCCGGCATTTCCGGCACCACCTATTACTATCAGGGGGTCGGATATAAGACCACTGATAATTTCTCTGATGGTCAGACCGATATTGATTCTCTCGCCGCGCGTGAGATGGCGAAGGCCCCACGCTCCGTCGTCGCCATCGTCCTCGACCAGGACGAGCCACCGGTCGACACGCCGCCGGTCCCGCCGACCAAACACATCACCGAGGGCGTCAGCGCGGACTCGATGACGAACACCACGACCATCGAATCCAAGACCGGCAGGAAGGGCACCAAGCTCGACTTCAAGGACACGTTCGACCCGCACGGCCAGAAGTACACCGTGTCCAACCTGAAGGTCACCGACAAGACCGCCAACAAGGACATGACCGGCTCCTACACGTTCAACACCGCGAACGGGGCCACACCGTCCGGCAACGTGCTGACCGCCACCTGGAACGGCGGCAACCTGCCCGACGACCATGACTTCGAGTTCACGTTCGACGTGACCGTGTCCACGCCGGAGACCAGCAAGGTCGAGGACAAGGGCCACGTGTTCTGGCAGGGCGTCACCAAGAAGCAGGACCAGGACACCGACAGCCACGAGTTCCCGACCTGGAAGCCGAACCCGAACAAGAGCTGGGTCAAGTGGGACGGCAAGGGCTGGAAGCTCGTGACCGACCCGACCAAGTCCAACAAGACCGGCGCCGACGACAACTACTTCCTCGACGGCGACAAGGTCGCCAGCGCGGTCAACGCCACCGTCGAGAAGGACCTCGTGCCCGACCAGTTGAAGACCTTCTCCATCGAGGACGACTACGCGAACGCCGACTACCTGTTCGACGCGGACGGCAAAAGCTCGATCCGCGTGTACGAGGCCGACGCGGACACCGCGGCCCAGTCCTCCGTCGACGGCATCGACGCGAAGGGCAAGGACGTGACCGCCCTGTACGACATCACCGTCGAGGGCACCAAGGTCACCGCCGCCGCCAAGGCCAGCCACCTGAAGGAGCTGACCGGCATGACCAAGGCGAAGCAGGTCACCCTGCTCGTGCCGGGCGTCATCAACATGGCCAACGGCAAGGGCGCGGCCCAGGTCCGCAAGGACATGGGCGTCGGCGAGGGCGACGAGACCTCGTTCTGCACCGCCGGCAAGGACGGCCACGAGCTGACCAACAGCGGCGCCGAGGTCGTCAACAACCAGTCCGTCAGCACGAACGAGCCGAAGATCTGCGGCTATGTGCCCCCGGTCAAGAAGGACGTCGTGTCCGAAGCCAGCCAGGGCGGCGACCAGGACAGCGTCCAGGGCAAGGTCGTGTTCCCCGGCCAGAAGGTCGAATACCAGTTGACCACCCAGCCGAAACTGCCCGGGAACCTCGCCTACGACGTGACCGACGTGGCCGTGACCGACACGTTCGACGCGTACCTCGAGCCGGACAAGCAGACCCTCGAGGTCCGAGACCTCCTGACCGGCAAGACCATCTCGAAGAAGCGGTACAAGACCACTTGGGATGACGCCGACCATGCCTTCCGTCTCAGCTTCGACAATGAGTACGTGAAGGCCAACTGGGGCAAGGGCAAGAACCCGAGCGTGCTCGTTCGCTTCGAGGGCACCGTGTCCAAGGACGCGCCCACCGACCACAAGGTCGGCAACCAGTGGGGGCTGACCCTGAACAATTCGCTCACCCCGTCGAACAAGGTGTACAACGAGCCGCCGAAGCTCACCCCGAAGAAGAAGGATGTGTCCAGCAAGGACCGCACCGTCAGCATCGACGGGAAGACCCTGCTGCTGGGCGACACCGGCAACTACATCCTGACCCTGGATGCGAAGGACCTCTCCAAGGACTCCACCGCCTACAAGGTGCAGCGTCTCGGCCTCGTCGACGACTATGACGAGGAGTACCTGGACATCGACCAGACCAAGATCGAAGTGCTCGACTCCACCGGCAAGGACGTGACCGCCAAGTTCAACATCCAGCTCAAGAACGGCGTGGCCTATGTGTTCGCGAAGACCGTGGACACCGAGATCCCCGCGACCGGCGAGACCGTGAAGGGCGACCCGCAGCCGGCCGACCTCGAGGAATACTCCACCAGGAAGCTCGACGCGACGAAGGATCCAAGCATCGACCAGGACCTGCTCGGCCAGGAATACCAGGTGGTCCTGCCGTACAAGGTCGCCAAGGTCCAGGACGGCAAGGTCGTGAAGAACAAGGCCATCCAGATCACCAACGATCTGAGCCGTGAGACCAACGAGGTATCCAACCCGCTCAAGCCCGTCAACCCGTCCAAGGACGTGACCGTGAAGGTCGGAGGCGAATCCGTCAACGGCCGGAGCATCTACAAGGGCCGCACGTTCCTGTACCAGCTCGACTCCAGCATCCTGCCGGCCCACCGCGCCTACCCGCAGGTGGACGAGTGGTACATCGAGGACGCGCTCGACCCGGCGTTCGACGAATTCACGGGCCAGTGGGTCGTGTACGCGAGCCGCGACCTGTACAGGGACGGCCAGGTCATCGCCGCCAAGGGCGAGAAGATCGCCGGCAGCGGCTTCGACAGCTCGAGGTTCGGCGGCGACCTGTTCACGCTCTCCACGGCCAGCGTGGACGGACGCAACGTCGTGACCATAGGCACGACCGAAGCGTACCGCGCCCTCGTGTCCGCGGACAACGAGCATGAGGCCGGATGGCGCCCGTACATCCAGACCACACGCCTCGCAGTCACCGACCGTCACGAGAACCAGTTCACGGAGCATTACAACGGCAAGGCGTTCCAGTCCAACATCGTGTGGACCCGAACCCCGGACATGACCCCGGGCATCCACATCGAGAAGTACGACGTGGCCTCCGGCGAACAGGCCGGCGACCGCGACGACGTGAAGGACGCGTTGAAGATGGCCGGAGACAGCCAGCAGATCGCGTTCAAGATCACCAACACGTCCAAGACCGATCCGACGACCGGTGAGGGCGCCTGGTACCTCGCCAAGGACCTCAGGATGGTCGACAAGACCATCGCGGGCGAAGGCGAGGTCGTGGACCTGAAATATCCGGACAACTGGGACACCTTGGTGCTCAAGCCCGGCGAATCCACCATCATCACCGGCACGTTGAAGGGCGTCCAGGCCGGCGGCAAGCACACCAACCGTGTGAAGGTCACCGGAACGCCGCTCGTCGAATGCCCCGTCACCGACCAGCTCGGCGACCAGCAGCCCGCCGACGGCGACCAGACCGGCGACAGCCAGTCTGATGGTGACGGACAGTCCGACACCGGCACCGGCACGAAGACCGACGGCGACGCCGACGACACGACCGGACTCAAGCAGGTCAAGGTCGGCGACACGACCCTGTGCGAGGACACCACCGTGGAATCCAACACGGATGACTGGAACGGATACCGCGAAAGCCTCGCCAAGACCGGCGCGACCATCGCCGGCATCCTGCTCGCCATCGTCGCGTTCGGAGCCATCGGCGTGGCCCTCATGGGCGCACGCCGCAGGACCGGCGCCCACTCCGGCAGGTAACCGCTAAGGCGCTTCGGCGCCGGATTCCCTGACCATCATGGCCGCGAGCCCCGTTTCTCCGTGGGGCCGCGGCCATTTTTTTGCCGCGGCGCTGAAACTTGTAGACATGGTGCACCGCAGGACGGCGTGTCCCGGGACAGTATGGGGAACGTCGAGAGCGTCCGGCCGCGCCATGTGGGTCGGATGCGAAGGTAAACGACCATCAGAAGGAGAAATCCAACATGGACAAACGAAAGATCTCAGCCGCGTGCGCGACCGCCGCCGCGTTGGCCGCGTTGTGCGTCCCGGGCTCGGCGTTCGCTGCGGACGGCACGCTCGCTTTGAACGCGGGCGACGGCAGCACCCTCGCCGGACACAGCTTCACCGTGTACAAGGTCGCCAACTACAACGACGTCGTCAAGGACGGCGCGAACGTGAAGAGCGTGAGCGCCTCATCCCCCGACGCCACGACCGACGCGTGGGTCAAGGCCGCGTTGAACAAGAACGGCGTGACCTACAACACGTCCGAAGGCCGTAACGCCGCCGAACAGCTCCTCCGCCTGAAGACCGGCACGGACACGCTGCGCAAGGTCGCCGGCACCCTGCAGTCCACCGCCGCGTCCAGCAAGGTGGCGGCCGTGAAGACCAACCAGGCCTCCGTCACGGGCAGTCTGAACCTGACCCTGCCGGAGGGCTATTATCTCGTCGTCGACGCCCAGGGAATCCCGATCCTCGTGTCCACCACGATCGGCGGCAGCGTCAGGATGAGCAACGGCCAGACCCTCGGTTCCACCCAGATCAAGACCAACGTCACCAAGATCGACAAGAAGATCAAGAGCGTGGACGGCACGTGGAAGGATTTCGCGGCCGCGACCAACGGCGAGACCCGTGACTTCAAGGCCACGTTCACCGTGCCGAACAAACTGGCCGTGGACACCATCACCCTCGAGGACCACATGACCGGCATCACCTACATCGACGGCTCCTTCCACGCGACCACGTCGTCCGGCACGGACGTGACCAACCAGTTCGGCACCATCGGCAAGGACAAGGTCGGCAATTCCGACGGCACCGGCTTCAAGGTCACCAGCCTGCAGAGCTTCGTGGACACCTACCAGGGCAAGCAGGTGACCGTGACCTACCAGGGCAAGGTCGTCAACGCGTCCAAGGCCAACAAGGCCATCAACCAGATCCTGATCACCTCGAACTGGCTGCCGTCCGTCATCCCGCCGGACGTGCCGACCCCGGGGCCGGGCACCGATGAAACCCCGGTCCCGACCTACGACGTGAACCTGAAGAAGATCAGCGCGGCCGACGGCAACAAGGTCATCCAGGGAGCCAAGTTCAAGCTCCACAACGACAGCCTGAACCAGTGGTACGTGTGGAACACGAGCTCGAACCAGTGGACGTTCACCACGGATGAGTCCAAAGCCACCGAATTCTCCACGAACGCGTCCGGCGTCATCAACTTCACCCGCCTGGGCGCCGGCACGTACACCGTGAAGGAAACCCAGGTGCCGACCGGCTACTTCAGCTTCGTCAAGCCGAGCTTCACCCTCAAGATCACCGACGACGGCCACGTGACCATCACCGGCAAGGACCAGCCGGGACTGACCGGCACGGTCACCAACGCGGACGGCAAGACCACCACCCCGACCGCCGTGGTGAAGAACATCGACAACATCACCCAGCTGCCGCAGACCGGCGCGACCACCATGGCCGTCATGCTGGTCGGCGCGTTCGCGATCATCCTCGTGGCCACCGCGTCCGGCTTCGCCGCCTACCGAGTCCGCCACGAGAACCTGGGCGACGGTCCGGCCATCGCCTGATTTTTCCGAATCGTCCCCGGCCTCGAAAGCGAAGGTCCGGGGATCCAGGAGCCGGGATCGTGCGGCCTTTTCTCCTGTCAGCCGCACGATCCCGGCCCTCTTCCAAAAAATACGGAACTCACATATGAATCACAAAGGATGAGGGAAAATGGGATTCCTTACAAGACTTCTCGCCGGTCTCACGGCCGTCGCGGCGTTGGGAGCCGGCCTGACCGGCACGGCAAACGCGGTCGACGTGACCGGCGCGACCGGAAACACGAAAAGCGTCGTGAAGCTCGCGGCCGATGACACGAACAACCTGCCGGACCATATCGTCAACGGCAACTTCGAATATCCGGTCAAAAGCGATATGCCCGTCAACGACGGGAACTTCTGGTATATCAGCCAGAACGACGGCTCATACTTCGCAAACGGGACGGTGCTCGGAAAGAGATACAAGCTGCCCGAGGGCTTCGACAAGGCGAAATTCGCCTGGCACAGCACGCAGACCGGCGATACCTACTATCCGGACCTCGAACGCGCCGACGACGTGCAGGTCGACTATACGGCCGACGGAACCAACCATTACAGCGAGATCAGCGCCGCCCAATCCGGCGCTACCATCTACCAGGATGTCGCCACCGTTCCGGGAGTCATGTACAAGTGGAGCCTCAAACACGCCAGTCTCGACTCCAGCCACCTGGACAAGATGAGCGTCATCATCGGCGAACCGGGCAAGGAGACCGCGCAGGAAGCCACCCGCACCACCGCGAACGGGCATGGAGACAAGCTCGGCAAGGTCGGCACGGTCATCAGCACCAAGGTCAGCAACCCGGAGATGCCCGCCGGCAATAAGTTCCAGGAGGGAGCGCATACGGGCCAGTGGGAGACGTACACCGGCACGTACATCGCCACCGGCACCGTCACGCGTTTCGCCTTCCGTAGCGTCGAGGGATACAGCGCGTGGGACGGCAATCTGTTGGATGACATCAGTTTCAGCAAGGCGTACAAGCTCACATACGATAAGAACGCATCCGACGCGACCGGCTCCGTTCCATCCGATACGACCGCGAACACCGTCAAGCAGGCCAAGGCGGATGCCACGGGAACCGTGAAGACCGTGACGGACACGAAGACCAAGACCAGCGGAACCGTCAAGACCGTCGCGGATACCAACGCCAGCCTGCCGGACCATCTGGTCAACGGCGACTTCAACGTGAACTACCACGACCAGTGGAAGGACAGCTTCGGCGGCTGGACCAGCATCGACCCGAACGCGGGCAAGACCCTGCACGCCACCAGCCTTCCCAATGGCTCCAGCTGGAAGTGGACCGCCATCAACGGGTGGGACAAGTCCAAGTTCGGCTGGACCAGCACCCAGAAGGCCGGAAGCAACGTCCAGCAGAAGGCCAACGCGGTCGAACTCCAGTACGACGACTCCACCGCCGACAACGTGTACGCGGAGCTCTGCGCCTACGAGGCCGGCACCGCCATCTACCAGGACATCAGGACCGTGCCCGGCACCCTGTACAAGGTGCGGTTGAAGCACGCCAGCCTCAACAGCACGTACCTCGATAAGATGCAGGTCATGATCGGCACGCCCGGCCACGAGCAGCCCGTCGAGATGACCCGCACCACCGTCAACGGGCACGGCGATAAACTCAACGAGAAGTCCACGACCATCGCCACCAAGGTCACGAACAGCAACAACCGCCACCACGCCGACCAGTGGGAGACCTACGAGGGCACCTACCTGATCCCCGACGGGCAGACCACGACCCGCTTCACGTTCAAGAGCATCGACGCCAAGCAGCTCGACTACGGCAACGTGCTCGACGACATCGTGTTCGACAAGGCGTACAGGCTCTCTTACGACAAGAACGCGAACGACGCCTACGGCCAAGTCCCGTCGAACACGACGCCGGACACGACGCAGACGGCGTCCTCCAAGTCAACCGGCAAGGTGTCCGACCTCGTGCAGCGCACCACCACGCATGAGGATGGTAGCGTGACCGTGAGGACCGTCGACCAGAGCACGGATGTGGTGTCCGGCTGCCAGGTCTACTATCCAGCCGGCCAGAAGATCACGTTGGCGACCATGGCGAAGGACGACGACTGCTGGGATTCCAGCATGCTGTCGCGTCCGGGCCACACCCAGCTGGGTTGGAACCAGGACCGGAACGCGACCCAAGCGCAGGCCCAGGTCACGATGGTCGAGGGCGGCATGACCGTGTACGCGGTGTGGGTCGGCAACCCGGTCCTCACCTACGACACGAACAAGCCGAGTACGTGGACCGGCGAGATGCCGTCCACCCCGGCGTCCGTGTCCGTGGCTTACAACACGGCCGCGGCGGATGGTTCCGGCTGGCAGGCGGGCGACACGACGAAGATCCGCGGATACAAGTTCCTCGGCTGGTATTCGACCCCGCAGGATGATGCGGGCCTGTACGACTGGAACACCCTGTTGACGGGCGGCGTGACCGTGTACGCGCACTGGCAGCGGTTGCAGGCCAACGTGATCTACGATGCGAACGGCGGCACCGGTTCGCATCCGAACACGACCGGCTGGCAGTATTCGGACGTGACCATTCCCGGTGACACGTCCAAGTCGTTCAAACGCGACAAGTACGTGTTCAAGGGTTGGGGCACTAAACCCGGTAAGGCGGACGTTGCCTATAAGGACGGCGGCAAGGTCGCATTGCAGGACAAGGACATCACCCTGTACGCACAATGGCAGGAGGTTCACGAGAACTTCGTCGAAACGGGCGGTATCGGCCTGCCGATCGCCATCGCGGGCGGCGTCCTGCTGCTCATGTTCGGCATCGGCTCGACCGTCATGCTCACCAGACGCATGAACGGCCACGGCATGCCGGACGACGAGTGACCGGAACCCGGTGACGGAAGGGCCGGCGGACGGCCATCCACCAACTCCATTCGGACGTGGGCGGAATGGTCCGGACGTGGGCGGAATGGTCCGGACGCCGGCCCTTCCCGTTGCCCATCCCCGTCGATATTCGTGGAACGGATCGTGGCAAAGGTATGGACGTTATGGATTGGGATTGGATCATCGAGGGCGAACGTGCTTCGGAGGGACGTCGCATGCGGCGCCTGCGCCGCATACGCGCACGGCATGCGAGACGCGTGTTCCGCGCACTCATCGCCGTCACGGTCGTGTTCTGCCTGGCGGGCGTGGGCACGTTCGCTTGGCTTGGCGTGGAACAGGCCGGAGCGGCCCGCAGGGCGGCCGAATCGTCCGCCCTGGCCGCGAAGGACGACCATTCCGCCGAGAAGTACGCGCGCATGGTCGCCGCGGCCCGCGAGTACAACCGGAGGCTCGCCGCCACGCCGCATGTCATCGGAGAGACGTCCGGCAAGGACGGGACCATCGATGGTGATTTCGGGTTCAAATCGGACACGGAATACCAGAACCTGCTGGATTTCGGCGACGGGATCATGGCGACCATCGAGATCCCGTCCATCGGCGTGGACCTGCCCGTCCGGCACGGGGCCGACGCGTACGCGTTGGAGAACGGTGCGGGACACCTTCACGGCACCAGCCTGCCCGTCGGCGGGCAAAGCACCCACAGTGTGATCACCGGACATACGGGAGTGGCCGACAAGGCCCTGTTCACCCGGTTGACCGAACTGCGGAAGGGCGACGTGTTCTATGTTAAGGTCGCGGCCCAGACCCTCGCCTACAAGGTCACGCGCATCAGGACGGTCGACCCGGACGATCTGAGGAGCGTGCGCGTCGAACCCGGCCGCGACCTGGTCACGCTGGTCACGTGCACGCCGATCTTCCTGAACACGTATCGGCTGCTCGTCACGGGCGAACGCGTGAGCATGCCGGACGACGCGCCCTATCCCGAGGACGCGCCCAGGACCACCGGCCGTGACGCGCGCCCGCTGCTCGTGTCCGGTGTGGCATTGCTCGCGGGCATGCCCGTGGCGATGGTCGAGTCCAGGCCACGCGTCCGTCCGTACGGACGCCACGGCATGAAACGGTAGACGCCCACACGCCGGCACCGCCTCATGCGGGGGTAGACTGGTGGGTATGCGCGCCATATGCCTCCGCGACCGCGACACGCCGATGGCGCCGATATCGGATTGGGGGCACGTGGAATGGTTGTCGGAAACGTCGCAGGGATGTTTCCACTGGAGCCGGATCCCATGGAGGGAACGGCATTGGAGGGTAGACAGATATGAACAAGAAGGCTTTCAGCGTCGCGGTCGCATCCGTGGCGGTCGCGGGCACCATCGCCGCGCCGGCCATGGCGGACGAGACCGCGACCACCCCGGTCGAACAGGCCCAGCAGGCCGTCGAACAGGCCCAGCAGGCCGTCGACCAGGCCGCGGCCCAGCCGACCACGCAGCCCCAGCAGGACCAGGTCGCCGCGGCCCAGCAGGCCGTCACGGACGCGAAGACCAGCCTCGACCAGGCCGCGGCCGGCACCCAGCAGGCCCAGCAGCAGGTCCAGCAGGCCCAGGCCGGCGTGCAGCAGGCCCAGCAGAACGTGCAGCAGGCGCAACAGCAGGTCGAGACCACCATCAACAACGATCCGAACGTGGCCGCCGCCCAGACGGGCGTCAACCAGGCCCAGACCAACCTCGACAAGGCCCACGACAGCCTCGCCGCCGCGAAGGACAAGGCCGACCAGAGCGCGAAGAACGCCGAGACCATCAAGAAGGCCATGAACGACAGCCAGTCCATCCGTGACGACGCCGCCAAGGCCAAGGAACAGGCCGAACAGGCCGTGAAGGACGCGCAGCGGAAGGTCGACTCGACCGACAAGACCAAGCTCGACCAGACCACCGCCGCGAAGCAGGACGCGCTCGGCAAAGCCCAGACGAAGGCCGACCAGGCATCCGACGCCGCGCAGCAGGCCCAGCAGAAGGCCGACCAGGCGAAGAGCCTGCTCGACGAGGCCACCCGCATCGCGGGCGACGCGAACGATCCCGCCAAGATCCAGGAGGCGCAGGACAAGGCCAAGCAGGCCGACCAGGCCGTGAAGGACGCTAAGACCGCGCAGGCCCAGGCCACCGTCGCCGAGGCCACCGCGAAATCCGAGGCCGACAAGACCCGCACCCAGGCCGACCAGGCGAAGGCCGCGCTCGACAAGGCGAACGACATGAAGGACGCCGCCCAGGAGAAGGCCGACAAGACCTCCGCCGCCCTGGACAAGGCCACCGACGCGAAGAACACGGACGCGAAGGCCGTGAAGGACGCCCAGGCCGCCAACGACAAGGCGCAGGCCGCGCTCGACAAGGCCGACCAGGCCGTGAAGGACGCGCAGGCGCAGGCCGACAGGACCAAGGACGAGTATGCGGCCGCGAAGGACGCGTACGACAAGGCGCAGGCCGCCGCGGACGCCGCGAAGCAGGCCGCGGACGAGGCCGCGAAGGCGCAGGCCGAGGGCGCGGCCGGATGGTTCAAGACCAACAAGGCCGAACAGGCGTACAAGTATCTGACCGACGACAGCGTGTCCCAGTACCTGGAATACACGCACATCGGCGCGAAGGACGACGCGACCAGCCTCGACAACCTGCTCAAGGCCCTCGACATGATCGACGAATGCAACAAGCTGCGCGCCGACCATGGTCTGGAACCGTTGAAGGTGTCCGAGACCGCGATGGCGATGGCCATGGTCCAGGCCAACTACGCGGCCAACGGCCATTACAACCACAACTACCAGTACGACAACGTCGGCGAAAACCTCGACTGGGGCTTCTCCGACGACGATCCGTACGACGACTGGTACACGGCCGAGAAGGAGACCTACGACGCGGCCGTGAAGTCCGGCGACTATCCGGACCTCGCCAAGCTGTCCCCGTACGACGTTTTCCTGAAGTACCCGGACCTGTACCAGCAGGTCGGCCACTACCTCAACATCGTCGACCCGGAGTACATCGCCACCGGCATGGCCTACAGCGGCTACGGTGAGACCAACTACGATCACGCGTTCACGCAGGAGTACTTCAACGACTGGAACTCCTACAACGCGAACGACACCACGTTCGATGCCAGCGTGTACCGCGCGAAGGTCGAAGCGTACGTCAACCAGATCAAATCCGCGCAATCCACGTACGAGGACGCGTTGAAGCAGGTCGAGGCCGCCAAGACCGCGCTCGACAAGGCCAACACGGCCCACGCGTCCGCCGTCCTCACGCTCGACAAGGCCACCTCCTACCTGCAGGACACGCAAGACGAATCCGCACGCACCACGCAGCTGCTCGCCGACGCGACCCGCAAGGCCGCAGAAACGCAGACCGCGTACGACCAGGCGAAATCCGCCGACGAGCAGGCGCAGGCCAGCCTCACCACCGCCGAAACCGACCGCCAGACCAAGCAGACCGCGTACGACCAGGCGAAATCCGCCGACGAGCAGGCGCAGACGCGTCTCACCCAAGCCCAGGCCGCGCTCGACAAGGCCAACACGGACGTCAAGCAGGCCGAACAGGACAAGACCGCCGCCGACACGCGTCTCGACGTGCTGACCGACGCGAAGAACGCCCTCGCCAAGGCCCAGACCGCATACGACCAGGCCAAGAGCGAAGCCGACCAGGCCCAGCAGGCCAAGCAGACCGCGCAGGACGAACTCGCCCAAGCCCAGACCGCGTACGAGCAGGCCAAGAAGGAAAGCGACAAGGCCGCCCAACAGGTCAAGGACCTCGAAAACGCCAAGACGGACCTCGCGGCCAGGACCCAGGCCCTCGCCGCCGCGCAGGCCGACCTGGACGCGAAGACCCAGGCATACGACGCCGCCAGGAACGAGGCCGACAAGGCCAAGCAGGCCGAAACGGACGCCGAAACCGCGGTCAGGAACGCGCAGCAGGCGTTGACCGACGCGCAGGCACGCCTCGCCAAGGCCAAGAGCGACGCGAAGGACACGGAAGCCGTCAAGACCGCGCAGGCCAAGGTCAAGGAAGCACAGGACGCGCTCGACCAGGCCAAGACGATCCTCGCCAAGGCGCAGGCCGACCTCAAGCAGGCCCAGACGGTCGAAGCCCAGGCCAAGAGCGACTACGAGACCGCGAAGGCAGCGCTCAAGACAGCCCAGCAGGCCGCCAACCCGAAGCATGACGACAATGCCGGCCAGACCAGTCCGAACGCCGCCCAGCAGGCCACGGTCGAAGCGGCCGCCAAGGCCGACAAGGTCATGGCATCCACCGGCGCGGACACGAACGGCATGCTCCTCGCCGTCGTCGCGTTCGCCGGCATGGGCGCCGCCACGCTCGACCTGAAACGCCGCCGCATGGACGTGACCGCACGCCACAGCACACGCTGACCCAAATCCCCCT
>ERZ1673702.3016-NODE-3016-length-13682-cov-5.634989_pt1 | contig 13682 bp, 13 predicted proteins | sample MGYA00580232_ERZ1673702 | MGnify/ENA primary metagenome ERZ1673702 (study PRJEB41218, sample SAMN15661792) | gut metagenome | host: Homo sapiens | place: Canada: London | collected 2015-08-20/2019-03-30 | study: EMG produced TPA metagenomics assembly of... | reverse complement strand
GTCTGTCCGAACAGGCGCTGCGGCAGTTTGTCGGCCCGCCGCTGGTCGAGTCGTTTGCAGCCTATTTGCCGCAGGCGGATGTCCAGACGGCCATCGACCGCTTCCGTGCATATTACCGCGAGACGGGCTGGCTCGAAAACGAGCCGTATCCCGGCGTGCGGGAATGCCTGCACGCACTGCAGGCGGCGGGAAAGCGGATGTACGTCGCCACGTCCAAGCTCGAGAGCATGGCGCGGCAGGTGCTGACGCATTTTGATCTGATGCAGTATTTTGACGGCGTATGCGGCGGGATCGCCGACGACCCGGAGGCCGGGAAGAAGGTCAATGTCGTGCGCCGCGCGCTGCGCGAGGCAGAATACACGGAGTATTCCCGCGCCATTTTGTCCGGCGACCGGGAATATGATATCTACGGCGGCCACGCGGCGGGAATCCAGACCGTCGGCGTGCTCTACGGCTACGGCAGCCGGGAGGAGCTGGAGGCAGCCGGAGCGGATTATCTGGCGCGGACGCCGGAGGCGCTGCTGGCACTTCTGCTATGATTTTTCCGGTGAAGCCGCTTGTAAACAGGCGGTTTGTGTGATAAACTAAACCAGTTGTGTAAAAAACCAGAATGATTTGGAGGGCGACCCATGTAGCGGCTGACGATTCAATCAAAAACAAACTGAATTTGGAGGAACATACATGGCATCCCTGAAAGAAGAGATCTCCCGGCGCAGAACGTTTGCGATCATTTCGCACCCCGACGCCGGTAAAACGACCCTGACAGAAAAATTCCTGCTCTACGGCGGGGCCATCGCGCAGGCGGGCGCGGTCAAGGGCAAGAAAAATTCCCGTGCCGCCGTATCCGACTGGATGGAGATCGAGAAGCAAAGAGGCATCTCGGTCACATCGTCCGTCATGCAGTTTCAGTATGAGGGCTTCTGCATCAATATCCTCGACACCCCCGGCCATCAGGACTTTTCCGAGGATACCTACCGCACGCTCATGGCGGCGGACTCCGCCGTCATGGTCATCGACGGCGCAAAGGGCGTCGAGCCGCAGACCCGGAAGCTCTTCAAGGTCTGTGCCATGCGCCATATCCCGATCTTTACGTTTATCAATAAGATGGACCGCGAGGCCCGCGACCCGTTTGAGCTGCTGGACGAGCTGGAAAACGAGCTCGGCATTGAAACCTACGCCTGCAACTGGCCCATGGGCTCCGGCCGGGAGTTTCAGGGCGTATACGACCGCCGTTCCAGCCAGCTGATCTTCTTCTCCGGCGTGTCCGGCAAGAACCGCGCGGACAAGATGGAAATTGATCTGTACGACCCGCAGGTCGCGCAGCTCATCGGCGAGCGCCGCCATCAGCAGCTGATCGACGATGTGGAGCTGCTCGGCGCAGGCCGCGAATTTGACCTTGAAGAAGTTCGTGCGGGCAGGCTTTCGCCCGTGTTCTTCGGCTCGGCCCTGACCAATTTCGGCGTAGAGCCGTTTCTGGAGGAATTTCTGCGCATGACGCCGAGTCCTCTGCCGCGCGAAGCGGACTGCGGCGTGATCGACACGTTCAGCCCGGATTTTTCCGCGTTTGTGTTCAAAATTCAGGCGAACATGAACAAGGCCCACCGAGACCGGCTGGCCTTCATGCGCATCTGCTCCGGCCAGTTCCAGCGCGACGCGGAATATTATCACGTGCAGAGCGGCAAGAAAATGCGCCTGTCGCAGCCGCAGCAGCTCATGGCCTCCGAGCGCGAGATCGTCGACGAGGCCTACGCGGGCGATATCATCGGCGTGTTCGACCCCGGCATTTTCTCCATCGGCGACACCATCACCGTACCGGGCAAAAAGTTCAAATTCGGCGGCATCCCGACCTTCGCGCCGGAGCACTTCGCCCGCGTCAGCGCCAAGGACTCCATGAAGCGCAAGCAGTTCCTCAAGGGAACCGAGCAGATCGCGCAGGAGGGCGCGATTCAGATCTTCAAGGTGCCGAATTCCGGCATGGAGGAGGTCATCGTCGGCGTCGTCGGCACGCTGCAGTTCGACGTTTTCCAGTACCGCATGAAGGCCGAATACGGCGTCGACCTGCGTATGCAGCAGCTGCCGTATGAGCAGCTGCGGTTCATCACCAAAGCGCCGGTCACGGATCTCAAGGATCTGTACCTGTCCACCGACGCGGAGCTTCTCGAGGACTACCGCGGCCGGAGCCTGCTGGTCTTCGCCTCGCAGTGGTCGATCAACTTCATCCTCAAACGCAACCCCGGCCTCGAATTGTCGGAAACGGCGCAGTAAGCGCGGGTTCAGGCTTCAAAGGCTCCCTCTCTTATTTAGACGGGGGAGCCTTATTTGTTTGTTCAAATCCATTTATGCCGGATTTTCAGTGTCTGCCCCTACCGGCTGCTTCTGATTTTGGTCAGGGTTTCCTTATGTCTGCGGAATCTCCCCAAATACCCGGCGCACACCGAGCCTTCGCAGGAGGTTCAGCTTTTCCCGGCAGGTCTCCTCCGTGTCGTACAGGAAGACGTGCGCGTCCCCGTCTTCGTCCCGGAAAAAGCAGTAGCGGCAGACAAGCTCCGGGGAGAAATGCGATGGGTGCCGCGCGGTCAGCGCGTCCGCCGCCGTTTCGTCAAGCGGCGTTCCGACACCGGAGGGGCATGGGACGGGGAACAGCATCCGGATGGGCGCGAGATATACCCAGAGCCGGTCCCCCCAGACCGGGAGCAGCCCGCGCAGGTATCCCTCCAGACTGCCGCCGGAGACCTGCGTGTCGCACCAGACGGCGGGCGCATCCGGCGCGGCAGTCTGTACGGGCTGCAGAAGCCGCGTGTCGCGACAGCCCGGCGCTTCGCAGAACAGATATCCGCCGTCAAATTCCGCAGGCGGCACAGCGCCCGGCGCGAGCAGGTACAGCTCCGCGGCGGGTTCTCTCTTTTCTTCATCAAAGCCCGCAATGCCGCATTTCAAGGCAGAACCGGGCGGAAATGGATACAGAATCATGGACAAGCCGCCTTTCCTGTGATATAATGCTATGTATAAAACTATGAGATTGCAGGAAAAGCTATGCCGTTTTCATTTTTGCCCCGCATGATCTACCCGCATCTGACCGACGTGCGCGCCGAGGATCTGACCGCGCGCGGCGTCTCGTTCCTGATGCTGGATTTTGACAACACCATCGTCCCCTACACGACGAGCGAACCGACGCCGGAAATGGCCGCGTGGCTGGGAGCCATGCAGGCCTCCGGGATCGGCCTTTGCGTCGTGTCAAACAGCAGAAAGCCGCGCGTTGTGACCTTCTGCGAGAAATACGGGCTGGACTGCATCACGCACGCGAAAAAGCCCTTTTCGCGCGGCATCCGCGCGTGTCTGGCGCGTTTTTCGCTGGAACCGGCCCGCTGCGCGCTCGTGGGCGATCAGATCTACACGGACGTACTGGGCGCAAACTGCGCGGGGGTGCAGTCGATCCTGATCTCGGCAATTCATAACCATACCATATGGCTGAAGCTCCGGCACGTGGCCGAGCTTCCCTTTATTGCAATCGGAAAATGGAGGATCCAACATGAAAAACATTGAAAAGTACCAGAAGCTCATCGCAAAGGGCGAGGTCGACGCGCTGCTGCTGACCTCGAAGCACAACCGGCAGTATGCCGCGGAATACTGCATCGCAGAGGGCGTCGCCGTCATCTGCAAGACGCAGAGCTATTATTTCACCGACTTCCGCTATATCGAGTCGGCACAGAAAAACCTGCCGGGCTTTGCCGTGAAGATGGTCGATACGGAGCACCCGTACACAAAGCTGATCAACGAGGCCATTTCCGACAATACTGTCAAGACCATCGGCTTTGAGGACGATACGCTGACCGTGGAGGAGTATACGCTCTACAACACGAAGCTCAACGCCGTCCTGCATCCCTACGCCGCCGAGATCAACGCTCCGCGCGCAAGCAAGGAGCCGTGGGAGATCGAATACATGAAAAAGGCGCAGGAGATCACCGACCGCACCTTTGACGATCTGCTGAACGTCATCCATCCGGGCATGACGGAAAAGGAGCTGTGCGCGGAGCTGATCTACCGGCTCTACAAATACGGCTCCGAAGGCCCGTCGTTCGACCCCATCACCGTCTCCGGCCCCAACACCAGCCTGCCGCACGGCGTTCCGTCCGAGCGCGTTCTGCAGTACGGCGATTTCGTCACCATGGACTTCGGCTGCCTGTACCACGGCTACTGCTCCGACATGACCCGCACCATCGCGCTGGGCTACGTGTCCGAGAAGATGGACAAGGTCTACCATACCGTGCTCGAGGCGCAGCTGGCGGGCATCGCCGCGACAAAGGCAGGCGTCACCGGCAAGGAGATGGACGCAGCCGCACGGAATGTCATCAACGCCGCAGGCTTTGAGGGGCTGTTCGGCCACAGCTACGGTCACAGCCTCGGCCTTCTCATCCATGAGGGGCCGTATGCCAACACGCGCAACGACAAGCCCATGCCCGCAGGCGCGGTCGTATCGGCAGAGCCGGGCATCTATATCCCGGACGAATTCGGCGTGCGCATCGAGGATGTGACCGTCATCACCGAAACCGGATGCGAGATCCTGACGAAGAGCCCGAAAAATTTGATTATTTTATAAAATATCTTGAAAAGCCGAGCAAAATAGTGTAAAATCAAAAAGCTATTTTATTTGTTGGTGTATTCTACACGTATATTGGAGGAATATTTTTATGGCTACTATTACCGCTGGCGATTTCAGAAACGGTAAAACATTTGAGATGGACGGCAAGATCATGCAGGTCGTGGAGTTCCAGCACGTCAAGCCCGGCAAGGGCGCTGCATTCGTCCGCACGAAGATGAAGAACGTCGTGACCGGCGCCGTGACCGAGACCTCTTTCAACCCGACTGCAAAGTTCGAAGAGGCTTTCATCGAGCGCAAGGATTATGAGTACAGCTACAACGACGGCGATCTGTACTACTTCATGGATCAGGAGACGTACGAAATGGTTCCCGTCAGCAAGGATATGCTCGACGACTCCTTCAAGTTCATCAAGGAAAACACCCCGGTCAAGCTCCTGAGCTACAAGGGCAACGTCTTCAGCGTCGAAACGCCGAACTTCGTCGAGCTGACCGTTACCAAGGCCGATCCGGGCGTCAAGGGCGACACCGCTACCAACGTCACCAAGCCCGCGACCGTCGAGACGGGCGCGGAGATCAAGGTTCCCCTGTTCATCAACGAGGGCGATAAGATTCAGATCGACACCCGTACGGGCGAATATCTGGGTCGTGCAAAGGGCTAATACGCTGCGCTGAAAGGAGCAAGACTATGACGCTTTCCGAAAAATCTGCTTATCTCAAGGGCCTGATGGATGGCCTGAAGCTGGACACCGAAACTAACGAGGGCAAACTGATCTCTGAGATCATCAGTATGCTTCAGGACGTGGCTGAGAATGTTTCCGATCTGGAAGAAGTCGTGGACTGCATTTCCGATGAGCTCGACTGCATCGAAGAGGATCTCGACAACATCGACGATTACCTGATGGACGACGATGACGACGAGTATGACGACTACGACGAAGACGAGGACTACGAAGACGACGAGGACGACGACGATCAGAATGAGTACGACTTCGGCAGCGAAACGCTCTATGAGGTCAAGTGCCCCACCTGCGGCGAAGTCATCACCATCGACGAGGAAATGCTCGACGAGGGCGCGACGACCTGCCCGAACTGCGGCGAAGAGCTGGAGTTCGACATGGAAGACGAGGACTCCGAAGAGGACGAGTAATCAAAATTCAAAAAACGCCGCCCGGCTGGGCGGCGTTTTTTTCCTGTCGGCAGCATTCTCCATACGGCGCCAGCGGTTTATTCGGCCCACTGGCTGTACAATCCGCGCATCCACGCGGCAACATCCATACCGTAGATCCGGTCAAGATTTGCGGGGGTCAGGACGTCGTTCGCCCGGCCCAGTGCGATCTTGCGGCCGCTGTCCATCAGCAGCGCATCCGTGCCAAAGGCCCGCGCAAGAGACAGATCGTGCACCACGCTCACCACAGCGCGGCCCGGCGTTTGCAGCCACTGGCCGATCAGGGCGAAGATCTGCTTCTGATAGATGAGATCGAGATGGTTCGTCGGCTCGTCGAGCAGCAGGAGCTTCGGGTCCTGCGCCAGAACCTGCGCGAGGAACGTGCGCTGCAGCTCGCCGCCGGAGAGCGTCAGAACCGACTGCCGCCGCTTGTCCTGCAGGCCGGTGAGCGTCAGCGCCTGCTCGACGTGCTCGGCGTCGTCCTCCCGGCTGCGGCCGAACACGCCTCCTGCATAGGCGAAGCGCCCAAGGCGCACGACCTCCTCGACTGTGAAGCCGTAGCCGACAAAGTGGTTCTGCGCCAGAACGCCGATGGCCCGCGCGCGAAGCGCGGGCTTCATGCTCCTTACATTCTGTCCTTCAAACAGCACGCGGCCCGTATACGGTGTCCCCTGCGTGATGGCGGCAAGCGCTGTCGATTTGCCTGCCCCGTTCGGGCCTGCGATCATAAGCCACTGCCCCTCGGAAACGGAAAAGGAGAGAGCGTCGACGATCTGCTTTGTTCCGTACCGCACCGAAAGACGGTCGACATCCAGCATCGGCATATCAGTGCTCCTTTCTCGACTGATAGAAGATCACCACAAATACGATCGCGCCCACAAAGCTCGTGACCACGCCGATGGGCAGCTCCAGCGGATTCAATAGAATGCGCGCAATGAGATCGGCCTGCATCAGAAAGACCGCTCCGCCGAACATCGCCGCCGGAAGCAGCCGCTTGTGGTTCGGCCCGACCAGCATCCGCGCCATATGCGGCGTAACAAGGCCGACAAAGCCGATCGTCCCGCCGATGGACACGCACACGCCGATGAGCATGGAAACCATAATGAGCAGCACGAGCTTGGCCCGCTTCACGTCCACGCCGATCTGCCGGGCGTTGTCCTCCCCAACGGCAAAGGCGTTGAGGATCTGCGCGTGCAGCAGGATGACCGTGCCGCAGATCAAAAGCGCGCCTGCCAGCACGGCGGCATTCTGATATGTGCTGCCGCTCAGGGAGCCCATCGTCCAGAACGTGATACGCTGGACCTTGTCGGCAGCGAAGGTAATGACGATGCTCATAATGCTGGAGACGAACATGGAGAAGATCACGCCGATCAGGATGATCGTGTTCGTCGACAGAGAACGGTCGAGCTTATAGGAAAGGCCGAGAATGACAAGCAGCGATAAGAACGCGAACACGATCGCCATACCCATTGTCCCCGCGAACGGCAGACCCGGCAGCGTCACGCCGAAGGCAATGGCAATGACCGCGCCGAGCGACGCGCCGGACGAAACGCCGAGCGTCGAGCCGTCTGCCAGCGGGTTTTTGAGCAGCCCCTGCATTGCCGCGCCCGCCAGAGACAAAGCCGCCCCCGTCAGTGCCACGCACAGAACACGCGGCAGGCGGATGGGCAGAATGGACGAAACAAGACCCACGGGCGTCTCGCCGCCCGTGAGCTTCGCCGCAAAATAGGCAAGCGTGTCCGCAAGCGGGATGCGGACGCTCCCCACGCAGACGCAGAGGCACAGCACGGCCAGCGTCACGAGCGTAAAGAGCAGGTATTCCCAGAGCCTGAACGTTTCGTGATACCGGCGCATGCTGTGCCTCCTGTTTTCAGAGTGGTATTTCCGGATTATTCGCCGTAGACAAAGTCATACAGAGCCTTCGCGCCGTCGGCCAGACGCGGGGCCGGGCGGGACAGCTCGTTGTTCGGCAGATTGAGGATCTTGCCGTTTTTGACAGCGGTGACGTTTTCCCAACCGGTGCGGGAGAGGATCTCCTCCTCCGGCGTCGGGCCTTCGCCATAGTACATGGAGATGGTCACGATATAATCCGGGTTGCGCTCAAGCACCTGCTCTTCGGAGATCTCGCCCCAGCCGGTCACGTCGGCAAAGCAGTTCGTCAGGCCCAGCATATTGGCGATCTCGTCCATGAACGTGCCGGAGCCGGCCGTCCAGAGGCCGTATTGCAGCGGGGAGACCTCAAAATAGACGCTCTTTGTGCCGTCGCCGGCGTTTGCCCTGATCTCGTCGAAGGTCTTCTGCATGCTCTCAACAATGGACGCAGCCTCGGCCTGCCGGCCAACCAGCTCGCCGATCATGCTGATGGCGGTATAGGTGCCCTCGATGTCCTGCGCGTCGCTCACGACGACGCGGACGCCGGCGGCCTCCAGCTGCTGCACCTGCTCGTCGGTCTGGGCCATGGTGCTCATGAGCAGCACCTGCGGCTCGAGCGCGATGATCTGCTCGATGTTCGTGTCGTAGCCGGACTGGACGGAGGGAACGTCCAGGACCTCCGCCGGATAGTCGCAGTATTCGCCGCGGCCGACCAGCAGATCGCCCGCGCCCAGCGCGTAGAGGATCTCACAGTCGGAGGCCGTCAGCGCGACGACGCGCTCTGCGGGCGCGTCCAGCGTGATCTCCCGGCCGGTCATGTCGGTCAGGGTAACGGCGGAGGCGGTGTCCTCTGCTTCCGGTTCCTCTGCGGGAGCCGGTTCTTCTTCTGCGGGGGCAGATGTTTCCGTTTCCGGAGCCGTCTCGCTCTGGGCGGGTTCTTCCTGTGCAGGCTCCGTCTTCGCGGCGCAGCCGGTCAGCACGGCCAGCAGCATCACCGCCGCCAGCAGCAGGGCAAGAAGTTGATTCTTTTTCATAACAGTATCTCCTTGTTTGTGATAAAGCGCCTTCCTGCGGCATTTGTCCGTATGGAAGGACCTATATTTTACCTGCAAACGGGAGATTTGTCAAGCTTCCGTGCATCACGGCCCGTGAGCGCCAATGCCTCCGGCGGCTCCATCTTTTCCGCCTTGCCGGAAAAGATGGGGAAGAAAAGGGGCGCTGGATTACGTTTGGTGCATCCTGCGGGTGCAGTTCATGCAAGCACCCGCTTTATAGTCGCTGCGAGCACACATACTCACCCTACGGGCGCTATGGTACGCGCCGCCTGTTACGGTACACCGAATTTGCAAGCAGCTGCGATTCAATATCTGCGGTGAAAACGCTTTGCGTTTGAAATTTGCAAGGCAGTACAGATTCGCCGCAGTCCCCTCAAAGCCTCCTCTTGCCGCGTCCCGCGCGGTAAGAGGAGGCTTTTGGCTTATCGCAGGCCTCGTTCCGGCAAGGCCACGGCTTCCCGGCGAACCCAGCATCAGCGGTTCGACGGGAAAAAGGAGGAAACGGCCTTAGAGGATAAGAGGCTCCGCGAACAGCGGGGCCTCGTTCCGGCAAGGCCGTTTCCGACTATCCGACGCCGCCGATCCAGCGGAACCCTCTGCCGTTCGTCAGATCGGGCTGCGGGGTGTCAACGGAGGTCTCCACAATCTCCAGATTCGCCGCGATCCGTTCCGCATCGTCCCAGTCGGCGCTGATAATGACGACGCAGAGCTTCTCCCGATCGTACAGCAGAAGCATCTGCGTGGTCCACTCCTCCGGCGCGTCGGAGCCCGGACTTGAACGCTGCCAGTGTGTCTCGACCCACGACGCGTCGTAGGGGCCGATCGTCCCCTGCTTTGTGATCTCCGTCCGCGTACCGCCGCAGAGGAAGTCGCACCCGGCGACCGTGTTGGCGGACATACACTGCACGCTGTAGTCCTTCCGCACGTCCTGCACGGCAAAGAGGTCGTAGGTATAGACCACCAGCTCCCGCTCGTCCTGCGGCAGACTCTGCGCCTGTTCGGCGTCCCGCTGGGCGATCACGTCATAGGCCGTCTGGGTGTAGCCCGTGCCCCAGCCCTCCGGCAGCCAACCGAGCCGCATACCGCAGACCTTTCCCTTTGTCCGGCCCTCGGTATCGAAGCTGATGGGGTTGTTCCACTCAAACGGCGTGTCCACCAGAATCGTCTTTTTGTTTTCCTCGTCATAGCGGAGCGTGTCCGGCATGATGTAGCTTCCCGCGCCGTCCCGGACCGACGCGTAATGCACGATCGCCGCCGCGCCGCACAAAACGGCGACGGCCGCCGCTGCGATCAGCACAAGGCCGACCGGCCGCTTCCGTTTTACTCCCGGCAGTTTGGCCTTCGTTTTTTCCAGAATCCGCTCCGCGTCCGTGTCCCGGCTCAGCGGAACGGCATTTTCCTCATAGTCCTCAAACAGACTCTGCACAGAGATCTTCAATCTGCACGTCTCCTTTCTGTAATTCCGTCCTCAGCGCCTGCCGTCCGCGCAAAAGGCGGCTGCGAACCGTGCTGGGGTTCATATGCAGCGCCTCCGCGATCTGTCCGGCTGTCTGGTTGTAGTAATACCGGCGCAGGAAAATTTCCCGGTCCTCCGGCGTGAGCGCGGCCAGCGCCGCGTTTAAAAGCGCGCTGCGCTCCTTCGCCTCCAGCAGCTTCTGCGCGTCGCGGTCGTCGACGAGGATGCAGTCCTCGTCCCGGATGAGCTGCATGTGCTGCCTGCGCAAAAAGCTGATCGCCTGGTTGCGCGCGACCTTGCCCAGCCAGCCGCGCAGATGCTCCGTCCGAAGCGGCTGCGGTGCGCGCCACAGCGCGACAAACACATCGGAGGCCAGTTCTTCAATGTCTTCTGCGGCAGCGCACGGGCCAAGCTGATTGCCGATCACAGCCGATACATATCCGCTGTACTGCCGCACGGCGGCCTCCAGCGCCGCCGCGTCGCCCCGCTTCAGCCGCCGCAGAATGGTCTTGTCATCCGTATCCATCCCTCCTGTCGTTTTGTTCCTTTGAGACGTCTCACCTATATAGTCGCAGAAAAACAGAATCTGTTGCAAAGAAATACGCCGCAGCGGCTGCTGCGGCGCTTGTCTGCGTTTATCGGATGAATTCTGCCGGGTCGATGGTGTCGCCGTTGGCATAGACGGCAAAGTGCAGATGCGGTTCGTCCGCAATTTCGAGCAGAGCCGTTTCGCCGACGGCGCCGATGGTCTGCCCGGCCTCTACGCTGTCGCCCGCCGAGACGGACGGCATGACGGCGAGATTGGAATACTGCGAGACGTGGCCGTCCGGGTGGTTGATGACGACGGTCGTGCCGAGGAATTCATCGTCATAAACCGCCGTCACGACGCCGGAACCCGCGGCCTTGACCGGCGTTCCGACCGACGCGGCCAGATCGACGCCCGCGTGCGTCCGCCAGTCCTGCGTCGTGGCGTTATACTGCAGCGCATCGACGCTGTAGGCGGCCTGCGTGCTGCCGGAAACGGGCCAGACGCGCACGTTCTTCGCCGCCTCGCGGACGGACTCGTCCGTCATGGCGGCTGCCGGAGCCGTTTCCTCCTCCGCAGCGGCGGTCGGGGCCGGCTTCTGTTCGGCGGACGGATTTTTGGCCGGTTCTTCCGCGCTGGTGGCAATGGACATCGTCTCCTGCCGCAGTGCTTTCTTCTCGGCGATGGCGCCGGACACGAACAGCCAGCCCGAAACGCCTACCGCGCATACGCACAGCGCCAGAACGATGTAGTAGCCCTTTTCGCGGAAAAAGCTCCGGATCCGCTTCTGGTTCGGATGATTTTCGTTTGTTTGCATGATTTTGCACCTCCGAGGCTAAGTATGTGCCAAAAATCGGAGGATTAAACCAGCGGAGGAAAATTATTCGTGTGGGAAATTCGTCTGTAAGTAATACCGGAGAATGCGGCTGCGGGTGACGATGCCGATGAAATCGCCCTTGTCGTCGATCACGGGGACGAAGTTCTGCTCGGCGGCGACGGAGATCAGATCCTCCACGCGCGTGTCGACCCGCACAGGCTGCACGGTGCGGCGGTGCTCGATCTCGGAAATGGAATGCTCCTCGGTCTGGCGCAGGTCCATCACGCACAGGCGCTTGAGCGTCCAGAGCAGGTCGCCCTCGGTAACAACGCCGCAGTATTTCCCGCTCTTGTCCAGTACGGGCAGTGCCGCATAGCCGGAATGCTCCATCCGTTCCATCGCCTGCCGCAGCGTGTCGTCGGATTCAATATAGGCGCACATCGCCTTCGGCGTCAGGAAAAAGAGAATATTCATGCGTCGGCCTCCTTATATCTGTAGTATATCATAGCATACCGGGCGGCCGAGGGCGTGACGATTTTGTAAACTGCGCGGGCGCAGAAAAAATTTGCCGTTCCGCGTCTGTTTTTCTTGCATTTTCGCGAAAGTTAGATTATCCTAACATTCAGAATGAACTAGGGTGTATCTGAAAACTCATGATGTGACCGGCAGCGAGGGATTTTTGCGTTGCGCAAGACATTTTTTCGCAGGAATACTGACGTATTTCAAGGAAAAATGACGCGGCGCACCGCAAAAAGGCCCGCTGTCCGGGTGCGTTGGGAGTTTTCAGATACACCCTAGAGAAAGGAACGAAATTCATGACGCTTGACGAGCTTTCCGTCGGACATTCCGGCGTCATTACTGCGGTCGGCGGCGAGGGGATCCTTCGGTGCCGGCTGCTTGACATGGGTCTCATCCCGCACACGCGCGTACACGTCAGCAAAATTGCGCCCATGGGCGACCCCATGGAGCTGTTTCTGCGCGGCTATACGCTCACGCTGCGCAAGGAGGATGCGCGCAGCATCACGATTGAGGAGGACGCAGAATGATCTTCGCACTGGCTGGCAACCAGAACTGCGGCAAAACGACGCTTTTTAACCAACTGACCGGTTCAAACCAGCACGTCGGCAATTTCCCCGGCGTGACGGTCGACCAGAAATCCGGCCCGGTGCGCGGGCAGAAGGACTGCACCGTCGTCGATCTGCCGGGCATTTACTCGCTCCGCCCGTACACGGCGGAGGAGATCGTCACACGCGATTTTATTCTGAAAAACAAGCCGGACGGCATCATCAATATTGTCGACGCGACCAATTTAGAGCGCAATCTCTATCTGACGCTCCAATTATTGACGCTGCGCGTGCCGACGGTGCTGGCGCTCAACATGATGGACGAGCTGACCGGCAACGGCGGCAGCATCGACACGGATAAGCTCTCGCAGCAGCTGGGCGTTCCCGTCGTGCCCATCTGCGCGGCCTCCGGCGACGGGGTCGAGGCGCTGATCGAGGCGGCTGTGCGCACGGCGGAGGACAAGCGCCTGCCCGCCGTCGTCGATTTCTGCGCCCCCGGACCTGTCCACCGCTGCATCCACGCCGTCTGCCACCAGATCGAGGACCATGCGCAGCGCGCGGGGCTTTCCGTCCGCTTCGCGGCGACGTGGGTCATCGACGGCGATGAAGCCGTGCTGGAGCAGCTGCGCCTCGATCAGAACGAAAAGGAGCTGATCGAGCATTCCATCGTCCAGATGGAGTTGGAACGCGGACTTGACCGCAACGCGGCCATCGCGGATATGCGCTATACGTTCATTGAAGCGCTGGTCAAAGCCTGCGTCGTCAAGCCGCACGAAAGCAAGGAGCGTCTGCGTTCGGTCAGTGCCGACAAAATTCTGACCGGAAAATATACCGCCATCCCGATTTTCATCGGCGTGATGCTGCTGATTTTCTATCTGACATTTCATGTGATCGGGCAGGGACTGAGCGATCTGCTGGCTTCCGGCATTGATGCGCTAACCGTCGTGGTCGATCGGGCGCTGACGGCCTATCACCTGAACCCCGTCGTGCAGAGCCTTGTGATCGACGGCATTTTTCAGGGCGTCGGCGCGGTTCTGAGCTTTCTGCCGATCATCGTGACGCTGTTTTTCTTCCTGTCCATTCTGGAAGACAGCGGCTATATGGCGCGCGTGGCGTTCGTGATGGACA
>ERZ1673702.3015-NODE-3015-length-13683-cov-4.218154_pt1 | contig 13683 bp, 7 predicted proteins | sample MGYA00580232_ERZ1673702 | MGnify/ENA primary metagenome ERZ1673702 (study PRJEB41218, sample SAMN15661792) | gut metagenome | host: Homo sapiens | place: Canada: London | collected 2015-08-20/2019-03-30 | study: EMG produced TPA metagenomics assembly of... | reverse complement strand
TTTATAGTATGTGCACAGTCATACGACTTTTTTCTCTCATCTTCTGCAAGTGCCTCTTTTAATCCATCAAAAGACTCGTCCTCTGCCACCATCGGAAGGCAGCTTTTATATAATTCCTCATCTCCTAAAAAACGCTCTAAAGCTCCATCTAAATCGCATCCCCATGCTCTTAATTTTTCCAATACCTCACACATTTTTCTATCATTCCTCCGATTGTTCTTTTTCCTGTTCCATCTCCCTGTCTTTCGTTTTTCCGGATAATAACAGCCTGTATTTTTCTAATTCCCATTCCAGTTGTTTTGGTTCTGTCACATTTAAGAAAACACCATATATGATATGTTTATTTCCTACAATTCCTACATCATACAGCTTTAATGATATAAAAATTTCTTCTCCTGCTTCATTTTTCCTGGAAAATTCACATTGTGTTTCACGTCCTTTATCTGCTGTATAAAAAAAGGCATCCAGAATACGTTTATGATATCGTTTTGGAATTCCCTGAAAAATATCTTTTTTCTGACTGATATCCTGATATCCAAACACCTCATAATACGCATTATTTACGCGTATTATCTCAATCTGTTCTTTGCCGTACTCATAGACAGCCACACCCTGTTTCGCATTTAAAAAGAGTGACTCCAGCTGGGAGGCCGGCGTCCACAGGCTATCTATGTCAACTAAGCGTTCTGTCTCTTTCTTTCTCTCCGCATGCGGTCTGTCAAACTGCAGTTTTTCGTATTCTTCCACAGACATCGGTTTTGCAAAATAATATCCCTGTACATATTCACAGCCAATACTCCGCAAAAATTCCACCTGTTCGATCCGTTCCACGCCTTCCGCAACAACCGGCATATTCAGCCATTTTGCCATACGGATCACTGCCGCCATGATATTTTCTCCGCGTCCTTCCCTGTCATCACCGGCAAAAAACTTCATGTCCATCTTTAAAACATCAACCACAATATCCTTTAAAACATTTAAAGAAGAATAACCACTTCCAAAATCGTCCATCAGAATGTAAAATCCCTCTTCGCGCAAACGCTGCATCATATCCTGCACTGCTTTGGGATTTGTATTGTATGCGCTCTCTGTCAGTTCTACCTGAAACAGTCTGCGTGGAATCCGGTAACTGTCCACCAGATTGCAGATCACATTCACGATATCTTTGTTGTAAAGGCTGACCCTCGAAAGATTGACGGATATCGGAAGCGGATTCTTTCCTTCATCCATCCACTTTCTAAGCTGGATGCAGGTCTGCTCCCACACATAATAATCCAGCTTTGTGATAAATCCATTCCGTTCAAATACCGGTATAAACTCTCCCGGTGAAATCATTCCCCGTTCCGGATGTTTCCAGCGAACCAGCGCCTCCGCTCCTGCGATCTGATTATCGCTGAGCCCGTATTTGGGCTGATAGAATACAACAAATTCATGATTTTCCAGTGCACTTTTCATGCTGTTTACGATCCGCTGTTCCTTCTCGATCTCCTGGCTCATCTGCCGTGTATAAAATGCATAGTTACGGATATAATTGCCTTTGCAGTGCTTTGCCGCAAGGTTGGCACGATCGTACATGTGATCCGGTGTTATTTTCTTTCCAGCGATCAGGTAAACACCAAATATCGGTACGATATCAAAATCAAGCGGGTATCTGCTTAAGATATCACGCATTTTATCAAAACTTTCGACCAGTTCTTTTGTATTTTCATAGGATACGCAGAAGCAGAATATATCCGCATCCATCCTGCCAAAGGTAACGTCACTGCGGTTTCTGACTGCACATATCAAAAGGTCGGCAATATATTTCAGCAGCATGTCCCCTGCACTCATTCCAAAGAAAGAATTGATCAGCTGGAACTTTTCAATATCCATCCGCACAAAAGCAAAATGCCGGTCCGGATATCGCTCTAACATAGCAGATGTCGCCTGAAACATATTGGTCTTATTATAGATGCCGGTAAGGATATCATATTCTGCACGGTACTTTAATGCTATGCTGATATTCTGACTGCTGCTGCCAATCACATTCTTCAGCCGGAACCGGACAACATCCACATCATACGGTTTCCGGATAAAATCCCATGCTCCCATGCCCAGGCATTTAATCTCTGTCTCAATGTCAATCTCCATCGTAAGTACAATGACAGGTATTGCCTGATACATCTGCGCTTTATGATACCGTTCCAGAAAATAATACCCGTCATACTCCGGCATAACGATATCTAAAAGTACCGCCGTTATCTCCGTGCTTCGTTCATAAAGAATCTCAAATGCTTCCTTGCCATTTTCTGCCTCTATCACCTCGTACGTACCGCTCAAAATTCTTTTCATCATGACACGTTCGACCTGTTTATCATCTACGACTAATACCTTGCTCTTTTCAGACATATTCTCACCTATCCGCCCCCCAAAAAATCCCATAAAAAAAACCTGACTTTATCATAGCAAAGTCAGAGTTTCTTTTCAATAGTCATCATTTAACCTTCTGCAAAAAAAAGGTCTATTTTTCCACAAAGGCAGATATCTGTCGAAGATGCGCCAACCTGAATTTCATACGTTCCATTTACCGGAACCGGCATCTTTTTGTCTGTGTCATAACGGGAAAAATCTCTTTCCTCCAAAATAACACAGATCCTCTTTGTTTCCCCGGCATCAAGCCTGACTTTTTCAAACGCTTTCAGTTCATGAACCGGTCTGTCTTTTTTCTGTTCCGGTGCCACATAAATCTGAATGGTCTCTTTCCCTGCACGTTTTCCTGTATTGGTTACCGAACAGGAAACTTTCACGGTCTGTCTGCCATTTTCCTGCTGTTTTATAATTTCAAGATCATCATAAGTAAATGACGTATAGGAAAATCCATGCCCAAACGGGAACAGGACATCTGTTTTTTTTGTGTCATAATAACGGTAACCGACCATCACACCTTCCCTGTACTCCACACGGTCTTTCTTTCCAAATGTTCCGATCGTATGTGCCGGGCACTGTGACGCATCACGGATAAATGTTTCTGCCAGCTTTCCGGATGGATTTACTTTTCCAGACAAGATCTCTGCCAGGGCTGTTCCCCCTTCCATACCGGCATAGTAGCTCCAGAGGATTGCTTTTGCCTTTTCTGCCCACGGCATCTCAACCGGTGCACCTGCATACATGCAGACCACCGTATCCGGAACTGCCTTTAGCAAAGCATCGATTACTTCATCCTGCCCGTATGGCAGTTTCATGTTCACACGGTCAAGTCCCTCCACATCAAAATCGTGGTTCAGTCCTCCCACGAAAATAACAATGTCACTTGCTTTTGCCAGTGCAACTGCTTCCGCTAAAGCTTCCTGCTGTTTTTCATCCAGTGCTCTTCCACTTACAGTGCTTTCCTTTTCGGTATTCTCTGCAGTCTCCGTGCTCGCCGCCTGCCAGTTGATCTCAGATGTCTCTTTCTTATCCGGAATCACATAGCCCGGTGCGTAAGAAACTTTCACATTTCCACCAAGTAACTTTTTGATTCCCATAAGCGGTGAAATCTCATACAGTGCCTTGATTTCTGCACTTCCTCCTCCGTTTGAATGGATTGCAGCGGCATTTACACCGATCACGGCAACCTTACAGCCGGATTCTGCCTGAAGCGGCAATACCTGATCTTCATTTTTCAGTAAAATCATGGACTCGCGCGCCACATCGAGCACTGCCCTGCGGTGTTCCTCCGTATTGTATGCGCCTGTCTTACGATGTTTTCTCTCCGGTCCGATCATTTTTAAGCGCAGCATCATGCGAAGGATATTGCGCACTTTCTCATCCACCAGCGATTCTTCGATTTCTCCATCCTTCACTGCTTTTAACAGAGGATCTGCCATGTACTGTTCGTCGAACTGATACTTGACATCCATCTCAAGATCCAGCCCGGACTCTGCCGCCAGTTTCGTATCATGCACAGCACCCCAGTCGGAGATTACCACGCCGTCAAATGACCAGTCTTTCCGCAGCTTCTCGTTGAGCAGGGACTTACTCATACAGCAGTGCTCACCGTTTAACAGATTATAGGCTCCCATCAGAGCAAGGGTGTGTCCCTTTTCTACCGCCGCTTGAAATCCCGGAAAATAAATTTCTTCCAGTGCTGCCTCATCGATGATTGTATCCACCCAGAGTCTTTCAGTTTCCTGTGAGTTTGCCGCAAAATGCTTCACGCATGCCGCGACATCGTTTTCCTGGATTCCCTCGATCATCGGTACAACCAGTTCTTCGATGAGTCCTGGATCTTCGCTCATATATTCAAAATTCCTGCCACAGAGCGGACTTCGTTTGATGTTGATGCCCGGAGCTAAGATCACATCTTTGCCCCTGCCTCTTGCCTCCTCACCCAGCACTTTTCCGGCTTTCTTTGCCAGATCACGGTTCCAGGTGGATGCAATGGCGCTGTTGCACGGAAGATAAGTCACATAATCTTCCGTCGTCCCGACACTCCGCCATTCATTGTCCGCAAATTCTGCGCGCACTCCCATCGGTCCATCCGACATATAGAGCGGTGGGATGGAAAGCCGCTCCACTCCTTCGGTGCGGAATAAACCCGCACCGTGGATCATACCGATCTTTTCTTCTAAAGTCAGCTCTTTTAAAATTTCTTCAATGTATGTTTCCTGCATTAAAATACAACCTCAGCCTTGCCGTCCCCGTGAAACTCTACGATGACATTTTCTCCATCCTGTGTATAGGATGCACCGTTTACCTGCTTTGGAGCACCGACATTCATCAATGCCACTTTGGATGCCTTATTACTCTCTACCGCGATCTGATAAGAAGATCCGTTCTTTACAACATTTGCAGATGCTTCTTTTTCATTTTCCGTTCCATATACGACAGTTTCTGCCTTGATGCCATCTTTTAATGCATATGCACGGAATGTCACACCATCTGCATAGTCATAAACTGCATTATCATTTCTTGCTCCCATAGCCACAATACTGCCCTCTTTGACATAAAGAGGAATACTTAAGTAACCATGTTTTTCTGTATACCATTTACCGCCCTCTTTGACTTCTCCGGTCAGTAAGGATGTCCAGGTTCCCTCCGGCAGATAGTACTCTGCGATGCTGTCATCACGGAAGATTGGTGCAGCCAGTAAGGAATCACCTAACATATACTGGGTTGCCAGGTAAGCACAGTTCTTGTCCTCGGTAAATTCAAGCACCATGCTCCGCATCATCGGGATACCGGTCTTTGATGTCTCGATCGCATTGCGGTACAGATACGGCATTAAGGATGCCTTAAGCTGTGCGAAATAACGTACCACATCTACTGCTTCCTCATCATATGCCCACGGCACACGGTAAGAAGTAGATCCGTGCAGTCTTGAATGGGAAGAAAGCAGTCCGAATGCACACCATCTCTTATAGACATCCGGTGTGGAGGTACTCTCAAATCCTCCGATATCATGGCTCCAGTATCCAAAACCGGAACTTGTCAGTGACAGGCCTCCGCGAAGGCTCTCCTCCATGGATTCATAATCAGACCAGCAGTCACCGCCCCAGTGAACCGGGAACTTCTGTCCGCCTGCAGTTGCAGAACGTGCAAAAAGAACAGCCTCTTTTTCACCTTTTTTCTTCTTTAATACGTTAAATACCACCTTATTGTAAAGGTATGTATAGTAGTTGTGCATCTTGACCGGATCAGAACCGTCGTAATATACCGCATCTGTCGGGATTCTCTCACCAAAGTCGGTCTTGAAGCAGTCAACACCCATATCGAGCAGTGCCTCTAACTTTTTGCTGTACCACTCGCAGGCTGCAGGGTTAGTAAAGTCCACAATGGCAAGTCCCGGCTGCCACATATCCCACTGCCATACATCGCCATTTGGACGTTTTAAGAAGTAACCGCCCTCGACACCCTCTTTGAACATGGATGACTCCTGTCCCACATAGCTGTTGATCCAGACACAGATCTTTAATCCTTTTGCTTTCAGACGTTTTAACATGCCCTCCGGGTCCGGGAATACTCTTGAATCCCAGGTAAAATCACACCAGTTGAAATCTTTCATCCAGAAGCAGTCAAAATGAAATACGGATAACGGGATCTTGCGGTCAAACATTCCATCGACAAAACTGTTGACTGTCTTTTCATCATAATTTGTCGTAAAGGATGTGGACAGCCAGAGCCCGAATGTCCACGGTGCCGGAAGTGACGGTTTTCCAGTGATATCTGTATAGCGCATCAGCACTTCTTTCATCGTCGGCCCGTTGATCAGGAAATAATCAAGGTTTTCACCCGGTACGGAAAATTCAACCTTGGTTACCATCTCTGTTGCAACTTCAAAGGACACGCGCTCCGGATGGTTTACAAACACACCGTATCCTTTATTGGAAATATAAAACGGGATATTTTTATAAGACTGCTCTGTGGAAGTACCGCCGTCCTCGTTCCAGATATCCACGCTCTGTCCATTTTTTACAAACGCAGAAAAACGCTCGCCAAGTCCATAGATCAGCTCGCCAACGGAAAGTGATAACTGCTCTCTCATATAAGCATCTTCCGATCCTTTATCATAGGCAAAACCTTTCCAGTCGGTCTTCATGTATGCAAGATCTCTCCATCCGCTTGCAGTGATTTTCTCCTCACCGCGGTAAAATGTGAGTGCTCCGTTCTCTTTCTGCACTTCCAGACGCAGTGTACCGCTTGAAATGACCAGTTTGTCCTCCGTATCTTCTGCCTTTAAATGTCCGCTCTCCGCAGGTGCGATCTCAAATGACGGTGCCTTTTTCTGCACGCCCATGTGATGATAAGTCTGAACCCTAAGCACTTCCTCATACGGTGCTGAAATCACGATCGTGAGGTTGATTCCGCCAAGGGTATCGCCGCGCTGTGTGATCTTGCTTGTCGGCGCACAGATCGTCACCTGATCTTTCTCGATTTTTGAAAAATATACTTCTGCCGGAGAAAAGCACTCGCAGCGCTCTTTCTGCAGCCAGCATCCATTACTGAATTTCATATGATAATCCTCCCTGTTTTCCGAAGGAAAATGCGACTGCTATCAGGCGCAGAGGATTTTCCTCCCTGTAATTATCTCATTTTGTCTCATCTTACTATACCCACCCTGCAAAAAATACCCTCTAAATTGTACATAAAACACTCGATAAATTTGACAAACAAAACGTTCGCATTTATACTTACGTTTAGTACTTTTATCATTGGAACAGGAAGGTTATTTTTATGTATCGCGTTTTAATTGCAGATGATGAATCCATTATCCGGGAAGGTATCAAATGTCTGTTCGACTGGGAATCTCTCGGCTATACGATCGCCGGAGAAGCTGCAAACGGTGAGACGGCCTATCAGCAGATTCTTGCCTTACAGCCGGATATCGTTCTCTTAGACATCCGCATGCCGGGAATGTCAGGGCTTGACGTTATCCGGGAGGCAAGAGCACAGGGTTTTACCGGAAAAGTCATTATCTTAAGCGGTTACTCTGATTTCAAATATGCGCAGGAAGCCATCCGTTACGGAGTGCAGTATTATCTGACAAAGCCGATCGACGAGGATGAACTTGAGGAGATTCTTCGTTCGATCAAAGAAAACTTAGACAAGGCTGCTGCAACTGCAAATACCCGGGAACATTACCGTGAAAAGGCAAGAGAGACCATCATCCGCGATCTTTTAACGAATGATATCGATCTTTCCCACATAAATACAACAGATCTCCATCTGACAGCAGACACCTATCAGGTTGTGATCTATGAGAAATACAGTCACAATACTGCAGATGCCTCCTATCGTTTTTCGGATCTTCTGCGCGTGACGAATCAGGATAATAACTCCTACGATAACATTACGCTGCAGTATCATGAGGTTATTTTGCTGAAAGGCACTTTTGCCATTCAAAAATTTAATGATTTTCTGGAGCGTTACCAGAGAGAACGGCGTCCACAGGAGAATTCTCCTCTTGACAGTCTCTTTATTACATATGGTGCGCGTGTGTCAGACCTGTCGGAAGTCTATATTTCCTATATTCAGGCGAAACAGCTCTTAGAACGCCGTTTCTTCTGCGAGCAGGAACAGCACACGATCGGTTATGCCGAACTGCCGGACCCGGACAGTTTAAAATCCATCTTAAACGACGCTTTTTTAAACCGTTACGCTACCAGCCTGTTTGAATATCTTCAGGCATTCAACCGCAATATGTTAGCGGAGACTTTGACACAGCTTACCAATGAACTTTACCATGCTGCAGATTCGATTGATTCCATACGGCTTTTCCTGACAGACCTTTATCTGCAGATCAAGGAACAGGCAAACCGGCTTTACAATGGTGCAAATATCCCGTTTCCGAGCAATGCGGATATCATCCGTCTGATCGAAGAAAAATATTATCTCTACGAGATCATCCTGTACTTCACGGAACAGTTTGAGATGATCATGTCCTCGATTGGTAACTCTTCCCGTGAAAGCGTGCTGGATGATATTCTGCACTACATCAACCACAACTATGCAAGCAATATCACATTAGAAAATATTGCACCGCTGTTTGGTTACAACAGCTCCTATCTCGGAAAGATTTTCCGCAAAAAGATGGGTGAAAACTTCAACTCATACGTCGACCATGTCCGCATCAAACACTCGATGGAACTTCTCTGTTCCTCAGAGTTAAAAGTTTATGCGATTGCAGAAAAAGTCGGTTACCGGAATGTCGATTATTTCCATATCAAATTCAAAAAATATGTTGGAAAAAGTCCGGCAGAATACCGGAAAGAACATAAAAATGAATAAATTTTCATAAAAACTGCCGCCCTATGGGTGAATAGATGTCCCCCTTTCTCTGTAAGTTCAGAAAAAGGGGGGCATATCACCGTGAGGCGGCAGTTTTTATTTTTAAGATCCGAGTGTCAAACGCTGGCTTTAAGTTTTTCGATTGGCAAATGGCACCGCATTGCCTGTCATTTTAAGAAATCATACTGTGACATATAAAGTTTATAATACTCACCCTTCTGTTCCATCAGTTCGTCATGATTTCCACGCTCTAAAATATCGCCTTTATCCACATATAAGATGCAGTCTGCATTTTTGATCGTAGAAAGTCTGTGTGCAATGATAAAAGAAGTCCGTCCCTTCAAAAGTTCGTTCAATCCTTTCTGCAAAAGCAGTTCCGTCTCTGTATCAATGCTCGAAGTCGCCTCATCTAAGATCAGGATCTTCGGATCTGCAAGCAGTGCCCTTGCAAAGGAAATAAGCTGTCGCTGACCGGCAGAAAGCCTGCTTCCTCTTTCATTCACTTCTGTCTCATAACCGTTTTCCATCTCCATGATAAAATCATGTGCACAGACTGTTTTTGCTGCCCGGATCACTTCCTCATCCGTTGCACTGCGGTTGCCATAGCGGATATTATCCATGATCGTTCCTGCAAAAATAAAGCTGTCCTGCATCATGATCCCCATCTGGGTTCTTAAGGAGTGCAATGTCACCTTCGAGATATCAATGCCATCGATCGTGATCACTCCGGAATCTACATTATAAAAACGGCTGATGAGGTTCACGATCGTGGATTTTCCTGCCCCGGTCGGACCGACGATCGCATAAGTTTCACCCGGTTCTGCCGTAAAATTAATATCTTCCAGAATCTTCTGCCCCGGTTCATACCCAAAAGACACATGGGAAAATTTCACTTCTCCCACCACTTCCGGCATCGGGATTGCATCCGGCTCATCCCTGACACCCACCGGCTCATCGATCGTCTCAAAAATCCTCTCAAGATAAGAGATTGCTGTCAAAAGAGAATTGTAAAATCCGGCAAGTGTGTTGATTGGTGCCCAGAAACGCCCAATGTACGCGGTAAATGCGATCAGAACACCGACGGTCAGTGTCATATCCGGTGCTAAAATCCAACGGACACCCAGCACATAGATCAGTGCCGTCGTAAATGTCGAAATAATATCCACGCTCGGTCCCATCGTAAAGTTAAACATTACCGCACGCATCCAGGATTTCCGGTAATTTTTACTTAGGTTATTAAAGATTCCGGTATTCTCATTTTCCCTTACAAAAGACTGCGTCACACGGATTCCATTGATACTCTCCGCAATGTACGCATTTAAGTTTGACTGTTTGTTGCTCTGGATCTGCCATGCCCTGCGCTGTTTTTTCTTGATTAAGATAATCACAAATGCAAGAACCGGCAATCCGCACAGACAGATCAGCGTCAGCCGGACATCGAGTGCAAACATAAACATCAGGATAAAGATCAGGTTGCACAGATCTGTGAATGTGTTGACAATACCATTGCTCAAAAGATCACTTAGGCTGTTCACATAATTGACCACACGCACCTGAATTTTTCCATGTGGTCTGTCATCATAATAGGAAAATGGAAGTTCCTGCAGATGACAGAAAATATCATAGCGGATGTCATGTACGATATTCTGCCCGATCACACTCATGGTCTTGATCTTGATCCGCAGGGAAAGACCCGAATAAAGTGCGATCAGCAATGTCGCAATACTGTAAAATGTGATCGATTTCATATCTTTTTCCGGGATGCTGTGATCCATCACATTCTGGAAAAAGATCGGGATCGCCATGGTAAGTGCCGAGGAAGAAAGCATCAGAAGAATAACGCCTGCCATCTTCTTTTTGTAGGGAGCAATGTAACCTGCAAGACGTTTGAGCTGGTTTACATCAAAACTGTCCTCTAATATCTCATCCATATCATATCTGTTTCTTGCCATCTTATTTCTCCTCCTTTCCGTTTAAAATTTCCTGTGGGATCTCGCCATACTGGTTATGGAAAGCCGTCGCGTAATAACCTCCCGCCGCCACTAACTGCTCATGTGTTCCCTGTTCAATGATGCGTCCGTTATCCATGACAAGGATCAGATCTGCATCTCTAATGGAAGAAATGCGGTACGCAATGACAAAGATCGTGCACTTGTTATCTAATTTCTTCAACTGGCTCTGGATATAACTCTCCGTCTCCATATCGACCGCCGATGTCGTATCGTCAAGAATCAGAATCGACGGATCTTTCAGCAGTGCCCTCGCAAGGGAGATACGCTGTTTCTGTCCGCCGGAAAGTCCGACACCGCGCTCACCCACAATCGTATCATATCCATCCGAAAGTGCCTGGATAAAATGATTGGCATCCGCCATGATCGCAGCCTGTTTGACTTCTTCGAACGAACAATTCGGCCTTCCGTATGCGATATTTCCTTCGATCGTATCCGAAAAAAGGAACACATCCTGCATCGCCATGCCGATATTGTCACGCAGGTTATAAAGATCCATGTCGCGGACATTCACACCATCCACAAGCACTTCACCGGAAGTCGTATCATAAAACCGGCAGAGCAGATTCATGATCGTTGATTTTCCAGCTCCGGTAGAACCAATGATACCGACGGTCTGCCCCGGTTTTACCTTAAAATTGACATCCATGACAATATCTTCGTCATCCGCACGGTAAGATACATTTTTAAACTCGATCTCTCCTTTCAGATGTTTCTTGACTACTCCAGATACCGGTGTTTTTACATGCGGCTCTTCACTGTAAGTCGCATAGATTTTCTCCACGGACGTTGTAAAGTTACTGATATCGTTGACCAGCCATCCTGCCTGGCGCAGCGGGTTGTTTAACATCCACAGATAGCCGTTCACCGTCACGAGCTGTCCTAACGTGATCTCTCCCTGAATGACCATATAGCCGCCGTAGAGGATCAGAATGATCGTCAGCGCATAGGAAAGCACCTCAAATATCGGCACATATTTCATCCAGATCTTTGACGCATCGATCTGCGCCGCACGGAATTTATCATTTTCCTTATTGAATTTTTCAATCTCAAAATCTTCTTTTGCAAATGCTTTTACCACACGGTTTCCACTGACATTTTCCTGCACAAACGCATTGAGTGAGGAAAAACAGTCACGGTTACGCTTGAATGCCGGACGTACCTCTTTCGTCTGACGGCAGGTTGCAAACGCCGTAAACGGCAGAACCACAAGCATGGCAAGCGCAAGTTTTGTGTTGACCGTAAAGATCATAAGCAGTGCAAACACGAACATCAGCACACTCTGGTAAACCATATAGACCACATATGCCACAAAGTGACGGATCGCATCCATATCTCCGGTCTGGCGGCTCATCAGATCTCCGGTACGTTTCTTATTGTAAAATGCAAAATCTTCCTCTAATAATTTCCGGTAGACTTTGTCTCTCATATCGTACAAAACGCCCTGCGACGCCGTCTCAAATGCGACCTGAAACAGAAAACGCAAGACTCCCATCACGATCGTGACTCCGATCAGACATCCGATAAACGGCATCAGTCTGTCATATTTTCCACCGCTTATGACCTGATCTACGATCTGCCCGGATATGTACGGATTTACCACCGAAAGCACTGATACCGCTGTGGTCAGCAAAATTCCAACTATCATTAATCCCCTGTACTTTTTCAGAAATGAAAAGAACCACTTCATTGGTGTCATAATAACCCTCCTACTCCCTTTTCGTTTTTCTTTCGGATTTTCAGTATAGTACTTCTGGGGTAAAAAGGAATGTACTATCTTGCACCGTTCATGTTATTTTTTGCAACGGAGGGGATGGTTTCTGATGGGGAATGTGATATACTATGACATGATTGACAAAATAATTTTTCAGGCTTATACAAAGAAATGGAGATTACTATGTGCTGTGACAACCGGGAAGAACTGCTTGACCAACTGAATCCTACTTTTTTATTTACCTGGAAAGGCACCCGTCTGAAAGACGAGGAACTCTATCACAGCCATGATTTCATCGAGATGGCTTTTATTTTGTCCGGTCACGGAAGATACCGGATCAATGGCTCTTTGTATGATATCTCCGAGGGCGATATCATTATTTTAAATCCGGGGCAGAAGCATCAGGCACTCTGCACAGACCCTTCCAATCCGGCTACGGAATTTTTTGTTGGATTATGTGACGTCCGTTTTGGGGATTTCCCGGAAAATTATCTGCCGCTGCATTTAAAAGATCTGACATCCGATCCAGCCACACAGTCTCCTATTTTACATACCTCCGGCGAACTGCGCCAGAAGCTGTTTAAGATCTGCACAGCCATGAGCGTAGAAAATGACGTCTGCCGCAGCGGACGTTATATCATGTTGAAAAGTTATCTGATGCAGATGCTGATCCTGCTGCTGCGGGAACAGAGTGAACCGGTAAAAATCAATACCGGCTGCTCTTTTGAATCTACCAGCAAAAAATATGTAGTTGACCAGATCGTAAATTATTTTGAGGATCATTACAGTGAAAAGATTTCTTTAGATCAGATTGCAGAAAATATGTACTTAAGTCCTTTTTATATCTCACGTATTTTTAAAAGCGAGACGGGCGATACACCAATCCGCCACCTGATTAATATCCGTTTGGAAAAAGCAAAAGAATTGTTAGAAAACGGTTTTGACGGCAGCATTCAGGAAGTCGCAGCCAAAGTTGGCTATGATGACGTCTATCATTTCAGTAAACTGTTTAAAAAACGGTTTGGTATGCCGCCGTCAAAAATCCGCAGATTATTATGATTCATTTAAAAATTTTTTCCAGAAATCTTTCGAGCCTGCGAATTCCAGTTCCTTGCCATTTTGGAATCTTTTACTGATAATGCCATCCTCTCCAAAACTTGGTGTGTATGTCAGATTTTTATATATTCATCGTCATATATGGGGGAATGCATATAA
>ERZ1673702.2992-NODE-2992-length-13742-cov-4.351209_pt1 | contig 13742 bp, 10 predicted proteins | sample MGYA00580232_ERZ1673702 | MGnify/ENA primary metagenome ERZ1673702 (study PRJEB41218, sample SAMN15661792) | gut metagenome | host: Homo sapiens | place: Canada: London | collected 2015-08-20/2019-03-30 | study: EMG produced TPA metagenomics assembly of... | reverse complement strand
CGGGAGCCGATTGTAAAGCCTTCTGATTTGTGATAAAATGCATGCCGGACCATAAAAGACAAAGGAGGCGCGCCATGGACCGGGAAGCCTTTGACCGGAAATATGCCGCCCGGCTGAACCGCCAGCAGCAGGAGGCGGTGCACGCCGTGGAGGGCCCTGTGCTGCTGCTGGCGGTGCCCGGCAGCGGGAAAACCACCGTGCTGGTGACCCGCCTGGGTTATATGCTGTGCTGCTGCGGCATTGCGCCGGACCAGATCCTCACCATGACCTATACCCGGGCCGCCGCCGGGGAGATGAAGCAGCGCTTTGCCGCCCTGTTCGGCCAGGACTGCCCCCATCCCCCGGAGATCCGCACCATCAACGGCGTGTCCTCCAAGATCATCGCCTACTATGCCCAAAATTGCGGCAAAAGGCCGCCCTTCATCCTGGCGGAGGACGAGAGCGCCCTGGCGAAGCTGGTTTCGGACCTGTACCGGGACCTGTGCGGCGAGTACCCCACCCAGAGCGTGGTGAAGGAACTGCGCAAGAGCATCGCCTATGCCAAAAATATGATGCTGCCGGAGGAGCGGCTGGGGGAGCTGGACACCGGCTTCGAGAAATTCCCGGAGCTGTACCGGGAATACGGCAAGGCCCTGCGGGACAATAAATGGATGGACTATGACGACCAGATGGTGTACGCCAAAAAAATTCTGGAGCTCCACGAGGATGTGCGGACCCATTTTCAGAACCGCTTCCCCTATATCTGCGTGGACGAGTCCCAGGACACCTCCCGGATCCAGCACGCCATCATCCGCCTGCTGGCCGGGAAAAGCGGCAACATCTTCATGGTAGGCGACGAGGACCAGAGCATCTATGGCTTCCGGGCCGCCTATCCGGATGCCCTGATGCAGTTTGAACAGACCTATCCCGGGGCCCGGGTGCTGCTGATGGAGGAAAACTACCGCTCCACGCCGGAAATTCTCCGGGCGGCGGACGCCTTCATCCGGAAAAATCACCACCGCCGCCCCAAGACCATCCACCCCACCCGGGCCTCCGGCGCTGCCGTCCGGGTGATCTACGCCATGGACCGGGCCGACCAGTACCCCTGGCTGGTGAATATGGCGGCCAGCGTCCGGGAGGAGACGGCGGTGCTTTACCGCAACAACGACAGCGCCCTGCCGCTGATCGACCTGCTGGACCGGGGCGGGATACCCTATCGCTGCCGCCGGATGGACGACGCCTTTTTCACCCACCGGATCGTGGCGGACATCCGGGACATCATCGCCCTGGCCCATGACCAGACGGACGCGGAGACCTTCCTGCGAATTTACTACAAGGTCGGCGGCGGAATTTCCAAAAAGGCGGCGGAGTATGCCTGCCAGAAAAGCCGGGCCAACGGAGGCTCCATCCTTCGGGAGCTGCTGGGCTTTCCGCAGCTGTCCCAATACGGCCGGGACAGCGCCGCCGCTCTGCTGACCATGCTGCCCATGCTTTTGCAGGACACTGCCGCCCAGGGCCTGAGCCACATCTGGGACGGCCTGCGCTACCGGGACTATGCGGAGCGCCAGAAGCTGGACGGCGGCAAATATGAAATTCTCTGCCTGCTGGCCCGGCAGGAGACCGGGCTGGAGGGGCTGTGCCGCCGTCTGGACGAGCTGCAGGCCCTGGTGTCGGCTCCCTCCCTGCCCTGCGGCGGGGGACTGATCCTGTCCACCGTCCACTCCAGCAAGGGCCTGGAGTACGACACGGTGTATCTGCTGGACGTGCTGGACGGCATCCTTCCGGCGGTGACGGAGCCGAAGGACGCCGGGCAGCAGGACCAGTATCAGGAGGAGCGGCGGCTGTTCTATGTGGCCGTGACCCGGGCCCGGAACCGGCTGTATCTGTTCTCCTGCCGGAATCGGGAGTCCGCCTTTGCCGACGAGCTGCGCCGGGGGCTGCCCCGGGAATACATCGGGCCGGAGGACGTGTTCGCCTCCCTGAATACGGAGCCGTGCGGAAAGCACTATCGACACGCCGAAAAGGGCGGCGGCGTGATCCGGGCCTGCTGCCGGGGGCAGTGCATGGTGGCCTATGCCTCCGGCGAGACGGAGTTCCTGACCCTGGGCCAGATGGTGGACCGGCGGGCCGTGGCCTGGAGGGCCCCGGACCGGCCGGCTCCGGCGGCATTGCCCCGGGAGCAGGCGGCGCTGCCGCCGTCCGGGGTTCGTCCCGGGCAGAGAGCCGTCCACAGGGTTTTCGGACCGGGAACCGTGTTGTCCTTCCGGGACCCCATCGTGGAGATACGCTTTCCTGCCAAGGGGGACAAGAAATTCGTCCTGTCCGACTCGGTGCAGCGGGGACTGCTGCGCCTTGAGGAGTGAGGGAGTGTCGGTATTTTTCCAGATTCAGGAAATTTCTGCATGATACTGTTCATTCTGGGGAAACATAAACAGTGAAAAGGTAGATATGTCAGGGACGTTGTATAAGGAAATTGTATGACACATTCGCCGAAATGTGTTGCATTTTTTGGGGCGTGTATTATAATATGGACATACCCGCAGTTCTATCAGGCAAATACAGACAAGAAGGTGATCAATTATGGAACTTCAGATTCAGGATCTTGTTTCTTCCATCAAAAAGGACGGCATCGACAGCGCAAATCAGCAGGCCGCCGCGATCCTGGCCGACGCCCGGAAGCAGGCGGACGCCATCATCGCCGACGCAAAGAGTCAGGCGGATAAGCTGCGGGACGACGCCAAGGCCGAGATCGAGGTGTTCAAAAACAGCGCCCAGCTCAGCGCCCAGCAGGCCAAGCGGGACGCAGTCCTGGCCTTCCGGCAGGAGGTGCAGCAGGAGTTTGAGAAAATCCTGGCCGCCGACGTGGGCAAGGCTCTGGACCAGCAGACGCTGGCCAAGCTCATCCAGGCAGCCCTCCAGGGAGAGGACGTTTCCGGCTACGCCGTGGAGGTGGGTCAGGTGACGGACGGCATCCGCCAGCAGCTGGCCCAGGAGCTGAAAAACGGCCTGGAGCTCCGCCCCTCCAAGAAGGTGGGCGCAGGCTTCCGGCTGGCCGCCAAGGACGGCTCCGGCTATTTTGACTGCTCCGACCAGGAGATCGCGGAGATGCTCATGCCCTTCTTCCGGGATATGCACCTGTAAGGGGGCGGCCTATGGCTTCCTATTACTATCTCATCTCCAGCCTGCCCATGCTCCGGACCCAGGGCGAGCCTCCCATGGACTACGCCGCGTTTCTGGCCATGTGCCGCTCGGCGGTCAGCGCCGGGGTATACCGGACGCTGGAGGAGCTGACGGTGGACTCGGACAAGGGGCCGCTGCTGTCGGAGTGGGCCGGGTTTTACAAGGCCCTGTGCCGGGAGCTGACCTATCAGCGGAATGTGAAGCTGGGCCGGCCCTGCGCCGTGCCCTCCGACCGGGACGCCGGCATTGTCCAGACGGTGACGGCGGCGGTAAACGCCGAAAATCCCCTGGAGGGGGAGCGGCTGCTGCTGGACCTGGAATTCCGCCGCCTGGACGGCATGATCGGCCTGCACAACTTCGATGACCACGCCCTGTACGGCTACGCCATGAAGCTGCAGCTGCTGGAGCGGCAGCGGACCTTCCGGTATGAGTCCGGCAAGCGGGCCTTCGACGGCCTAATGCAGAACATCCGCCAGCAGGTTTCCAGCCTATAACGAAACAGGAGAATCAAAATGGACAAAGTGACAGGATATGTGACCGGAGTGAACGGGAATCTGGTGGCAGCCACCTTTTCCGGCTCCGTCCGAAAAAATGAAGTGGGCTATGTCCAGGTGGGCGATGACCGGCTCAAGGGCGAGGTCATCCGCGTCAACGGCGACACAGCCAGTATGCAGATTTATGAAATGACCAACGGCATCCAGGTGGGCGACCGGGTGGAGCTTTCCGGCGAGCTGATGAGCGTGGAGCTGGGCCCGGGCCTGCTGACCCAGGTGTTCGACGGTCTGCAGAACCCCCTGCCGGAGCTGGCGCAGCAGTGCGGCTTCTTCCTGCAGCGGGGCGTGTATCTGGATCCCATCCCCAACAAGGACTGGGAGTTTACCCCCCTGGTGAAGCCCGGTGACCACGTCACCGCAGGCGACGCCGTGGGCAGCGTGCCCGAGGGGCTGTTCACCCACCTGATCATGGTGCCCTTCGGCCTGAAGGACCAGGGCTGGCGGGTGAAATCCGTCCGGGAAAAGGGCGTGTACAACGTCCGGGACACCGTGGCGGTGCTGGAAAACGAAAGCGGCGAGGAGAAAGAGCTGACCATGGTGTTCTCCTGGCCCGTGAAGCAGCCCATCCGCTGCTATGAGGAGCGTCTGCGCCCGGACGAGACCCTGGTGACCAAGCTCCGCTCCATCGACACCTTCCTGCCGGTGGCCAAGGGCGGCACTTTCTGCGTGCCCGGCCCCTTCGGCGCAGGCAAGACCGTTCTGCAGCACATGGAGGCCAAGAACGCCGACGTGGACGTGGTCATCGTGGCCGCCTGCGGCGAGCGGGCCGGCGAGGTGGTGGAGGTGCTGAAGGAGTTCCCCGAGCTGGTGGACCCCCGCACCGGACGCTCCCTGATGGAGCGCACCATCATCATCTGCAACACCTCCTCCATGCCCGTGGCCGCCCGTGAGGCGTCGGTGTACACCGCCGTCACCATGGCGGAGTATTACCGCCAGATGGGTCTGGACGTGCTGCTGCTGGCGGATTCCACCAGCCGCTGGGCCCAGGCCATGCGTGAGATGAGCGGCCGTCTGGAGGAGATCCCCGGCGAGGAGGCCTTCCCCGCCTATCTGGAGTCCGTTATCGCCTCCTTCTATGAGCGGGCCGGTAAGGTCCGGCTGAAGAACGGCAAGATCGCCTCCGTCACCATCGGCGGCACCGTGTCCCCCGCCGGCGGCAACTTCGAGGAGCCCGTGACCCAGGCCACCCTGAAGGTGGTGGGCGCGTTCCACGGTCTGTCCCGCGAGCGGTCCGACGCCCGCAAATACCCCGCCATCCACCCCATCGACTCCTGGTCCAAGTACCGGGGCGTGGTGGATATGGAGCGGGTGGAGCAGGCCCGCAGCATCCTCAAGCGCAGCAACGAGATCAACCAGATGATGAAGGTCATCGGCGAGGAGGGTACCTCCGCCGAGGACTATATCGTATACCAGAAGGGCGAGCTGCTGGATGCGGTGTATCTGCAGCAGAACTCCTTCGATCCCATCGACGCCGCCTGCGATCCCGACCGTCAGATCCACGAGTTCAACGTGCTGTATGACGTGCTGACCCGGGACTTCGCACTCAGCGACAAAAAAGAGATCCGCGCCTTCTTCAACCAGGTCCGGCAGGAGTTCCTGGACTGGCACAACACCGTGTTCCGCACCCCGGAATTTGAGGCCCAGGAAAAGCGGCTCAAGGACTTTTACCTGAGCAAGGCAGCGGGTTGAGAGGGGAGTCAATATGCAGAAAGTTTACACGAAAATTGAGTCCATCGTGGGCAACGTTGTCACGGTCCGGGCCTCCGGCGTCCGCAATGGCGACCTGGCCCTGGTGGGCGACAGCTATGCCAACGTCATCAAGCTGGACAAGGACCTGGTGACGCTGCAGGTGTTCAGCGGCACCCAGGGCGTCAGCACCACGGACCCGGTCCGTTTCCTGGGCCGCCCCATGATGGTGTCCTTCTCCGACCACCTGCTGGGCCGCATCTTCGACGGCGCCGGTGTCCCCCGGGACAACGGCCCCGCTCTGACGGAGAATATGATCCCCATCGGCGGCCCCTCCGTGAACCCGTCCCGGCGTATCGTGCCCAACAAGCTGATCCGCACCGGTATCCCCATGATCGACGTGTTCAACACCCTGGTGGAAAGCCAGAAGCTGCCCATCTTCTCCGTGTCCGGCGAGCCGTATAACCAGCTGCTCTCCCGCATCGCCATGCAGGCCCAGGTGGACGTGATCGTCCTGGGCGGCATGGGCCTGAAGTACGACGACTATCTGTACTTCCGGGACACCCTGGAAAAGAGCGGCGCCATGGGCCGCACGGTGATGTTCATCCACACCGCCTCCGACCCCACCGTGGAGTGCACCCTGGTGCCCGATATGGCCCTGGCCGTGGCGGAGCAGTTCGCCCTGGCCGGAAAGCGCGTGCTGGTGCTGCTGACGGATATGACCAACTACGCCGACGCCCAGAAGGAAATGGCCATCACCATGGAACAGGTGCCCTCCAACCGGGGCTATCCGGGCGACCTGTACAGCTGCCTGGCCGCCCGCTATGAAAAGGCCGTGGACTTTGAGGGCGCGGGCTCCATCACCATCCTGGGCGTTACCACCATGCCCGGCGACGACGTGACCCACCCGGTGCCCGACAACACCGGCTATATCACCGAGGGCCAGTATTACCTGAAAAACGGCCACATTGAGCCCTTCGGCTCCCTGTCCCGCCTGAAGCAGAACGTCAACGACAAGACCAGAAGCGACCACCGGGCCCTGATGGACGGCATGATCCGGCTGTACAGCGCCTATAAGGAGAGTCTGGAAAAGAAGTCCATGGGCTTCATGATGTCCGAGTGGGACGAAAAGCTGCTGAAATACGGGCACCTGTTTGAAACGAAGCTGATGGACCTGAGCGTGAATATCCCGCTGGAGGAGGCGCTGGACCTGGGCTGGGAGATCCTGGCCGAGTGCTTCGAGCCCAACGAAACCGGCCTGAAAACCAGCCTCATCCAGGAGAGATGGCCCAAGCGGTCCGCCGTGGAATGAGGGTGCGCCTATGGCTGTCAAACTTACCAAAAATGAATTGAAGGTGCAGAAGGACCGCCTGAAGCAGTTTCAGCGCTATCTGCCCACCCTGCAGCTGAAAAAGCAGCAGCTGCAGTCCGTGGTGATGCAGGTAACGGCCCAGCTGGAGCAGGTGGAGCAGCAGCGCCGGGCCGCCGTGGCGGGACTGGACGACTGGGTGGCCGTTTTCGCGGAAAACGACAGCTTCCCGGCGGACAAGCGCCTGGAGACCCTGATCCGCCCCCACCATGTGGTGTGCGGCCAGGAGAACATCGCCGGTGTCACCGTTCCGGTGTTCCAGGAGCTGAGCTTTGAGGAGATCCAATACGACGTGGCGGACTATCCCCTGTGGGTGGACACCGCCGCCGTGCGCCTGCGGGAGATCGCCCGGCTGGACGCTCTGGAAAAGACCCTCCGCCGCCAGGTGGAGCTTCTGGAGCAGGAGCTGCGCTCCACGGCCCAGCGGGTGAACCTGTTTGAAAAGGTCAAGATCCCCGAGGCCAAGGAGAACATCCGGGTCATCGGCATCTACCTGGGCGACCAGCAGACCTCCGCCGTGGTGCGGGGCAAGATCGCCAAGAAGAAGCTGCAGGAGGTGAGCGGATGATCGAAAAAATGAAGGTCGTCCACATTGTGGCGGCCGCATCGGAAAAAACCGCCCTGCTGGACCGGCTGCGGACCCTGGGCATCGTCCACTTCGCCGAAAAGGCCAGCGCCGACCAGCGGCATCTGGAGCGCTTCGCGGAGCTGTCCAGGATGGAGATGCTTCTCCAGGAATACACGGGACAGGAGCCGGAAAAAAAGCTGCTGTCCGACAAGGAATTTGAGGTCTTTTACAAGGACCTGGCCGCCTGCATAGACCGGCACAAGGCCCTGCAGGAGCAAAAGACCGCCGTCCATGCGGCTGCGGAGCGGCTGTCCGAATGGGGAGCCTTCTCCCCGGCGGAGCTGCGGTCGCTGGGGGACCAGGGCCTGGATATCCACATTTACCGCACGGACAAAAAGACTGCGGCCGCCCTGGCGGCGGACCCGGACGTGCGTGTGATCCGGCTGGCCCCGGTGGGAAAGATGCCCACCCTGGCCTCCATCGGGCCCCTGCCCGCCCCGTATCCCGTCACCGAGTTCCCCATCCCCGAAAAGGGCCTGGAGGAGCTGAACCAGGAGTGGGAGGACTGCGACCGGGGCATCCGGGTCTGTGAGGCGGAGCTGCACGACGCCGCCCGGCACCTGCCCAGCATCCACGACCAGATGCTCAAGACCCAGAACGCCGCAGAGTATTCCGCCGTCAGCAACACGTCCCAGAGCCAGGATGGCCTGGTGTGGCTGACGGGCTATATCCCGGCAGCGGAGGTGGAGGGCTTCAAAAAGGCCGCCGCCCAGGCGCACTGGGCCTGGGCCATGGAGGACCCCGCCGCCGATGACGACAAGGTCCCCACCAAGGTCAAGTACAACAAGGTCACCCGGCTGATGATCCCGGTGTTCGACATCCTGGGCGTGGTTCCCGGCTACCGGGAGTATGACATTTCCTTCTGGTTTCTGGGCTTTTTCACCCTGTTCTTTGCCATGATCATCGGCGACGCGGGATACGGCTGCCTGTTCCTGCTGGCGGCCCTGGTCATGACCCTGAAAAGCAAGAAGGCGTCCACCGCGGTGCAGCTGCTGTGGCTGCTGTCCATCGCCACCATTGTGTGGGGCGCGCTGACAGGCACCTGGTTCGGCCTGGAGCAGGCCATGGACGTGCCCTTGCTGCGGAGCCTGGTGATCCCCACCTTCGCCAACTATCCCGCCCACTTCGGTGTGGAATCCACCACCCAGCAGAACGCCATCATGAAGTTCTGCTTCATCCTGGGCACGGTGCAGCTGTCGCTGGCCTGCGTCATGAACATCCGGCGCAAGCTCCGGGAGAAGGACCTGAGCTGGCTGGCGGACCTGGGCTGGCTGGCCGCCATCGACGCCCTGTATTTCGTGGTGCTGTACCTGGTCATCGGCCAGCAGGTGAACCTGATGCCTGTGGCCTGCGTGGTCATCGCGGGCTTCCTGCTGGTGGTGCTGTTCGGCGGCATGTCCCCGGACAAGAGCTTCGGCCAGGGTCTGAAGGCGGGCCTGGGCGACGCGTTCACGGTGTTCCTGAACACCATCAGCGCCTTCGGCAACATCATGAGCTACATCCGCCTGTTTGCCGTGGGCATGGCGTCCCTGGCCATCGCTCAGAGCTTCAACAACATGGCCCTGGGCTTCAAGGGCCCCTTGGTCATCGCCGCCGTCCTGATCCTGCTGATCGGTCACGGGCTGAACATCGTCATGGGCCTGCTGTCTGTGGTGGTCCACGGCGTCCGCCTGAACCTGCTGGAGTTTTCCGGTCAGCTGGGTATGGAGTGGGCCGGTATTGCTTACGATCCCTTTAAAAAGCACGATAAAATCAAAAAATAAACGGATAGGAGATCAACTATGAATATCGAATTTATTGGTATGGCGTGCGCTCTGGGCCTGTCCGCCATGGGCTCTGCGTTTGGTTCCGGTTTTGCCGCTCAGGCCTCCGTGGGCGCGTGGAAAAAGTGCTACGCCAACGGCAAGCCCGCTCCCTTCATCATGGTGGCCTTCTCCGGCGCACCGCTGACCCAGACCATCTATGGCTTCCTGCTGATGAACTTCATCCGCAGCGCCGTGGAGGGCGGCTGTGACGCGGCTCTGGCCATGTTCACCGGCATCTTCGCGGGCCTGGCCATCGGCCTGTCCGCCTTCTTCCAGGGCAAGGTGGCCGCCGCCTCCGCCGACGCTCTGGGCGAGACCGGAAAGGGCACGGCAAACTACTTCATTGTCATCGGTATTATCGAAACGGTGGCACTGTTCACCCTGGTGTTCAGCCTGCTGCTGCTCCAGTAAACCCGCAAAAGCAAGGGGATCCGGTCCCCTGCCAGACAACGCAAAAACTTCCCCTGCCATAGGCAGGGGAAGTTTTTTGCTTATTAAAAAGGTCTCGCAGAGTTTGCCGCCCGCGGGTTTCGCGCATTTTGGACAAGCATTAGTAATACTTCACCAGCCCCGACAGCAGCAGGGTGGGGAGCAGCAGCAGAACCAGGAAGACCAGCATGTACAGCGGCGACAGGGCGGCGAAATCGCCGGCGGTGGTCAGATAGTACGACAGCACCAGGCCGCACAGGCCGCCGATCCAGCTGAGGACGGTGGACCAGCGCACCGCCTGACACATCCGCTGGCTGCCGATGACGGTTTCCGCCATAGGCAGCAGGCCGTCCCGATAGATCAGGGCGTTGGGGGTCTCCCCGGGCTGGGCGGTCAGGTCCGCCAGGGCCAGCCGGGTGGCCACGCCCGGGTAAATGGGCCGGGCGTTCAGGCGGAATTTCCGCTTCAGCAGATTGGGGGTGATGTTGACGCCCCGGGTGGCCAGCACCGGGGTCACACGGTTCCGGCGCAGGGCCCGCAGGGCCCACTCCACGTTCCGGGAGGGCAGGTACTTCACCGCGAAGATGGCCGCCAGGCGGCCGTCCACCGTCATGAAAACACCGGTTTCCATTTTCAGGTCCCGGGGCAGGGCGATGCGGCGCTTTTTCATGAAATAGGCGCTGCCCATGGCCACCGTGGCCCCCCGGACGGTGCAGTCGATGCCGCCATCCTCGTAATAGTGCAGGTCGTGGGCGTCGTAGCGGAAGCTGACCTGGCCGTCCATCAGCTGCAGCAGCAGGGGCGTCAGCTGGCTTCCGGCGGCCCGGCACAGGGCCTCGGCATAGGCCAGGGCCTCGCCGATCTCCTGATCGTATACCTTCAGGCCGTTAAGCTCCACCGTACCCAGGGCGGCGGAGGGCTCGTTCTTCTCCTTGCCGCGCAGGGACAGGACCCCGACCGGGAACAGGTCCTCGTCCGTGACCACCACCCGGCGGGCGGCGGTAATGGCCCGGGCCCCCCTCCAGCCCGCCACGGCGCAGCCGCTTTTGTGCAGGCGGCGGCACAGCAGGGACAGGGGCAGCGTCCCGGACAGGGGCAGGGACAGGGGTACCGTGGCCGACAGCAGCGCCGACCACAGCCAGAGGAAGCGGTTCATCTGGTGCCCGCTGAGGGCTGCCACCAGGGCCAGCACCGTGGCCAGGGCCAGGTACAGCGGCGTCAGAATGGGCTGCCACCGGGCGGCGGGGTCCGGGGACTGCCACATGCGGTAAAAGCCCTCCAGACGCCCCTGCTGCTTGCAGGCTCCGGCGGCGGTGACGGAGGCCACATACGGCGGCGTGCCACCCAGCTGGGCCAGGCGGAAGCTGTCATACCGGGCCCGGGCGGCGCGATATTGGCCGCAGGCGCACAGATACAGCAACGCCGCCGCCGGGGCGGCAAAGGGCAGGTTCGGGCATTGCCCCAGAAACAGGCACTGGGCGCTGTCCGCCAGGGCTGCCAGGCCGCACAGCAGGGCCGCCGCCGGGGCGGTGACGCGCCCATGGCCCAGGCTCTCCCCTGCCTCGTGCCACAGCCGGGTGCTCAGCAGCAGGCACAGGGCCAGCAGCCCCGCCGGTATGCCGCAGCGCAGCCAGACGTGGTCATACCACCCCTGGGACAGCAGGTCCAGCCCGTCGATGACGGCCACGGCTATGGCCAGCAGGGTGGGCGCCGTCAGCAGCAGACGCTGCCGGTGCAGCCGGGCGCACTGCCACTTCTGCTCCCGGGCGGCGTCGTCCATGGTGGGCTCCGGCTCCGGCGGCTCCTCCGGGGCGTCGTCCGGGTTTTCCAGGTCCCGGGCGGGGATGCGGTCCCGGACCCACTGGGCGGCGGCGGACAGGCGCTCCCTCAAAGGCACCCGCTCCGGCAGGACGCCGTCCTCGTCGTCCTCATCCGGAACGGCCCGGGGCTCGTCCGGGTCCTCCTGCCGCTGCCGGAAGCGGCGGCGCAGCCGGTCCAGGGGGTTCTCCCGGGGCGGTTCGTCGTCCGGACGATACTCCGGCTCCGGAACAGGCTCCGGTTCCGGTTCGGGTTCTGGTTGTGGTTCTTGTTCCGGCTCTTGGTCCGGTTCGGGGGCCGGCTCCGGCTCTGGGACCGGTTCGGGTTCGGGGATGGGCTCCGGTTCCGGGGCAGGCTCCGGGTCCCTTCGGGACCCACCCGAGCCGAATTCGTCCAGAATGTCGTCTATGGTGAAGTCCATCTCCGGCGGCGTGGGCCGCATGTCTTCGTTACGCATGGTGATCCCTCGTTGTTATCCCCGGCGCTGGCGCACGGCCTCATACAGCAGGATGGCGGCGGCTGCCGACGCGTTCAGGGAGGAAATATGCCCCTTCATGGGGATGCTGACCAGGAAATCGCAGTTTTCCGCCACCAGGCGGCTCATGCCATCTCCCTCGGAGCCGATGACAATGGCCGCCGGGCCCTTGAGATCGGCGCTGTACAGGTCGGTGGCGGCTCCGGCGGCGGTGCCGAAGATCCAGACCCCCTGTTTTTTCAGGTCCTTCAGGACGGAGGTCAGGTTGGCCACCCGGGCCACCGGCAGATAGCTGACGGCCCCGGCGGAGGTTTTCCCCACAATGGCGGTGAGCCCGGCGGAGCGGCGCTTGGGGATGATGAGCCCGTGGGCCCCGGCGCACTCGGCGGTGCGGAGGATGGCCCCCAGGTTGTGGGGGTCGGATATCTCGTCGCACACCACCAGCAGAGGCGGCTCCCCCTTGGCGGCGGCGGCATCCAGGATGCTCTGGACGCTGACGTATTCCCGGACGGCGGCCAGGGCGATGACCCCCTGGTGGGAGTGGGTGCGGCTCATGGCGTCCAGCTTCCGCCGGTCCGCCTCCACCACCACCACACCGGCCTCCCGGGCCCGGGAGGCGATGTGGCCCAGGGTCTTGTCCGTCTCGCCCTTGGCCAGGTAAATTTTGTCAATGGCCGTTCCGGCCCGCAGGGCCTCGATCACGGCATTGCGGCCCTCGATGAGGCCGTCGGCCTCCGCCTGGGGGGCGGGCCGTCTGGTTTCGTTGTCTCTCATGGTGCGATGTCCTCGTTTTTTCGATATTTTATCCAGTATACCATATTCCATGGACAAGATAAAGCGCCCGGGACACAAATTTTTCGCCATTTTTCCCGGCGGGCTTTCTTGTATCAGGCCGGAAAATGTGGTATGATGAATTATTAATACTGATTCTTGATTCAAATATTTGAATCAAGAATCCCGTGCGCTGTGCGCACGCGCAGCGTGCAAAAGCACGCTGCGGCGTCTCATGCAAAACCTGACGCACCTTCGGTGCTATAAAAAGCTCTTCGAGCTTTTTAACAGGTTTTAGTATAAATTAGGGAAGTGCCGCCTTTTTCACGACACGGGGCGGCTGGGAGGTTTCCATTGGACAGAAAGCAAGTGCTTCTCGACGACGGGCAGATGGCCCGCCAGCGGGAATTTACCGAAAAAATCCACGCCATGCACCAGGCCCGGGGCCGGACGCCTCTGGCTCTGGTGGACACCTTCGGGTGCCAGCAGAACGTGGCCGACAGCCAGCACATCCTGGGGATGCTGCGGGACATGGGGTGCGAGTTCACCGACGATGCCGCCCGGGCGGACATTGTGGTGATGAACACCTGCGCCATCCGGGACCATGCGGAAAAGCGGGTATACGGCACCCTGGGCGCCCTGACCCACACCAAGAAGCAGAACCCGGAGCAGATCATCTGCCTGTGCGGCTGCATGGCCCAGCGGCCGGAGGTGGCGGAGAAGGTCCGGACCAGCTATCGCCATGTGGACCTGGTGTTCGGGCCCCAGGCCCTGTGGAAGTTCCCGGAACTTCTGTATCAGGTGTATACCCGCCGGGGCCGGGTGTTCTCCGTGGAGAACGAGCACGGCTCCATTGCCGAGGGGATGCCCGTGGTCCGGGAGGGCCGGGTCCGGGCGTGGGTGTCCATCATGTATGGGTGCAACAACTTCTGCTCCTACTGCATCGTCCCCTATGTCCGGGGCCGGGAGCGCAGCCGCGCCCCGGAGAAGATCGTGGAGGAGGTCCGCCAGCTGGCGGCGGAGGGCTTCAAGGAGATCACCCTGCTGG
>ERZ1673702.2979-NODE-2979-length-13795-cov-4.924891_pt1 | contig 13795 bp, 10 predicted proteins | sample MGYA00580232_ERZ1673702 | MGnify/ENA primary metagenome ERZ1673702 (study PRJEB41218, sample SAMN15661792) | gut metagenome | host: Homo sapiens | place: Canada: London | collected 2015-08-20/2019-03-30 | study: EMG produced TPA metagenomics assembly of... | reverse complement strand
GTAACTGACAGCACCGCCACAACAGGAAGGAAACCTGACAGCGCATACACAATGGCCAGCTTATAACCAAGCCTTATATTTCTAAACCAGCTGACAATGCGGCTGCCAAGCTTACTTTTCTTCAATCATTTCATCCCCGCTTTCTCTAAATTTTTGCGGACTGATTCCGTAATACTCACGAAAGCTAGAGCAAAAATAGGAAACATTTGGATAACCGCATGCAGTACTGATATCTACAATCTTCATCATCGTCTGCTCCAAAAACTCCTTTGCCTTTTCCATACGAACGCTCTTGATAAAACGATTCAAATTCTGACCTGTCTCTTTTTTAAATACACTGCTTAAGTAACTTGGAGCCATATAGACAAGCTCACTTAGTCGCTCCACACTCATTTCATCTCCATAATGAGCAGCAATGTAGCGCTTGACAGCCTCCACCTCACGATGGCCTGTCTGTACTCTTCCTGAAAATGTCTTTTCCAATAGATTTATGGAATCGCTTACAATATCTGTAACCTGAACAAAGTCAAATGAACGATAAAGCTGATCAATCTTCGTATTTAACTGCTTCTCTCCCTCTCCTGGTACTGCATCATAAATATCCTTTAGTAAGTTGGCAAATAAAAATTTGATATACATCTGGGAAAATGCAGTCTGGCTTCTGTATCTCTGGCTGAAACGCTCAAAATGATCACGCAGGCTCTGAACATCCTTCATTCGAATATCCTGCTTCATCTGCTTAATTAATGTATCATCATCTATTTTAATGATCTCACAATCACTGCTCTTCATTCCACTGTAAAACAGTCTGACATTCGGATGATAAAATTTATTTTCCATAAGCTCCTCAAGCTCATCCATTGCGCAAATAATCTGCTCTGCACATGAAATTTCTGAAGAAATGGATGCTGTACAACTATTTTCATATTCCTCTTTAATCTGATCTAGCAGCTTATTTGCAAACTCAATAGGATCAATAGATCTATCTTTTAATAAGATGATAGACTGCTGCGGAGTCAGATTTAAATAAAGAAAGGCTTCTCTAGCGCAAACTTCTTTCATTTTTTTTGCCAGAATGCGCTCCTGCAAATCAACACCATTTTTTCCGAAAAAATCATCATCTGTCTCAAGCATTAGAATACGGCAAAAGCAATCAACGTCTGATTTTGTCAAAACACCGCCGCTTTTCTCAAGCACTTCTGCTACATTTACTCCATTTACAATCTGATATAGTGCATGCTCACGCATTTGCTGCATACTCTTTTTTTTCATATTTTTCTCGGCACGTTCTGCTTCAAGCTCCTGAATGACCCGTGTAATAGTCTCTTTAAACTCACTCGGATCAACTGGCTTTAAAATGTAATCAGAAACACCTAGACGCACTGCTTTTCTGGCATAGTCAAACTCACTGCAGCCCGAAAAGATTACGCATTTCATATCCTCGTTTCTGTCGTCTTTTTTACATTCCTCTATCAGCTGAATGCCGTCCATAAATGGCATCTTTACATCTGTAAGCAAAATATCTGCCGTATGCTCCTTTAAATACTCAAGCGCATCTCTTCCATTTGCAGCCTCAGCAATCTCACATGGCAGCTGCATGTGGCGCATCAGCATTTTAATGCCATTTCGTTCAATTCGCTCATCGTCTACCACCAATATCTGATACATATCCCCTTATCCTTTCTGTACGCAAATTATCTGTATTCCATTTTACCCTAATAAACGATGAAAATCAACGAAAAAAAGGTGGCAGCGTGTTTATGCTGCCACCTTTTTTAATATTTATCATAACTTCCAGATTTCTTCGTTATATTGTGCTATAGTACGGTCGGATGAGAAAAATCCTGCCTTTGCGATGTTGATGAGCATCTTCTTTGCCCATTTCTTTCTATCTGCGTAGTCATTAAGCACCTGCTCTTTGCGTGCTATATACTCTTTTAAGTCAAGGAGGGTCATAAACCAGTCTTTATTTATCAGTTCTTTATGAAGCTGTGTTAAGGTTTCTTCGTCTCCTGCTTCAAGCATTTGCTCACTGATAAGGAAATCGACTGCTGTGTGTATGTCTTCGTCTTTTGTGTAGTAATCTTTTGCACAATAATCTGCATTTTTATAATGTTCAATTACCTGCTCGCTGCTCTCTCCGAAGAAGTAAATATTATCTTCTCCGACAAGCTCTCCGATCTCTACGTTTGCGCCGTCTCTTGTTCCTAATGTTACTGCACCATTTAACATAAACTTCATGTTTCCTGTTCCTGATGCCTCCTTTGATGCTAAGGAGATCTGCTCGGAGATATCACATGCCGGTATAATTTTTGATGCCTTTGTTACGTTGTAGTTTTCTACCATAACTAAGCGCAGATATGGGCTGACTTCTGGATCCTGCTCTGTGATCTGCTGTAAGCAAAGAATTGCATGAATGATATCCTTTGCGATTGTATAGGCTGGCGCTGCTTTTGCGCCAAAGATCAGCGTTACTGGTGTCTTAGGAAGCTTTCCATTCTTGATTTCAAGATATTTATGAATTGCCCAGAGTAAATTCATCTGCTGGCGTTTATACTCGTGAAGACGCTTTACCTGAATATCAAAAATAGAATTTTCATCAATAACAACACCCTGTGTATGCTTTAAATAGTCAGCAAGCTGGCGCTTTTTCTCCTTCTTGATCGCAAGAATGCTGTCTAATACGCTGTCATCATTTTCGAATGAAAGCAGCTTTTCAAGCTCACAGGCATCCTTTTTAAAACCACTTCCAATCTTATTTTCAATTTCCTCTGAAAGCTCCTCATTACATGAAAGCAGCCAGCGGCGGAAGGTGATTCCGTTTGTCTTGTTGTTGAATTTCTCCGGATAAATTTTGTAAAAAGCATTAAGCTCTGAATTTTTCAAAATTTCAGTATGCAGGTAAGCAACACCGTTTACACTGTGACCATAGTGGATATCCATATGTGCCATGTGAACTCGGTCATTCTCATCAATAATCGCTACCTTCGGATCTGAATATTTTGCCTTTGCACGCTTATCAAGCTCCTTGATGATCAAAACTAACTGTGGAACAACCTTCTCTAAATATGCAAGCGGCCACTTCTCAAGTGCCTCTGACAGAATTGTGTGGTTTGTGTATGCGCATACCTTTGTGACAAGTTCAACTGCCTCATCCATAGTGATGCCGCGCTCAAGAAGCAGACGGATCAGCTCAGGAATAACCATTGACGGATGAGTATCATTGATCTGAATAGCAGCATACTCATCTAAATCGGTCAGCTTACAGCCGCGTGCCGTACACTCATCTAAAATCAAGTGTGCTGCATTGCTTACCATAAAATACTGCTGGTAGATACGAAGTAAGTTTCCTGCCTCATCACTGTCATCTGGATATAAGAACAGTGTCAGATTCTTTGCGATATCTGTCTTGTCAAAGCTTATGGTACCGTCCTTAATAAGACTCTCATCTAAAGTATCAACATCAAACAGATGAAGCTTATTCGTGCGTCCCTCATAGCCTGTCACCTCAATGTCATACATGCGTGAGGTCACTGTCAGATCACCAAATGAAACTGGATAGCTTACATTAGTTTTGATCAGCCAGCTGTCTTTTTCAATCCATGGATTTGGTGTTTCCTTCTGGAAATTGTGATCAAACACCTGCTTAAACAGACCCATATGATAATTCAAGCCTACACCATCACCGTGCAGATTTAATGTTGCCATGGAATCCAAAAAGCATGCTGCCAGACGGCCAAGTCCACCGTTTCCAAGAGATGGTTCTGGCTCGATCTCTTCGATCTCACCAATATCCTTTCCTGCTGCTTCAAGTTCTTCCTTTACAATCTTGTAAAGACCAAGATTGATAAGGTTGTTTGATAACAGCTTTCCAATCAAAAACTCTGCGGAAATGTAATATACCTTCTTCTTTCCAGCTTCGCTTTCCTTCTTTGCTGCCAGATCCTTTGTCATATCAAGCAGTGCGTAATAAATTTCCTCATTGGTGCAGCCAGATAACGGCTTATTATATTTCTTTTCACAAATTTCATTTACCATCATTATTATTAAAACTCCTTTCATGAGTTGATGTATGCAGTTTACTGCTTTTTTTATCATTTTTCTTGCATTATGCCGCCTTTTTATGGTACTATCCTATCATGATGATACTAGGGTCCCAAGCTCCAACCACCGATCGTGCTTGCACGATGAGGGGGTTGAGTTTGGGACCCGCAAAAACATGAGGAGAGAGCCACGATGCAGATACCTGAATACGAAAATTATCATGAGACAAAATCACACAGCACACCTGATTTTCCTTACAATGCGTATATTTGTTCTATTCCACTTGATTTTGAGAAGGTGCCTCTTCACTGGCACGATGAGGTGGAAATCATCTATATTAAAAAGGGGCGTGGGCGCGTCACATTAGATTTTACCTCTCTTTATGTAGAGGCAGGTGATATTATTATTGTCAGTCCAGGTCAGCTTCATGCAATCGGCCCAGCTGAATATTCTATGGAATATGAAAATATTATTTTTTCACTTGATCTTCTTTGTACTGGAAGCATGGATGCTCTAAGCAGTGAATTTTTTGAGCCTTTTTTGGCTGGTACCATTGGCTTTGAGCATCTTGTCTGCTGTGATGATGAACATTACCCTGCTCTCTCTTCATGCCTAAACCACATTGACAGTATCAGCAGCAGTTTTCCAAAAGGCTACCGCCTTGCAATTAAGGGTGCTCTTTTTACCTTCTTCTACACCATATTCACAAATTCCACCGATATTCCTGCTCCCAAAAACGACCCTCACATTGAACGACTAAAAAGTGTCCTAAAATATATTGAAACACACTACATGAGTACAATCTCCATTGATGAGATTTCTGCTGTTTCTGGTTTTTCTGCTTCTCATTTTATGCGTTTTTTCAAATCTGCAATGGGTACCTCTTTTACTTCATATCTTTCCTCATACCGCCTGTCAATGGCGGCGCGTCTTCTCTTACTGACAAATAACTCTATTTTAGATATTGCCCTCTCCTGCGGTTATGAGAATCTTTCTTATTTTAACCGTTCATTTAAAAAACGATACAAAAAGACCCCCAGCGAATACCGCCGAGGGTCTGATGAAACATAACGATTTATTCGTTTTATCTTTTATTTATTTTTGCATTTTTGCTCTTTGTGTTTAAAACTATGCACTCACTCGCTAATCTTATTTCCGGTGTATAACTGATAATATTTGCCCTTTTGTGCAATAAGATCATCATGAGTTCCACGCTCAATGATACGTCCCTGCTCTAAGACCATGATGCAATCGCTGTTCTTAACGGTAGACAGACGGTGCGCGATAACAAATGTTGTTCTTCCGTGCATCAGCTTGTCCATACCATCCTGAACAATTTTCTCAGTTCTTGTATCAATTGAGCTTGTTGCCTCGTCAAGAATTAGTACAGGCGGATCGGCAACAGCTGCACGGGCAATGGCAAGAAGCTGTCTTTCACCCTGACTTAAGTTAGCACCATCTCCTGTGAGCATTGTGTCGTAGCCCTGCGGCAGTCTGCGGATAAAGCCATCTGCATTAGCAAGCTTGGCTGCTGCATGTACCTCTTCTTCTGTCGCATCAAGTTTTCCGTAACGAATATTTTCCATAACAGTTCCAGTAAACAGATGTGTATCCTGAAGAACAATTCCGAGTGAATGACGAAGATCATCCTTTTTGATCTTTCCGATATTTATACCGTCATAGCGGATCTTTCCGCTTTGAATGTCATAGAAACGATTGATCAAATTGGTGATTGTTGTCTTTCCTGCACCTGTTGAACCTACAAATGCAATCTTTTGTCCCGGCTGCGCATATAAGCTTACATCATGAAGTACCATCTTATCGTCGTTGTAACCAAAATCCACATGCTCAAATACAACATCGCCTTTAAGCTGTCTATAATCTGTCGTACCTTCTGCCTTGTGATAATGCTTCCAAGCCCATGTTCCTGTTCTCTTATTTGATTCAGTTATTGTGCCATCTGCATTTACAACAGCATCTGTAAGAGTAACATAGCCATCATCCACCTCTGGCTTTTCATCAAGCAAACGGAAAATTCGATCACCGCCGGCAAGTGCCATAACGATACTATTTAACTGGTTACTGATCTGGTTAATTGGCTGCTGGAAGCTCTTATTTAAAGTTAAAAAGCTTGCCAAACTTCCCAATGTAAAGCCGCCAATTCCATTGATTGCAACAAGACCACCGACAATTGCAACAACAACGTAGCTTAAATTTCCAAGCTGTGCATTGATTGGTCCTAAGATATTAGCATAACGGTTTGCATTATATGCACTTCCAAACAGATCATTATTTAACTGGTCAAAGCGCTCAATACTCTCCTCTTCGTGACAGAATACCTTGACAACCTTCTGACCATCCATCATCTCCTCGATAAAGCCGTTTAATGCACCGATATTTTTTTGCTGTGATACGAAAAACTTTCCGCTCTTAGAAGCAGCTGTTTTACTTGCCCATATAACAAGCATAACCATAACAATTGAAACAAGTGTAAGCGGCACACTTAAGATGATCATGTAGATCAGCACATTTACAATACTAATTAAGCTGTTGATGAACTGCGGAATACTCTGGCTGACCATCTGGCGAAGCGTATCAACATCGTTTGTATACATTGACATAATATCGCCATGCTTATGTGTATCAAAATATTTAATTGGAAGGGATTCCATATGTTTAAACATGTCGTTACGGATATTTCTCATCGTTCCCTGAGTAACATACACCATGATCTTAGTATTGCCAAAAGTAGCAGCAATACCAATTACATACAAAATTCCCATCTTGATAATTGCCTGCAGAAGCTCTGAATAGTCTGGGTTAGCCTGACCTAAAAGAGGTGTAATATAACCGTCAATCAAAGTCTTCATAAACATAGTTCCCTGTACATTTGCATATACACTTACAACAATACAGATAAGTACAAACAGACAATGAACTGGATAACGCTTCAGCACATAGGACATGATGCGTTTAAATACCTTTACTGGATTTTCGACCTTCTGCTTTGGTCCGAAATCACGTCTTGGTCCTGGCATTACTGATCACCGCCTTTCTCATCAAAATCACCGCTTCCGCCTGTCTGAGATTCATATACCTCGCGGTAAATCTCATTTTGGGCAAGAAGCTCTTCATGTGTTCCAATTCCATTAATCTTACCATCATCCATCACGATGATACGATCTGCATTCTGCACACTTGAGATACGCTGTGCGATGATGATCTTTGTTGTATCTGGAATTTCCGTTGCAAATGCCTGACGTATCTTTGCATCAGTTGCTGTATCAACTGCACTTGTAGAGTCATCAAGAATTAAAATCTTTGGCTTTTTAAGAAGTGCTCTTGCAATACAAAGACGCTGCTTTTGTCCACCTGATACGTTATTTCCACCCTGCTCAATGTAAGTATTGTAGCGCTCTGGGAAACGCTCAATAAATTCATCTGCACAGGCAAGCTTACAGGCACGGATACACTCCTCATCAGAAGCTGTCTTATCACCCCAGCGAAGATTTTCAAAAATGGTTCCAGAAAACAGAACATTTTTCTGAAGAACAACACTGACCTGATTACGAAGTGCTTCCATATCATATTTTCGCACATCTAATCCGCCAACCTTTACAGCACCCTCCTGAACATCATACAGACGGCTAATCAAATTAACAAGACTTGACTTTGCACTTCCTGTTCCGCCGATCAGACCAATTGTCTCACCTGAACGAATAGATAAATTTATATCAGACAAAATCGGCTTTTCGCTTCCTGCATTATATCGGAATGTAACATGATCAAACTCAATGCTGCCATCCTTTACATCTGTAACTGGCTGATCTGGGTTCTTTAAATCTGGTTTCTCATTTAATACTTCACAGATACGCTCTGCACTTGCAATACTCATTGTAAGCATAACGAAAACCATAGATAGCATCATCAAGCTCATCAAAATACTCATGCAATAATTTAATAAGCTCATCAGCTTTCCAGTTGTCAATGCAACACTTCCTGTTCCGATAATCATCTTCGCACCAATCCAGCTGATTGCAAGGATACAGCCATATACAGCAAACATCATGACTGGAGAGTTCAATGCAACAACACCCTCTGCCTTTACAAAGATCTTATAAATGTTTTCGCTTGCCTTTACAAACTTGTTCTTTTCATAATCTTCACGCACGTAAGCCTTTACAACACGAATAGCAGAAACATTCTCCTGAACACTCGCATTTAACTCATCGTACTTTGGAAATGCCGCGGTAAAATATTTTCTTGCTCTGTTGACAATAAAAAACAAAGCAACACCAAGAACAACGATAACGCCTAAGAAAATTGTAGAAATTCTTGCATTTGTAATAAATGCCATTGCCAGTGCACAAATCAGACTAGCTGGTGCTCTCATACACATACGAAGCACCATCTGATATGCATTCTGAATATTAGTTACATCGGTGGTCAGTCTTGTTACAAGACTTGCTGTTGAAAATTTATCAATGTTAGAAAATGAAAAGGTCTGAATGTTATCATACATTCCTTTTCTAATATTTTTAGCGAATCCTGCTGATGCTTTTGCACCATACACACCGCCCATGATTCCAGCAAACAATCCGATTGCTGCAATCACAAGCATGCCTGCACCGACAACATAAATATGCTTCATATCGCCCTTATTGACACCATCATCAATGATCGAAGCCATCAGATAGGGAATCATCATCTCCATCAAAACTTCCAGAATCATGTAGCACGGTGTCGCAATTGATGCACGCTTAAATTCTTTTACATATGCACCTAGTGTTTTTATCATGGCTACTCTCCTCCTGTTATTTTCTCTACATTTTTACAGATCTTTTCCAATACCTCAAAGCAGATTCTTCTCTCTTCATCTGTAATACCAGCCTCCATCGTATCATGTGCCGAATCGATTACTGCAATCGTATCAAGATGAACCTTTTTCCCTAACTCTGTCAGCTCTAACCGTTTAAGCCTTGCATCGTGCTCATCGGTAGTTCTTGTCAGATACCCCTTTTTCTCCATGAGCTGTAGGATGTTTGTCACCGTTGAACGAGCAATTCCAAAATTTGATTCAATATCCTTTTGGTAGACTGGACGCTGTGCGTGATACAAGAAACCCAGAATCCACCCATGCATGTTGGTAATTTCATCAAAACCTGCTGCCGCGAGGCTTGTGTGAATGCCTCTTTCTACGATATGATTTACCCTCTTTAGGCTAAAGCATATCGATTTTTCTTTTTCCATGCAGCCCTCTCTTTCTGTTAATTTTTAATCGAACTAAGTTCTCGATGATAGTCTTAAATTGTTCGATCTTGAACTGTTCGATTCCGAATTGTTTGATACAGAATTATTATAATACCTGATTTTATTTTGTCAATGACTTTTTTTTGCAAAATGAATCGTTGAAGTTATGTTGAACTTTTTTCGCAGATATGGTATTCTTATAGGTAATTGACTTAGATATATTTTACACAGGAGGTTTGCTTATGCAAATACATGAATCTGCCGAAAACTATCTCGAAACAATCCTGATGCTCAGCAAAAAGCTGCCAGTTGTGCGCTCTGTCGATATCGCAAATGAATTGGATTTTAAAAAATCAAGTGTCAGCATCGCAATGAAAAATTTACGCGAAGGCGGAAAAATTACCGTAACTCAGGCTGGTTATATTTATCTTACTGACAGTGGTCGCGAGATCGCTGAAATGATCTATGAGCGACATCAGTGGCTGACAAATTGGCTTATTAGCCTTGGCGTTGACAGCAACATTGCTGCTGAAGATGCATGCAAAATGGAGCATGTAATCAGTAAGGAGAGTTTTGAAGCACTGAAGAACCATTTTGGTCAGTTTTGATTATGAAAACACGAATTTTTCATCCTGACAGGATAAAACAATTTCTTCACGCTTTTCTATTTTGCTTTTTTATTTTCATCACTGCTTGTGTGATAGGCGGCTGCGCAAAGTGTCCTCCAATTACATTCTCTTCTGTATTAGATATTCAGGCTGACGAATCAGGTGCGCGCACTATGTCTGTTACAGCCAATAAAAAAACACTGCAAAAGCTTTTCCACAACAGCAATTTTTCTTTTCAAAGCTTTATCACGGCTAACTGCCCTAAGGGACTTGAATGGAATTATGTGGACACTGCTTCTGCCTATGAGCTGACTTTTGTTCTTTCATTTGATTCACTAGATGAATATCAGGAAAAAATTGATGCACTTACAGGCATTGAACAATTTTCTTCTATTTCACGACCGCAAGTCGGTGTGAAAACTGGCTTTACCTTATCTGAGCCAGATGATGTGATGGCTGTTTTTACCTGGTTTACTGATGCTCTTAAGGAGCGCACAGGACTTAGTGACTCAAAGCTTTTAGCCTACCTGTCTCAGCAGGAAAATGAACTTATCTATAACGGCCGAAGCTATAAAAGTCAGAATAATGCACTAGTCTGCAACGCAGAAACAATTCTTGATGCCAAGCGAATTGATATTTTAACATCACTTTCTCTTGACAAATGGAACCGTACTATTTATATCATCTTTCCTGATGAACTGCGCGACAATGCTTCTAATGTAAAAAGCTATCTGGACGCTATCGTCCCAGATGGAATTGAGGCTGTCTGGAATAATGATACCACATGGCAGCTGACCTTCAGCGCTGAAAGCTTTAAGGAATTGTGTGTTCAGACAAGCCAGCTGTTTCAGTCATCAAGCAAATCACTTGCGTCTGAATCGATTATCGCTGAAAACTCTATGAAAATCGTGCACTCTTATGCAGAACCATTTCAGTTTTCCTTCTTTGTTCCCGATTCAGGAACAGCAAGGGCACGCTATTTCTACAGCACCGACACAAATGCAGCACTTGCTGTATATGACAATGATCATACGCTTCAAAAGCTTCCGCTTGCACGCGATGGTTATGATGGCTATGTCTGTCTGTTTGATGATCTTGTGGAAGGTGGATGCACCTACAACTATGATGCCATCTTCCAGTATCAGCCGCAGCAGATCACAGTCTCTACGCAGGTAAAATCTATTCAGCTTCTTACGCGCACAATTACTCTGTCACTTGGTGAGGTACCAAAGCTTCACCAACAGCTGATCACAGATACCGCCGCGCGCTATACTCAAAATTTTGGAACCATTACTGCCAAAACTGATGATGAAAATCACCTGACTTTATTTTTTACGCAGACTGGTACACCGTCCTATCTCGCAAAGGGATTTGAAGCTTTCTTTGGCGGAAAAGAAACCATTGACTACTGCTCTCAGATTATGGCGCTGTTTCAATCAAAGCATACATATCGATTCACAGAAAACATGGACTTTTCCAATTTTCTTGTGAATCCAGATGCAACATTAATTACTGTGATGGTGCAGCTTCCAAACGGTACTTCCATAATATCTGATTCTCTTGAAAGCAGTCTTACAACAGAAAACAATGTCTTAGATAATGTTTACTCTGCCAAGACAACAGATAATGTTCTGTCACTTACCATGACGCTGTCTCAGCCAAATGCTGTCTATTATCTTTGTCTGCTTTCACTTATTATCATTGTAAGTGCGATTCTTTTTTCCATATACAAATGGCTCAGCCACCGCTAAACGCGGTGCTGAGCCTTTCATTTTGTCTATTATTTTGCTGCTGCCAGTGCATCCATTCCCAGTTTTGCACAGCCAAGGATTCCCTGATTGTCATTTAAGCTTGGAAGCACAATATAATTTTCAATATCGGCAAGCTCCTCTGTGTCGATATACTTGTTGACCATACGAAGCGTTTCCTTACGAATCAGATCCATCACATGAGTCTGATGCATAACACCGCCGCCGAGTACAATACGCTCTGGTGACAGAAGCATGATCATGTCTACAAGACCCTGTGCCACATAGTAAGCCTCTAACTCCCAAACTTCCTTCTTGTCAGACAGCTCATATGCCTTCTTGCCCCAGCGCTCTTCGATTGCCGGGCCGCTCGCCATACCCTCTAAGCATCTTCCGTGATATGGGCATTTGCCCTTATATGTATCATTTGGATGAGGTGCTACTAAAATATGACCGCCTTCTGGATGCTGCATACCGTGAAGCATCTTTCCATCTACAATAACTCCTGCTCCAATTCCTGTTCCAACCGTGATATAGATGCTGTTCTTTAAGCCCTTTGTGATACCCCATGTTGCCTCACCAAGCGCTGCTGCATTTACATCTGTATCAAATCCAACAGGAATCTGCAGTGCCTTCTTAAACTCATCAAGTACCGGATACCACTTCCATGCAAGCTTTGGTGTATTGCCAACACAGCCATACTTTGGTGACTGCTCGTTTAAAATAACCGGACCAAAAAATCCGATTCCGAGTGCTTCAACTTGCTGCTCCTTAAAATATGCAATCATCTTCGGCATTGTAATTTCTGGTGCCTCTGTTGGAATGGATACACGATCCAAAACTTCTCCATTTTCATTGCAGACAGCAAGCACCATCTTTGTGCCGCCGCCCTCTAATGCGCCAATTCTCATTTCTATTATCCTCTATTTTTCTTGTCTTCTATTTTTTGAAGGGATCTTTCCTGTTTTATTTTGATTTTGGCTGATTACTTCTTACTTTTCTGTGATGTAAGAATAAATCATCATCAAATTTTTGCCCTCTACCTTCATCTTTCCATATCCTGCCGGAACGATAAGGTGAGTGCCCTTCTTTACTGGAGTGTTGTCAAAGGTTCCCTCTCCATCCAGAACACTGATATCTACAAATGGCTGATTCCAATCAAATTCAGCACTTCCATTTACAGTTGCCTTGCATACGGTATAGCATGGGCAGCTTACAAGCTTCTCGGCCTCTGCACCTTCAACGTCAAGCTTTTCATACTCTGCTACTGCTGGCTCAAATGGTGCCTTAATAACGTCAATACTCTGCTGTACATGAAGTGCTCTCGGCTTTCCATCCTGCAGACGATCATAATCGTATACACGATAGGTAATATCACTGTTTTGCTGAGTCTCTAAAATCAAGGTACCGCCTTTGATTGCATGAACACAGCCAGGATTGATCTGGAAGAAATCGCCCTTCTTTACCGGAATCTCACGAATAAACTCCTTCCATTTCTTTCCGCGGATCATCTCTTCTACTTCCTCGTGATTCTTTGCATTGTGACCGATCACGATAGTGCCGCCTTCTTTTGCATCAAGAATGTACCAGCACTCCATCTTACCAAGAGAGCCATTCTCGTGCTCTGCTGCGTATGCGTCATCTGGATGAACCTGAATACTAAGATCTGCCTTTGCGTCAATAATCTTAATCAAAAGTGGAAAACGGTCTCCCTGTACATTGCCAAATAATTCTCTGTGATTTTCCCACAGCCAGCTTAATGTCTTTCCCTTATATTCGGTATTCTTAAGGGTACAGTCTCCGTGCGGATGAGCACTGATTGCCCAGCACTCTCCGGTATTATCACCCGGAATGTCATAACCAAAATCATCTTTTAAACGGCTTCCGCCCCAAATCATCTGTTTAAACACCGGCTCAAGTAATAAAAGTTCCATAATACTTCCTCCTTATGATGCGATACAAACAGCACTTGCAGATGCTGTTTCTTCTGTGTAAAGTATATCGAATTTGGACAGAAGTTACAAGTGATATTTTCGGTAGGTCTGGGAAAAGCCAATACACACATTACAAGCCAATATTTACGGCATGCCCGAAGGTGAATGGATTTCACGAGCCGGACACTTGGAGCAGGTCTTTCAAAGTAAT
>ERZ1673702.2960-NODE-2960-length-13890-cov-4.754752_pt1 | contig 13890 bp, 11 predicted proteins | sample MGYA00580232_ERZ1673702 | MGnify/ENA primary metagenome ERZ1673702 (study PRJEB41218, sample SAMN15661792) | gut metagenome | host: Homo sapiens | place: Canada: London | collected 2015-08-20/2019-03-30 | study: EMG produced TPA metagenomics assembly of... | reverse complement strand
GCAAAGGATGAATCAAAGAAAGAGCGTCTGTCTACTGTTATGTACAACTTGATCGACAGCATCTTAATCGGTGCTTCCTTACTTGAGCCATTCATGCCAGAGACTGCAAAGAAGATTGCTGATTCTTTAAATGCACCGCTTCGCACAATGGATCAGGTTTCCACAATGGGCACCTACCCATCTGGAAATAAGGTAACAGATCAGCCGCAGATTCTTTTTGCACGTGTTGATGCAGAAAAGATGATGGAAGAAGTTAATGCACTTATGGAGTCCAAGAAGGCTGCTGCAAAGGACGCTTCCAAAGAAACTGCTGAGGCTGAAAAAGAAGATGAGGCTGTTATCGACATCGAGCCAAAAGAAGAAATCACATACGAAGATTTCTCAAAAATGCAGTTCCAGGTAGGTGAGATTATCTCCTGTGAGGCAGTAAAGAAGTCCAAAAAGCTTCTGTGCTCTCAGGTAAAGATAGGATCTCAGGTAAAGCAGATTGTTTCCGGTATCAAAGCTCACTACACACCAGAAGAAATGGTTGGCAAGAAGGTTATGGTTCTTGTAAACTTAAAGCCGGCAAAACTTGCAGGTGTTTTATCTGAAGGTATGCTGTTGTGTGCAGAGGATGCAGACGGAAATCTTGCACTGATGACACCAGAGAAGAAAATGCCAGCTGGCGCTGAGATTTGCTAAAACAGTTCACACGTCACACTAGATTTGACAATTCTATGCTTGCATGATAGAGCCGGGTGGACAGGTACGATGGCTTCGTACCTGTCACCTGGCTTTTTATTTCATTATCGAGCCACCAGGGACAATAAAAAATCCACTGTTTGATGTGACCCCCAAAAGTTAGACTTTTTAGCGTAGCAGTTTTCATCCGCCGGTATATGTTTCGCAACGATGTCCATAGCGACTTTGGCAAGGTACATATTCGTACCAATACCGGCTGTTGCAGTTATGCCGGTCGTTTCCAAAACATCCTGAATCATCCGTTTTGCAAATTCACGAGCATTCAGACCGGAAGAAGATAGGTAGTGGGTGAGATCAATAAACACCTCGTCAATGGAGTAAACATGAATGTCCTCTGGAGCGATATACTTGAGATAGATATTATAAATTCTTGTGCTATGCTCCATATAATGAGCCATTCTCGGAACCGCAGTAATATAGGACAGCTCCAATTCCGGATGAGCGGCCAGCTCTATTGCATTACTTGATGTTCCTCTAAACTTATGTCCCGGTGCTTTTTTCAAGCGCTCTGCATTTGCTTTTTTGACCTGCTGAACTGCTTCAAACAGTCTGGCACGGCCTGAAATACCATAGGCTTTCAATGAGGGGGAGACTGCAAGGCAGATGGTCTTTTCTGTTCGGGAAGCATCTGCCACAAGCAAATTTGTGATCATAGGGTCAAGCCCACGCTCGATACACTCCACGGAAGCATATGCTCTTTTTATGGATGCAGTCCTGTCTCCCCGACAGTGACACGATGTCCTCTATCATATGGAGCAGCATCTGTACCGTGACCTGATAGAAGTGTTCTGTATTGATGTTTCCCATCACCACACGGTAAGTATCATCTGTCGGGATCCCAAATGGCAGCTCCAGATATCTGCGCAGCCATTTCTCTTTCCTTTTGGCAAAGCTTTCTATCTCTCCCCATTCGTCTGCATTTCCTAGGACTGCGAAGAAGACGATCATGATGATGTCGCCTAAAAGGTGCTTCGTATAAGAAGGATGCCTGTAATCCGGCACCATTTCCGCATGCTTTTTGATATCCTGTATCAGGGAATCATTCAGTTCTATTGTGTCAGGTGAGATACCATTTTCTTCAAATATATCGTGTAACGCTTCCAGGCGAGTTGACTTCTTTGCCATATCTGCTCCTTTTCATCTGTTATAAATATTCTACAACGAGTATATCAGATATGGCCGAAAAAAAGAATAGGATACCCTATTCTTTTTTTCGATGGTATTTAACATTTTTGTAATTTTAAAAGTTTATCCTGCAAATTTTACTTTTTAATTTTACTTCTATTTTGCTTCAATTATGCTTCAATCGAAACATGAATTCTTTTGACAGCTTATCCTTCCCCTCTCGTATTCTGTTCACCTCTTTTTACTTTCCAACTACCGTCCGTGTCCAAACAGACCATCATATCTTTTATGGAAACCGCCTTCCAAAACCTTACCTCTACGCTTCCGTCTGTCTTTAACTCTGTCACAATTCCTTTTGTCTTCTCCGCCTCAAGCTTTACTCCTTCCCGATCGTGTTTCCTTGCCCAAGGCTCCAGACAGCCGCCCTCATTCTTCTTTCGACAGATATCATATGGCTCCACGGAAGAATCATGGGGAAGCAGAACAGACACAAACACCTCTTTCTTCCCTGCCTGCAAAACCGCCCTGTCATAAAACGCATATTCCCTATCTACCCACAATTTAGGTTGGCACTGGACTCCGTAGCGATGCCCTCTCTGAGGATGGCAATATACCATCAGGCTTTTCTTTTTCTCCTTTTCCACCACGGCATCTGCCCACTGAATTCCCATAACCGGTGGGTTCATTAGCTGCCAGACAGGGCCTCCTGCCATGCCTTCCGCATCCGCGCCAGGCATAATCTCATCTACTACTATCAGATACCCTTCCTCTGTCAAAAGCGTTTTCCTTTTCCACAGCGTATCATAGGTATATACCCCTTCATAGGAAACCTCTCCATAGCTGTCATTTCCTGCGGTCTCTGCCTTAGCTTCCATCAGCACTCCGCCCTGTTGATGGTCCACATGGGAACTTCTGGTAGTGATACGATTGACAAGAATCTTTATAGGTGTCCTCAGATATGTACTGACATCTGACAAATACTGATAGTCAAATCCAATCCTGGTATACTGTTTTGTTGTATTTACATATTCTTTTAACCCTTTGAAAAACAAATCCACTCGACCAAAATCACACCGGATTCGGAAAATGGGTACACCTTTTTCATAGGTGATAGTCACAATTCTTCCGGCCTCCTCTTTGGTCAAACATCTTCCCACGCCATTTATCGGATAAACGATAACCTCCATCATGGCTTCCAGGTCATAAGTGTCATGAAGCATATACTTGCCTGCCGGTCCGGATAGATGAAGGTTTTTTATCTCCACTTCCACGGCCTGGCTGCTGTAGACCAGGTTCCTGTGTTCATCTCGGTTCCACGTCATAGCCACATCGAATCGGTCCTTCCCCTCAGTCCAGTATTCCTTGGTAAACGTATGGAAGGAAAGGGCAATGCTCTCTAAATCCATCTCCTGGTTTTTTCCTGCCATTCCCCTGGGGTTGCTTAAAAATATACCATAAGGGCTTTCCTTATCCTGATACTGAAGAGGCAGCGGCATATCATAATGGTGTATAATACTTTTTGCCTTCTCAAAATGCTTATATCTATCAAAACGTTCCAACTTCATCTGATACCGTTCATCCGGCATAAAATGCTCCATCAGACGCAGATTGGCAGAACCATGGTACCAATGGTTTTTGATAAGTCCCTCACTGTACACAAAAGGAAATTCCTCCACCCGGTCCTTCAGTACCACCGTATTGGTCTGCTCTGCCCATTTATACCAGCTAGAACGTTTCAAATACAGGATTCCATCAGCCTCATAATGATAAATATCCCCCCGGTTATCCTCTGACTCATGGTGGAGAGTATCATACCGGTCATTAATGACCATAGCCATATAAGGATTTTTCGTCTCTCTGGATGGATTTAAAATTATCCTGTCCGGTATTTTAGTCGTATCAGGATACAGACACTGAACCTGGGTACATCCTGCCGGCAGTGTTCCCTCATGAATAACCTGTGACTCTGGCTGTCTCCTGGATGCTTTTTTCCCCCGATATCCACCGTACTCCCCTGCGGCCTGAACCTGTTCATAAGCCCACAAAAAACGCTTATCTTCTGTCACTTCATAGATGGACTTCATTGCCCCCATGTAACTGGACTGGTCGTCCCCATCTCCCGGAGCAATCGCCAGTCCACTGGGACTGATATGATCCAAATACCGCTCAAAAATCCGACGGCATCTGCTGCCCTTCAGCTCCTCCTCTTTTCCCAACAATTGTCCCAGCTTAATAACCCAGGAAATATTATGGGCCACATACCCTGGCTCATAACAGTCCCCTGCATCATACCAATCATGGAATACTGCCTCCGCATAAGCTCTCCACTGACTGCTTTCTGGCAGTTCCGGGAAATTCCTGGCGGCAAATCCATGACCCAGGCCATAGAAAAAGGCACGGTTATTCCCATCTCTCTCGCCAAACTTCAAAATGTCTACTGCCAATTCCCGAATCTCTTCCCGCATTTTCTCATCCACCCAGCCGTCTCCAGCCAGCAGGTCATACAATTCCATGGACCATCCCTGAGAAAAAAAACAGGTTCGCATGGTCTGCAGAATCGATTCGGACTCATGAGCTGAAAGACTGTCCCGAATTTTTACATCATTCTCTTTATCAAATTTCCATGCCGCATAGATCAGCTTTAATCTGGTTCTGGCCCGTCTTTTTCCGTCTGTGCCTCCTTCCCGAAACTCCTGAATCCCTTCCTTTAAGAATGCCCGAACTTCCATCTTTGGATATACATCCTCTATTAACATTTCAAATCCCGGCTCTGCTCCCAAAGCCTTCTGTAAATACTCTTTCTGCGTCACCCTCATATACCTCCTGTGATGTTAGTATGCGTCATATAGGATTATTTTGCCTGGTGATTTTTTCGGTATACCGTAGGTGTCTCCCCATACTTTTCTTTAAACTGCTTTATAAAATAATGCGTTGTGTTGTATCCGATAAGCCCTGCAATCTTCTCCACAGAATCATTGGTGGTCGTCAGCAGCTTCTCGGCTTCGGAAAGTTTGATTTCCTTAATATATTCGGTAATGTTCTGTCCAGTCTTCTCTTTAAAAAAACGGCTGATGTAAGAAGTACTCATGTGCATATTCTGAGCAATCATGTTCAGCGAGATATCCTGATTATAATGCTGTAGGATAAAGCTACGGATCATTTCAATCTCTTCGGTTTTCTTTGATTTCTGTCTTTCTTCCAAAGCTGTCTGAAGTTCTTGTATCAACTCCATCAGATTTTCTTGAAACAGCCATATATTTCCCGAATCCACCACCTTCATCATGCCTTCCAACCGTATCCCGGCACTGCGGGCTGTCTCTGAAACCGCAGAAATATATTTTAGCAGTGTTTCCTGCCTGACTTCATAAGGAACCGCTCTCTCATCCATCTTCTCAAAAGCTTCCTTCACTTCCTGAGCGCAGGTATCCGGCTTATTAGCCTTTAAATTTCTCAAAAACTCCCCTGTGTTTACCTCAAACTTTGCCTCCGGATCGATCTTAAACTTTGAAGCAAGCCACAGCCGCCTCTCCGGATAAAAGAAACGATATGACATAAGCTCCTTCAACCGCCCAAAAGATTCTCCCATTTCCTTATCGCTGCCGCAGACATCTCCAAGATACATTACCACCCTGCTGCCGGCCTGGGCATTTAAGTCCCCAAACTCCTCTGACATATGGCTTTCCTCTTCTCCACAGCATATGACCGCAATGATATTTTCTTCCACTTCGCTGGCAATAATGGAAAAGCTTTTTGCGGAATTCTGCAGATCATGAATATATTTATATATCGCCATCTGTCTGGCTTCCGTACTTATCTGCTCATAAAATCCATAGTTTATCAATACCGGAAGATACTTGCCCTGGCAGGAGATCCCAATATAGTTCTTCTTTTCCTCCAGCTCCGCCTGATTTCCGGTCTGATTCCAATACAGACTCAGAATATAATTATTTTTAATGGTCTCCCTGCTGTTTTTCATAAACATGTCCAAGCTATGGAATTCATCGCAGATCGTGTTAACGATTCCTTTCAGGTCCTGTTTCTGATCCTCCATTCCTTCCGGCAGTGTATCCGAAATCATATCGACCACCTGCTGAATTGGCCTGGACATATGCCTGGATATCAAGATAGCGGCAATCCCTCCTGCCAGAATCATACTCATGGTAATGACAACCATCTGGCCAATCAACTGATGCACAGCCGGATAGAATCCGTCAACAGAGGTCTCAACCACAAAATACAAATCATTGGCCGGAGAACCCATACAGGAAATCACTCTGTCTTCTTCCATAGACACGCTGTAATCCGCCTCAGAACGAAAATCAAAATCCGTTTTTTTTCCCGTCATATCCGTCTGAGGGTGGCAGAGAATGACTCCATCCCGACTGATAATATAGACCTTATCATCACTGTTTTGATTCATCATCTCACAGATGCTGTCGCCATTCATGGTAAAAATAATAAATTCCGTGTGTGCCTGTTTATTTTTTCCCATTAAATTGACGGAATAAATAATATTGTAATACCAGGAAGCATCATCAGAATAGCGGAAGGGCTGAGTGATAACCGGAAATTTGACCTGATCCAGCCACTGGTCATCAATGGAATAATTTTTCAGAATTTTTTCTATATCCTCGCCGCTTTTATATCCAAAACGGCTGGATATCATCTGCTGGCGCCGGGAATTGTACAAATGAATCTCGCTGATAAATTCATTTTTCGCGGCTTCACTTCGAATACTGTTATTGATCTCATAAATCTCCATTGTGTCCAACTGTCTCTCACTGTAAAACAGGTTTCCTGTCTTTCCGATTCCGGAAGCTCCAAGAAAATCCGAATAAATCTTCATCACCGGCTGGAATATCTTTTCCTCATAAAATTCTACCGTGGCCCTCAAGGTCTTCCGGTTCATCTCGTCTGTACTCTGCCGGTACATCTTCCGAAATGTAATATAAGAACTAACGGAAATCAAGCCTGCAACCACCCATACCAATGCAAAATACGAAACCATCAATTTATGGTTAAAGTTCCATTTCCTATATTTCACCTTTTCTCCCCCTTCCCACAGGCTGCCTTTCTTTTATTATAACCTTTTTTACTGCAATTGCAAGCTGCAGCCTGCAGAGGAAAGGGGAAGGGATTACATTTTCTTAATGCTTCATCGCCTCAGTCAGCATCAGCAATGCCATGGACTGACCATAGGGCATTGCACCAATCTCTACCCGATTATATTCCTCTATGGTTGGAAATACTGGTGTCCCTCTGGAGACCCCCTGAACCACCCCATCCTCATCTATTTTTTCCAGTACTCCCTGGACCGCCTTCATACCTATCTCTTCATATTCTTCGGAAATCAACCCCATCCGTACTGCTTTCAGAATTCCATAGGCAAAGCCACTGCTGGCAGAGGTTTCCAGATAAGTATCCGGCCGATTTAATATGGTATGCCACAGACCGCTTTCTGCCTGGACGGCAGCCAAAGCTTTCACCTGACGTTTCAGTGTAGACAGCAGGTACAGTTCCACCCCTTTTTCCACAGAAACCATAGACAGATAGTCCACCAAGCCAGCCGTATACCAGGAATTGCCTCTCCCCCAAAGAGCCTTTGCAAAATTATGACAGCCATTAAAATTCCAGCCATGGAAAAACAGGCCTGTCTCTGTGTCAAACAGATATTTTATGTGTACCAGAAACTGACGTATGCTTTCCTGAATCAGTTCCTCATCCTTTTTTATGACTCCCATCCGTGCTAGAAACAGCACAGCCATATACAGTGTATCATCCCACAGTTGTCCGTCAAACCTGAAATCTGATGTAACATGCTGAATTCCACCTTCTTCTGTTCTGGGAAGTTCTTCCACAACTGCCCTGCACCAGTTTTCCATCAAGGGAAAATATTTCTCATCTCCTGTAAACTCATACAGATATGTCATCCCCAACATAGGACAAGTGGTATTTACATTTACCTCCGGCAACCCTTGCTCCATGTATCTGCCATACCATTTCTTTAGATAGTCCAGCATCTTTTCATCCCCGGTTATCTCATAATACCGGAACATGGCAAACAGCGCTACGCCTTGAGGCCATTCCCACTGCTTCATAGATACAATATTATATTTGCAGTTCTGGGTTTTTCCACTATCATCCAGATTTTGCATCTGATATATGATCTTTTTTGTAATCTCCTGAATTCTTGTTTTGTCTGGCATCATCTTTCATCCTTTCACTGATCCTACTACAACTCCCTTTACAAAATGTTTTTGTACAAACGGATAGACACATAAGATAGGCAGGGTGGTAACCATGATTGTAGCCGCCTTGATGGTCTCCGGATTTGCAGCCGAAGCCAGTGTCGGATCATTTAACTCCATTGCCGCAATCTGTCCCTCCAAAACGATACGCCTCATCACCACCTGAAGTACCTGATCTCCTGCATCCCGAATATACAGCATACTGTCAAACCATGCATTCCAATGGCCTACTGCAATCCACAATGCCAGCGTGGCAATGATCGCTTTGGAAATCGGTACTACAATGTGGAAAAATACCGTGATATCATTGGCTCCGTCTATTCTGGCGGACTCCTCCAAAGATTCCGGAATCCCCATAAAGAAGTTCCTGGCAATCACCACATTGTACGCAGAGATAAGTCCCGGAAGAATCAGAACCAACTTGTTGTCCATCAGCCCCAACTGTTTATTCCATAGATAGGAGGGAATCAGGCCGGCACTGAAAAACATGGTAAATACGACAAACATGGTCCAAAACAGTTTATGCGGAAGATATGGCTTTGACAGAGGATATGCTGCACAGATGGTAGCTAACACACTCAAAATCGTTCCTGTCACAGTTCTGAAAATGGTATTTGCAAATCCGGAATAAATGTATTTGTTCCGAAACACCTGAATATAATTCTGCCAGGTAAATTTTTCCGGCCAAAAGCGGATCTGGGCAAAAGACGATTCCGGTGAACTAAATGACAGGGATACCACATGTAAAAATGGCAGAAGAACCAGGAGACAGAATCCCCATAGCAAAAACAGATTAAATATTTCAAATACAGATAATTTCTTCTTCTTCACGTCATCATCCTCCTACCATAATCCAAACTCGTTGATTCGCTTCGAAATCTGGTTCGTGGCCGCTACCATCAGAAAAGCAATTCCATTCTGAAAAAGTCCCATGGCTGTTGCCACCTCATACTGCATATTACCGATTCCGCGTTTATAAATATACGTTCCCATAACCTCCGATACACTGTATACACCTGCATTGTACAGATTATATATCTGATCGAAATCATCGGTTACGATTTTTCCCACTGCCAGTATCAGCATGATTGTAATCACCGGTGCAATAGACGGCAGCGTGATATAACGCATCTTCTGAAATCTGCTGGCACCGTCTAAGTCTGCAGCCTCATACATGCTGGTGTCTACCCCTGCCAGGGCTGCAATGTATACAATGGATCCCCAGCCGATGCTCTGCCAGATATGAGTTCCCACCAGAGTTCCCCGGAAGACCTTCGGGTCTCCCAGGAAAAAGATAGGATCCAGTCCCAAGCTTTTTAACAGAAGGTTAAATGGTCCGGTGGATGGAGATAAAAACTGCATAAAGATACCGCTTAATACTACCCAGGAAAGGAAATGAGGCAGATAGCTGATGGTCTGTATCACTTTTTTCATCTTTGCCTGCCGCACTTCATTTAAAAGGAGAGCAAATAAGATAGGGGAAGGAAAACCGAATATCAGCTTATACCCACTGATGATCAGCGTATTCTTAAAGCTCTTCCAGAAAGCAGGGGACTCAAACAACATCTTAAAATTGTCCAATCCGCACCATGGGCTGGCCCAAATCCCCTTTTTTGTCTGAAAATTTTTAAATGCCAATACCAAGCCGCCCATAGGGATATATTTAAATACAACGAAATAAACAATAGCCGGCAGAAACAAGGCCATAAGATAACGATATTTCCAATATTTCTTAAAATCGCTGATCACTGTTTTCATATCCTTCTCCTATCTTACTCTTTTACTGCTTCTGCACACTCTGATACCATTCATCAGCTTCCGCAGCCAGAACATCTCCTCCCATACTGTTCCATGTCTCCACAAAGGTATCAAAATAATCCACAGGTTTTGTCCCCGCAATGATTGAATAATACGTTTCCTCCACATAACTGTTCAGTTCCGACTGATATAAGGAAGAGGAAGGAAGCGCTGCAAACAACTCTGTTGAATAGCGGTATTTGTCTGCATTCACAGATTTCGCCCAGCGGATGGATGCCGAATCCTTTTCATTTCCAAAAGAGGGTGTGAATAACTGCATCGCCTGATGAGCAAAGTTAGCACTTCTTACTTTGGAATCACTCCACTCATCGGACAGCACAACTGCCTTCTCTGCTTCTCCATCCAGCCCGATTCTTTCTTCATAGTTCCAGTTTACTCCCTGAATGCCATTACATGCCGTATTGTAATTGTCCTTGTTTTCATAAACCCAGTTGTACACAGAAAGGATTTTCGCCAGCCTGTCTGGCTCTTCCTCCATCTGTACGCCGAAAACAGTTTTGGCTTCCTTGATGCTGGCATTGGCAAATGTTCCCTGTCCGTAGGGTCCTTTCGGCGGATTTCCCAATGCCACTTCCGCATCCGGATTCACCTTATGTAATTCTACCAAATTCTGTCCTTCACTGGTTCCTTCATACAGTGCTGGCTGCCAGTGATAAGTCTGTCCCATACCGGATACACCGATTCTTCCATTGATAAATGAATGGGACAGCGCCCAGTAGCCACCCTGATTCTCTCCGGTTACAAACTCCGGATCAATGACTCCGTCCTGATACCATTTCGCGATTCTTTCCAGCGCTTCCTTCATCTCCGGCTGAACCGCCGCATTTACCAGATGCCCGTCACGTACCTGCCACAAGGCCCCGGAATGGCTTCCCTGACTGTTCACATATGGTAAGTATCCATATGCCCCAAACACTGCTGTCAAAGCACTTTCCGACAGTCCGTATGTATCGTTCTTTCCGTTTCCGTCCGGATCGTCAAATGTCATTGCATAGATAGCTGTCTCAAATTCGTCCAATGTCTCCGGAACTTTATCAATCCCCACTTTTCTCAGCCAGTCCATACGCCATGCCACAGGTGCTCTGGAAATATTCACGGAATAGCTGGGCAGGCTGTAAAGCTTTCCATCAATCTTACAGTATTCCAATACCCCGGGCACATCCCGCTCAATTGCTGCCAGAACATTAGGTGCATACTGCTCAAGCATCTCCATAGGAATCTCTGCCACAATCCCCTGTTCTACATATTTCTGCAGAATAGACTGATTGGCCACTTCAAACCGATCCGGAATCTCCCCTCCGATAATGCGGTTGGCCAGAAGTTCAGAGGATTGAGACGCCTCTATATCCCATACCTCAAATTCCACATTAAAATTATCCTTATAAAACTGAAACATTTCCGGTTCATCTGCAATGGGAGCCATCTGATAAAAACACCAGGTATATTGATAGGTTTTGTTTTCGTCCGGCTTCCAAGAATCTGTCACATCTGCGTCTACCGCCTCGACAGTTGTCTCTGCCTGCCCTGCTGCCATTACAGTTGTCTCTGCCTGCCCTGCTGCCATTACTGAAGCCAACATGATACAGGTCCATTTCTTGATAAAATTCTTTTTTCTCATCTCGTTCTCCTTTTCTTTTTGTGGACTTTGTTTCGTGATATCCACATCTTACCGACAAAATCGCCAGAATTCAATAAAAAATATCTGCTTTTATCCCAGTTTTTTGAGCAATTTCAATAAAGTATCAAGACTGTTGTATGAAAACAAAATTGTTGTATCTTTTGAGACAAAAAATTGCCCTCTTATCCCTCACTCATCACCACATTCCGCATCCGCCATACCTGCCTCAACATAGCAGACCTCCTGCCCGTCCTTTAATACCAGCAGATTTCCGCCTGCCACCTCCTGCACTGCAACAGCCTTTTCAAGAACATTCTGTAACTTTTCCTTCGTTTCTTTTTTCATGTTTATCCCCCACTTTTTAATGATCCTTTTAACCCGCTGGTTGCAATCCCTTCCATAAACGATTTTTCATAAGCAAAAAGGAGATTACCATTAATATATATCGGCTGGGAAAGGGATTCAAGCGCCTCTTTGACATTTCCCCGTCCATAATTCCCCATGATTCCGATGAAACGCAGGAGTCTGATTATTGTTCTGTAAAAAAGAGCTGAACCGCATACTCCATTAACCGGATAAACTTTCTTCTCTGATCTACCGTACACTTTTCTAAAATCATGTCAACCCCACGCAGATCTTCCCTTACGTTTTCGCCTGAAACATCCTCCATAAGAATTGCAGAGGTAACAACATCTACTACCGTATCCTTAAAACCACATTTTACGAAGGAGACCCGGAAGAAATCACCGGATTACATACGGAAGCCCTGGGTGCGCTTTTCCCGGTTGACAGTATGGACAGCTGTGAGGAAATGATGATTCAGGACTGGCCGGGCGCTCTTTACAAGAAAGATGACACGGCATTTCTCTGTTGGACTTATTCTCCGGAAGTAACTTATGTTCTGGAATACACTCCAAGCAAAATTGATGATTCTGAGATTCTCAAAATGGCAGAAAGCGCAGAACCTGTAAAATAAAAAAGCCGCCACGATCTACACTCCATACCGGAGCATAGATCGTGGCATTTTTGATTAACGCAGAGGTTTCTTTTCTTCTTTTTCCTGTTCTTTCTTCCTGTCAATATTCAGGATCGTCTCAACCGTCTGCTTCGCAATCAGGTATTGTACTTCGTAACCAGTGCTTCCCGGCGTCGAGGGTCTTTCCAAACCCAATCCTGAAACGCATCCTTGATTGCCTGCTGTTTCTGCTGGGCGAGGGTCGTTTCCTTTTTGTTCAGAACACGCTTCTGCTTTCCGTCCGGATCTTCGATGGTGTCATAGATACGAATATCTTTCAGGTTCACCGTTTCTTCCAGAATACGATAGGCATTGGCACGGTCAGTACCGTAGGTGACATATGCAGCCACATCATTGTAGCTGGGAGAACTTTTCCCATTGATACGCCACTCTGCGGTCATTTCGGAGAATTTCACTTCAATCGAACGGCGCAGGTAATATGGGGTCTCAAAGGTTTCCTCCATGAACTGCTGAATATAGCCGGGATCAATCCATGTGGCACCCAGACGGACATCAATTTCAGACGCATCCAAATCCTTCGGTTGCGCCTTTTGCAGAGCTTCCACATTGATATTGAAAGCGGAATCACGGTTCGCCGCCATCTGTGCGATACGCAGCTTGCTTCTCACATCACCGGAGAGGTATTCATCCGCAGTCTGCCAACCGGATTCCACATCATCGGGAGCCATCGGGTCTTTGAAGATAACCCCACGCAGCTCCGTTTGAATGGTTTCGTAATCCTCCGGGGTTCCCAGAAGCTGTGCCATAAAAGGAAGGTCAACTTTACCACGCTCACCGATAGAGATTGCCAGAGCTTCGGAAGAGAACCGGTCTTGAACAGGGTGAAGCACAGAAGAACCGTGTATCCCATGACACCCCAGATAGTAGCGATAACACATTGGGGTCAGGTACCATAAATTTTTCACACTAGATTTGACAAATTCCATGCTTGCATGAAAATTTGTCAAATTGGTGGGACGAAGGGAACTGAAAACCAAGCCAGGGGGACCTGTCCCCCGGCTTTTTTTGTATTACAAGCAAGTTTATCGCAAGGGCACCTCAATGAATGACTTTGTCGGCACCCACTACATAACATAATAACTCACAATTACCACATTTTCAAATATTCATACAGTTCATCAACCGTCTCAAATCCCATTTTTCTATACATTTCTTTTGGTGTATCGTCTGCATCTGCATGTAAGAACATCTCTTCCTTAAACTGAGATGCGATGTGTTTCATAAGTGTGGTCGCCACGTAACGCTTGCGAAATGCTTCCCTTACAACAAGAGCATCCATCACCACATAGCCATCTATCGCA
>ERZ1673702.2945-NODE-2945-length-13950-cov-12.625261_pt1 | contig 13950 bp, 9 predicted proteins | sample MGYA00580232_ERZ1673702 | MGnify/ENA primary metagenome ERZ1673702 (study PRJEB41218, sample SAMN15661792) | gut metagenome | host: Homo sapiens | place: Canada: London | collected 2015-08-20/2019-03-30 | study: EMG produced TPA metagenomics assembly of... | reverse complement strand
CGATCTTCTGCGGAGGCAGGACCGGGTTGCGGCTGTAGATCTTCCACTTCTCGTCAAAGATATCGATGCCGGAGTTTTCGGGGTCCAGAACCTCCATGTTGGCTTCCCACAGGCTGTCGATGGTGCCCACGTCACGCCAGTAGCCGGCAAAGCGGTAAGCATACATCTTGCGGCCGTCCCGCAGCAGGGCCGGGATGATATTCATGCCAAAGTCGTTCTTGGAGTTGGGGTCTGCCTCGTCCTCTTCCAGATACTTCTTCAGAACATCCCAGTTGAAGATGTAGATGCCCATGGAAGCCAGATTGGACTTGGGTACCGGGGGCTTCTCCTGGAACTCGGTGATGCGGTCGTTCTCGTCAGCCACCATCAGGCCGAAGCGGGAGGCTTCCTTCCAGTCCACTTCCATAACAGCCACAGAGAACTCTGCGCCCTTTTCCTTGTGGAAGCGCAGGAAGTCGGCATAGTCCTGCTTGCAGATCTGATCGCCGGACAGGATGATCACATACTCGGGATCGTAGCTGTCGATGAAGCCGATGTTCTGGTAGATGGCGTTTGCAGTGCCCTTGTACCAGTCGGTGCCCTTTGCCTGCTCGTAGGGCGGCAGGGTGTGCACGCCGCCGTACAGGCGGTCCAGATCCCAAGGCTGGCCGTTGCCGATGTACTCGTTCAGCTTCTGGGGCTGATACTGGGTCGCGATGCCAACGGTATCAATGTTGGAGTTCACGCAGTTGGACAGCGGGAAGTCCACGATGCGGTACTTACCGCCGAAGGACACCGCAGGTTTTGCCGTTTTCTGTGTCAGCGCATACAAGCGCGAGCCACGTCCGCCGGCAAGGATCATTGCCACAATTTCTTTTGCCATAGCTTTATTCTCCCCTTTAACATTAACATTTCCGTTGTTCGGAAATGATCGTCAACGTGTGCGGTATGGGTCGGCCGAAGTGCCGGGTCATTCCTTGGGCTCCTTCGGTTTGCGGGTACGCTTTGCGGGTGCTTTTTCCGCTGCAGGCTCAGCCTCTGCCTTCGGCTTGCGGCCGCGCTTTTTGGGTGCCTCTGCGGCAGCCTCCGGCTCAGTCTTGGCCTTGCGGGCGGTCTTTTTCACCGGCTTTTCCTCTGCAGCGGCAGCTTCTGCCTTGGGCTTGCGGCCGCGCTTTTTGGGTGCTTCTGCAGTGGTCTCCGGCTCAGCCTTGGCCTTGCGGGTGGTCTTTTTCACGGTCTTTTCCGGTTCAGCAGCGGTCTTTGCCTTTTTGGCTGCGGTCTTTTTTCCCGCCTTACCGGTCTTGTCCTCTGCAGCCTTGCGGGTGCGCTTGGCGGGCACCTCAAAGTACAGCGTGCTCATGGGCGGCAGAGTGATCGTGATGCTCTGTTCAAACCCGTGCAGCGGCTTTTTGTGGGTGCGCACAGCCTTGTTGTGGACTGCGCCGGAACCGCCGAACTCTGCATCGTCGCTGTTCAGGATCTCCTTGTAGGAGCCTGCCACCGGTGCGCCCAGAGTGTAGCCCTCGCGCAGGACGGGGTTGAAGTTGCAGACCACCAGGATCTGCTTGCCGGAAGTGTCCTTGCGCAGGAAGGCGATCACGCTCTGCTGCGAGTCGTCCGGCACGATCCACTGGAAGCCCTCCCAGCTGTAGTCCACCTGCCAGAAAGCGGGGTGGTCCTTGTAGAAAGCGTTGAGGGTCTTGGCATAGTTCTTCAGCTCGGTGTGCTTGTCGTAGCCCAGCAGCATCCAATCCAGCTGCTTGGCCTCGTTCCACTCGGCAAACTGGCCGAACTCCTGACCCATGAACAGCAGCTTCTTGCCCGGGTGCGCCATCATGTAGCCAAAGAAGGTGCGCAGGTTTGCAAACTTGGCGTCGTACTCGCCGGGCATCTTGTTGATCAGGCTGCCCTTGCCGTGCACCACCTCATCGTGGCTGATGGGCAGCACAAAGTTCTCGCTGAAGGCGTAGAAGAAGCTGAAGGTGACCTTGTTGTGGTTGCCGGAACGGAAGAGCGGGTCGGTCTTCATGTAGCTGAGCATATCGTTCATCCAGCCCATGTTCCACTTGAAGTTGAAGCCAAGGCCGCCGTCCGAAGCAGGCTTTGTGACCATGGGCCATGCGGTGGATTCTTCTGCGATCATGTACTTGTGCGGATGACGGCCCAGCACGGTGTCGTTCAGCTTGCGCAGGAAGGCAACGGCCTCCAGATTCTCCTTGCCGCCGTCCTTGTTGGGCTCCCACTCGCCCTGCTTGCGGTTATAGTCCAGATACAGCATGGATGCCACGGCATCCACCCGCAGGCCGTCAATGTGGTACTGCTCCAGCCAGTACAGTGCGCTGGAGATCAGGAAGCTCTGCACCTCGCTGCGGCCGAAGTCGAACACCATGGTGCCCCACTCCTTATGTTCGCCGCGCTTCGGGTTCGGGTCCTCGTAGCAGGCCTCGCCGTCAAAGTTGTACAGGCCGAACTGGTCCTTCGGGAAGTGAGCAGGCACCCAGTCCATGATCACGCCGATGCCGGCGGCGTGCAGCTTGTCCACAAAGGCCATAAAGTCCTTGGGGGTGCCGTAGCGGCTGGTGGGTGCAAAATAGCCTGTGACCTGATAGCCCCAGCTGCCATCGAAGGGGTATTCCATGACCGGCAGCAGCTCCACATGGGTATAGCCCATATCGGTGATATACGGGATCAGCTCGTCTGCCAGCTCGGAATAGTTATAGGGCTTGCCGCCCTCCTTCATCTTCCAGCTGCCGGCGTGCATCTCGTAGATGTTCATGGGGCCGTTGATCACGTCCGCCTTTTTCTGTGCTGTCTGCCATGCGTCATCGTGCCACACAAAGCCGGTGATATCGTAGACCTTGCTGCCGTTGGACGGGCGGGTCTCGGCGTGGAATGCATAGGGATCGGCCTTATAGACCAGATCCCCTGCACGGGTGGTCACGCAATATTTGTAAACATCATATTCCTTCATGCCCGGGATGAACAATTCCCATACGGAATCGCCATCCACCTTGCGCATCGGGTGGCTGCCCGGCTTCCAGCTGTTGAAGTCGCCCACCACGCTGATCGCCACAGCATGGGGTGCCCACACGCGGAACACCACGCCCGCTTCACCGGCGCGTGTTTCCATGTGTGCGCCGAAGTAGCGGTATGCTTCACAGTTATTGCCCTGTTTAAACAGATACACCGGAAGGTCCGATGCATTGCTCTGGATCTTTTCCTCGGTCGGTTTCATAGACTGCTCCTCCCCGTACAGATGCACCGGAAAGCGCACCTGTAGCTTTTTACTCTTTTATATTAAAGAATTTCGGACTGTTTTTCAAGGGGATTTCATCAAAATTTACCATAATCTTTTCGGTGATATTTCTCCCTTATATACACACCCTCTAAATTTTTACAAATTTTATGGTGAATCCTACCAATCCGCAAACAAAAAGAGCCTCTGCGCGCCCTCCCCCAAGGGGAGGATGCACAGAAGCTCTCTGTTTCTGTTAAAAATTTTCGGTTCCGGTTTTTTTCAGGCTTTTTCAGGTTTCTCAGCCCACAACGTAGACGTTGACCTGAATGGCACCGTTGATCACGCTCTCGGCGTAGGTCTCATAGAACAGGTCTACCAGGATCTCGCCCTTCTGCACCGCAATGCCGGTGTCGGTGGCCACTGCGTAGCCATACACAAACTTGCCGTCGGTGGAGGTGATATACAGCTTGGTGCCGTAGGGGATCACATCCGGGTCCACGGCCACAGTGCCATAGCCAAGACCGAGGCCGGAGGAACCCCTGCCGGTCCTGGAGTAGTAGCCGGTGGCCTTGCCAGTGAGCACCTTGCTGTAGGAAGCCGGTGCGTTGGTGGTGCCATCCGGGCCTGTCAGCGGGGAGACCGGTGCGCCCGCGCCATAGGTCTTGATGACATGGTTGGTGGGCTCCACGGTAGTGGTGGAATCCACCACGATGCTGTTCTCCAGTTCGCCGTCCACATAGCGGTCGCGGGTGGTGATGGTCTGCTGGCCTTCCGCACCATGGCGCACCGTGGTGGCGCGGCCGGTGTTGCGGAAATACAGGCTGGTGTAGACGTACTCGGTATCGTAGGGGATGGCCTGCGTCTCCACACGGTCGGTGTAGTCCACGCGGTGCACCGTGATGGCGGAGCCTGCGCTCACCAGCTGGTCCAGAGCAGGCTCGGTGTAGTCGTCACCCTCCAGAGTGATACCTGCGCGCTTCAGAGCGTCGGCGACGGTGCCGAACACCATCTTGACGGGGTACTCCTGACCGTCGGCGGTGATGCTGACGGAGAATGCGCGCTCGATGTTCAGGGCGGCAAGGTTGCCGCTGTAGGCCGTGTAATAGACCCGATCACCCTCTTCGGACTGGATGCCGGAGAGGTTCATGACCTGTGCAGGGTCGGTCTCGGAGGTGAGGATCACCTGCCGGGCACCATTGGAGTCTGTGACGTAGGTCAGCCGCAGATTCGCAGCGGTCACACTGAGTGTAGCCACAAGGCACACGACCATGACACAGAACGCCAGCACACGGGAAGAGACAGCCTGCTTACAGGCGGTCAGAGCTTTCTTTACTTTTACGGAAGCGATACGAGACAACTCCTCTCTTTTCAAAGTTGGGTGCGGCCGCAGACACGGTGTTCCATGCCCCGGCCGCCCGGACTGCGGGGCGGGCAGAAGCACTCTGGCCCCACAATCAAATACGATGCCCTCTTTATGATAAGACCGAGCATCGTATGCAATTTGGACTCCGCTGCGGAAGGTGTCATTTCCCTCCCGGCCCGAGCCGCATCTGCCCGCGCCGCACCATGTGTGAGATGGTTTTCACTTCATCCAGATAAATTTTAGACGCTGCAACGTTTGTTGGCTCCGTTGAGCGGGTCTTATTTTACCAGCCCGGAGGCCGTTTGTCAAATCAGGGGGCTGCTTTTCGTTAGTTTTTTGACGATATTTTTTGTGCAATTTATACATTGTTTTCTCCAAATTATTGTTATTTCGGTTATTTCCTTCCGATTTTCCTTTTGTTTTGTGGGATGTTTTGTTCATGAATTTTTAACATTTATTTTGGATTTTTCGCACCGGAAACTGCACTTTTGGGCCGTTCCGGCAGCACGGCAAGCGGCCCTGAATCGCTGGTTTTGCACAGTGGCTTTCCCTTCCGCTGCCCCGCCTTTGCCCCACCGGAATCTGTGCGAATTTCCCCCGAAAAAAGCCTTCCGGCAAAATGCCGAAGCACAGAAACTTGTGGAAATAAAGTACACTCTCGCCGCCGCTGTCCGGCCGCGATACAATCAAACAAAAAACAGAAAGGAAGGTTTTCAAGTGAAGATCCAGATCATTCAAAAGCAGTGCGGCGGCACCGAGTTCCTTGCCCAGCCGCACCGGCTGCATCTCGGTGCGCAGAACGCCGCCGGGGTGGACGAGCTGCTGTTCCAGCTGCCGGACGCATGGGCCGGGTGCACTCTTGCGCTGTATCTGCGCCGCAGCGACGGCACCCTGCTGGCACCGGTGGCGCTGGACACCCAGCACCGTGTCACGGTGGACCGCCGCCTGACCGGCAGCACCGGCGGGCAGTGGATGCTGGCCGCCATGGGTGAAAACGGCTACACCGCCTACACCCGGCCCGGCAGCTATGACTGCTACGCCATTCTGCCCATCGATGATGACGCAGAGGAGCTGCCGCCCTCGCTGTACGAGCAGTTCGTGGCCCGCGTGCTGGAAAGCTCCAGCAGCGCCTCCACGGCGGCACAGCGTGCCGCAGCCAGTGCAGCTTCCACCGCGGCCAACGCAGCGCAGGCCCAGACCGCCGCACAGCGCACCAGCACCGACAGCGCCAACGCATCCCAGTGCGCTGCCCGTGCAGAGGCCGCTGCCGCCCGCGCCGAAGAGCTTGTGCCCACGGACGGGCAGGTGGTCAGCGTGAACGGCAAAAGCGGCATCGTAAAGCTCACCGCGCAGGAGGTGGGCGCACTGCCCTGCCCTGCGCAGCCGGTGTCCGGCCAGCTGCTGCGGGTGCTGAGCGTAGACCCCAACACCGGAGCGGTGCTCACCGACACCGCCGCCATGCCGGACCTGTCCCCCTATCTGCGCAGCAGCACCGTACCCACCGCATCGGTTCCCGGAGCGGTGCGGGTGGACCCGGCCTGCGGCATCAACGTGCGCAGTGACGGCACCCTGACCACGGCCCCCGCTGACCGCAGCCAGCTGGACAGCATGGACAGCACCATTCTGCCGCTGACCCCCGCCCTGCTGCCCTACGGCGTGAAAAAGGCCCTGACCGCTGCCGCCTCTGCCGGGGAATGGACGGCGGACGAGAAGGCCGCTGCCCTGCGCACCCTCGGTGCCGATCTTTCCTCCTATTATACAAAGGAAGATATCGACACGCTGCTCTCGGCCCCCAGCTCCGGCGCGTATCCCGTGGGCAGCATCTACCAGAGCACCGACCCCACCAGCCCCGCCGCACTGTTCGGCGGCAGCTGGGAGGAGATCGCGTCCGAGCGAGTGCTGATGGGCGCGTCCAGCACCCACGCGGCAGGCAGCACTGTTAAGGCCGGTCTGCCGAACCTCAAGGGCTCATTCTCTGGTGTGGCGAGCACAGCATACCCAAATTTATCTAACAGTGGCGCTCTTTCTACAAACACAAACAATGGCGGTTTGGCTGGTTACGAAGGCGGTTCATACGGCAGTAATTGCACCGTATCTTTTGATGCGTCCAAGTCCAACGCTATCTACGGACGCAGCACCACCGTGCAGCCCGCCGCCTACTATGTGCACATCTGGCACCGCGTGGCCTGAGAAAGGAGGTTTTGAACCATGAAGATCATTGACGAGACTGGTGCGGTCGTGGAAAACCCGGACCTGATGCTGGGTTATCTGACCGATGACACCCAGCCGCTGGAGCACCCGGCACAGGAGGCTGTGGCTGAGGTGGCCCACTACGAGACAGTGGCCGAATACCCCGGCGGCGGCAAGGACGTGCAGCGGGTGGTGGATGTGCCGGGCGTACCGGCAAGGCCCGCGTGGACCGAGCAGCTGCCCATTAAAAGGTACATCCGTTATACCGCCGAAGAGCTGGCCGCGCAGGAAGAAGCGCGCAAAAAGCAGGAAGCAAAGGACAAGCTGCCGGAGACGGTGGCCGACCTGATGCAACAGCTGACCGACCTGCAGCTTGCCCTGTGTGAACTGTACGAAAGGAGTGATGCCTGATGGCAAAGATCTATGCGACCCTGATCCGCAAGGGGCTCAAAACGCCGGACGATGTCCCCGCCCGGCTGCGGGACGCGGTGGCAGCCCTGCTGCAGGGGGATGCCCATGCTTAACGCCTATTCCCGCCGGAAGGACGGCAATGCCCTGCTGAGCCGCAGCTTCCGGGTGCGGGAATTTGCCTGCAGGGACGGCTCCGACCCGCTGTTCGTGGACAGTGCGCTGGTACAGCTGCTGCAGAGCATCCGGGATCACTTCGGTGCGCCGGTGGTCATTACCAGCGGCTACCGCACCGCCGCCCACAACAGGGCCGTGGGCGGTGCCCCCTACAGCCAGCACTGCTACGGCAGAGCCGCCGACATCCGGGTGGCCGGTGTTCCGGTGGAGCAGCTTGCCGCCTACGCGGAGACTCTGCTGCCCGGCACCGGCGGCATTGGCCGCTACCCGGTAAAGGCGGGCCGGGCAGCGGGCTGGGTGCATGTGGACGTGCGCCCCGTCAAGAGCCGATGGACAGGCTGAGGGGGTGAGACCAGTGGAAAGCATCCTGTCCGCCGTGATCGCCGGTGCCGTGACCCTGATCGGTGTGCTGATCGCCAACAGCCGCAGTCAGGCCGTGACCGACACCAAGCTGGAAGAACTGACCCGCGAGGTGCGCGAGCATAACAATTTTGCCCGCCGCGTACCCATCTTAGAAGAACAGATGAAGGTGGCCAACCACCGCATCGCAGACCTTGAACACAACGAGAAAGTGAGGAACTGACATGAACATCCATAAGATCTCCGCCGCAACCATCGCCCGCACCGCCTGCCTGCTGCTGGCCCTGACCAATCAGCTGCTGAGCGCCTGCGGCAAGCCCGTGCTGCCCATCGAGAGCCAGACCGTGGAGCAGCTGGTCACCGCTGGCATCACCACCGTGGCCGCGCTGGTGAGCTGGTGGAACAACAACAGTTTCACCGCCGCCGCCATTCAGGCAGACGCCGAATACGCCCGCCTGAAGCAGAAAGGCGAGTGAAGCAGCACCCGAATGGTGCAAAAGTAATACTTTTAAAATTGGAAGTATTACTTTTTTAGTCATCTTTTACAGCAGCCCCGGGAGGTGCGCAGCGGCCCTTCCCGGGGCTTTTTTGCTGTCCGTTTGAGCGATTCACGCAGGTTCGAGGGCGATTCACGCAGGTTTTGATGATTTTCGCGCCCAAATCATGTATAATCCAGACAGGAACGAAAGGGAGGAATTTCTATGGTAATTCCATGCATCTGCAACACAAACGTCACATAAACGCACACGTCTGCAACAAATTGCATCAAACGTGCAACAAGCCCTTGGAATTAGTACCAAACCTGCAGGATGCTGATTTATACAGAACGCAGAATTTCAACGGTACGGGATGGTTTTTCTTGACGAAAATTTCCAGAAAGTGCCATAACGTAAGTAGTTGTTGAAAACAGTTTATGCAGTCCGATTTATCGGGCTATTATACACATGGCGACAGGAAAGGAGACCTGGGATCATGACGAATAAAAAGTTTAAAGTTGCTGCAATGTCTATGGCACTGACCGCATGTGTTGCGGCCCAGCCCCTGATCGCGAATGCGGCAGATGAGGTGGACGCCGTTTCGAATGACGCAAACGTCAACGAGTCCCAATCGGAAGGGGAAAGCTCTACGGTTGCTGATACATCCACGGGCAACAACACCGAGAGCAACGGCTCCGAGAGCAAGGGCACCGAGGGCGAAAATGCCAATGGCAGCAACGAAGGCGGCGAAAATGCCAATGCCAACAACGGCGAAGCGACCACCGGCAAGGACGAAACCGGCAAGGAAACCGAAACGCCCGCCGGTGTCAACAAGCAGGGCGAGAACCCCGAAGACCTGCTGGGCGACAAGGACGTGAACTACGACCACGAGAACCCCCCAAAAACGAACCCGGACGGTTCCACCACCGTCACGGGTACCGTGACCGACTCCAGCAAGAAGGACGACACCACAACGGGCGGCACCACTGAAAGCGGCACCGAGACCGGTTCCACCGGCACCAATCAGGGTACCACGGACACCGATCAGGGCACTACCGATCAGGGCCCCACCGAGATCGACCCGAACGAGAAGCCGACCGAAAAGGACCCGAGCCAGATCGGCACTGCGGATAAAACCGAAAAGGACAACAAGGACACCACCACCGCAACGAACCCCAAGGAAGACGCCAAGCCGGAAGTGGACCCCGATAAACCCAGCAGCTCCGAGACGAAAGCGGACGGCACCATTATCATCAACACGCCCACCCGTGTGCCCGCCACCGAGGAAACCACCAGCACCGGCAGCGGCGAAGCCAACGCCGACCTGGACAAGGTGGAAAAGCCGACACAGCCTTACCCTGAGGATCAGGAGAAGCTGAAAGAGGAACTGCAGAAGGAACTGGGCGATACGCTGCCCGGCTGGGGTACCAAAGACGGCGACCTCTTTGGTGAGGGCGAGGGCGACAGCCAGTATCACGTTGTGGGAGACGGCGTAGTCAGCGAGGACGGCAACTCCAAGGAACTGACCCTGCAAAAGACCACCGAGACCTCAACCGACATGACCGCCGAGGACATTGCCAAGCTGCTGGAAGCCGAGGCTACCACCCCCGATGAAAACGGCAACTACACCCTGACCCGCGACAAGGTGGAAGGCGTTGACAAGGACGGCCGGAAGTTCACCCGCATCACCTATATCACCGTGGAGCCGGGCACCGGCAAGGTGACCACCCGCACCGAGACCACGCTGGTCGTGACGGTGGAAAAGGGCACGCAGACCGTTGACAAGGAATTCACCGAGGACGAGAAGGACTACACCAAGTCGGACAATTGGAACAACGAGACCATCATTGAGGACGAGAAGGGCAACAAGTACACCGTCAACCTGCAAGAGCTGCTGAAGGATAAGAACCCGGAAGAGATCAAGTCTGCCATGGAATCCGAGGGTTCCTTTACGGTCGATGGCGAGGACGGCGTGACCTATGAGATCAGCTTCGGCAAAGAGGACGCAGGCACACCGATTGGGAAGGATGACCTGAAAGCCATCCTGGCAGCCATGCCGGGCAGCGACTATGAGTATGACAAGACTACCGGCAAGCTCTACTATATCGGTGAGGGCAGCAAAAACAAGACCGAGGTGACCGTGGACGAGACCAATGCCCTGCTGAAGAGCCTGTCCGTCACGGTCAAGGTGACCAACACAAAGGGCGTTATCACCGAAACTGGCTCCGACATCATTGGTGACAAGACCGCGGAAGCTGCCACCGCAAAAGCCAAACTGAATGCCATCAAGAACGCCCTGAAGATCGCCGCTGAAAAAGAGGATCTGACCCTTACCGATGACGATCTGGCCAATGTTTCTGCGGACGAAACTTCGTGGACCTACACCAATCCGAAAACCGGCACAAAATACACTTTCCTCTATACCCTCTGCGGTGACTTCAAGAACCATCCGGAAGATATCACTGCGTCTGTCAGCAAGGAAGAAAAGGGTAAGCTTGACGGTGATGAGATCAACAAGGTCTGGAACAATACGGTAAGCGGCACTGCCTATGTGTCCGGCGCCACCATCACCAGCACCGGCGAAAGCCAAACGTATACAAGTGGTAAGCTGGGCGACCTTGGCAGTGATTTCAGAACCGCACCTGACGGCGCAACAAAGGTCAAGCGCGAGGGCAACAGCGAGAATGGCCGCATCGTCTCGTATGTAAAGGATGGCCAGACCTATACCTTCACGTACACCCCCCTCAAGTTTGAGGAGCTGGGCGAAGCTCTGCAGAACGAGCTGCGCGAAAAGGCCAAAAAGGAAGGCTACACTCTGGCAGAAGTGACCGCCGATCTCACGAAGGTCGATTGGACGGTCTTTACCGATGCAAAAGAGGAAAAGCACGAAGAAACGATCACGAACGCTGCTCCGATTTCGGTCTTGCCGGAATCTTCCTGGAGCCAGAGTGACAAAAAATCCAACGGCAAGTATGACTTCACCTACAAGGGCGGCTCTGCCGCGGACATGGACCTGACCGACACTTCTACGAATGAGGACGGTGTGACGACCCAGACCTTTACCAAAACGGATGAGGACGGCACCGTCACCACCATCACCGTGACCACCCGCAAGATGCTCAAATCCGAGCTGATTGAAAAATTCAATGTCAAATTCGGTGAAAACAACTATACGCTGAACACCACCGACCACACCGTCACCTACACCAAGGACGGCAAGACCTATACCGCCAGGTACGATGACAGCGTGCAGACCATGAACGTTGAAACCAAGGCTCCGCAGGAAGTAGCCGGCACCGGCAACAGCGAGCAGGCTACCATTGATAACTTCATGGTAAACCTCGAAAAGGCTCGCAAAGAGGCTGCACTGGTCGGTGAGGAGCTGATCCTTGAACTCCCCGATGGCCAAAAGCTGACCATCACGGAAGAAACTAAGTGGGAAGAAATCAAAACCCACGTGAAGCATGTGGTCAACTTCAAGGCCATGAGTGATGCAGACCTGGTCAACTACCTGACCAAGCTCAAAGACGATGCCGTCAGCTCCAAAACCTCGTACACCGGCGACTATGGCAGCAATACCCTCTACTACTTTGATGAGGACGGCAAGTCCTACCATGTCTCGGACACGCAGAAGGACCAGCAGGGCAATATCACAAAGGTCCTTGTCGATGGCGCGTGGAAGGATGTCACGTATGAATGGGTAAGCTGGGGTCCTTTTGGGGGGTATTATGAACCCACCAATGTCAAGAACGGCCCCAACTATATCGGCCATCTGGACCTTGCCACCGACTCCAAACTGAAGGATGAGGATGGCGGCCTGATTTCCGATGACTGCGTCCTGACCGAGAAAACGCTGGAGTGGAACAAGAATGCCAACGACCTGGTGAATAACCCCAAAAGCAATAAAAAAGTCGGCCTGCTGGACCGCATCACCTACGATGACGAAAACGATAACGATAAGAGCACCGGCCACTACGAATACCCCCGTGCCAGCTGGGATGGCGCTCCGGAATGGCGGAACAACGCCCCCGATGAAAGTGCTTACTACAAGGTGACCGGCAAGGTCTCCTACGGCAAGTACCTTGATGCATTTGAAGCTGGCGGATGGGGCAGTCAGTACCGCACCAATGCAGAAGCCAAAAAGGCTGCAGATGATGCGCTGGAAGCCTACAAAAATGACCCTGCCAATGCCGGCAAGGACCTGAGCAAGGCAAAAGTCGTTGAGATCTACAAGAATCAGAACAAGGATGGCGCGCGCTACTATCAGATCTACCTGTACGAATCCAACCTGACCGCCTATGGCTACCTGTCGGACAGCAGCAACACCTGCGGCAACGCCCACTATAACGCACAGGATCGTTGGGATTATGTTGGCGGCTTCGACCTGACCCTTGGCAACCTGACCCAGGTGAGCAAGGAAGAAATCGTTGCCGTTGGCAAGAAGACCTTCAACTGCTCTGCCACCCTTACTCGCATCAAAAAGACGCTGGATCAGGCCAACAAGAATCTGACCTACACCGATCAGAAGGTAGAGTATACCACCACTACCGGAGCCTCCACTGAAAATCACGAAGGTATGACCGGCAGCTACCAGGCCACCTATAGGCAGGTGAAGAACTATGGCGGCGATAACGCTGCCATTGCAACGGGTACCGACAGCTACCGCTCTTACGACTACACCAACTACGAGACGACCACCGTCACAGCGCCCATCACCGTTACCCGCAAGGACGGCTTTGTGCACTTCATTTACCGGACCATCAAGGACGCCTTTGTTTCCAATGCCTCCAAGAGCGAGACCGAGAAAAAGAGTGCCAACGTCAAGTACACCTACACCACGGTGGAGACCCGCGACAGCTACCTGCCCGGTGACGATCAGATCACCATCATCACCCCCGACGGCGACGACGACGGCGGCGACGAGATCATTGAGGAAAAGGATCACGACTCGCCCGTACTGCCCGGCACCCCCGAGCTGCCGCCTGTGCAGGACGCAAAGCCGGACGCAACGCCGGACGCCCCTGTTCTGCCTGCTGACCCCGCTCTGCCCGCTGTGCAGGACGCACATGCCCTGCCGCAGACCGGCGTGAACTGGCTGGCCGCCATCGGTCTGGCCCTCAGCGGCATGACCCTGATGATCACTGGCGCGTTCGCCAGCCTGCTCGGCAAAAACGCAAAGCACTGAGCCGCGCTTTCCCCCCTTTCACAAACCTGCGTTTCCCTGCTTTGCACCGCCGGACAGACTGAGCCGGATCGCTCTGGCTGATATGTCCCAATCTCCTATTCCGCATACAGCCTTCCGGCTGTAAACCCTCACAGACAAAGCGCCCCCGCTCCAAAACCGGAGTGGGGGCGCTTTGCTTATTTTTGTGGCTGTCGGAGCAAATGTGATTGCCTATTACATTTGCAAGTGGCTTGACAGCCGCGGCAAAGGACAGTAAGCACAGAAGAACCCCCTCGGAGTTGCAGCTCCGAGGGGGTTCGCTTTTGTGTGCCTGTGGTAATCTTCATCAACCTTGTGATTGCCTACTTCTAGTATATACAGCTCCGTGCAAAAGTCAAGCCTCCGGCAAAAAGTTCATTTTTACGTCAAAATATATTTTGCCGGATATAACAAAAACGGCTCTGCCGAAGCAGAGCCGTAAAAATGCATCTGAAATATAATCAGCGCTTGGAGAACTGGGGTGCACGACGTGCAGCCTTCAGACCGTACTCACCTGACCTTGATCCAAAAAGACCAGTATTCATGCGGTTTTTCG
>ERZ1673702.2933-NODE-2933-length-13997-cov-16.562043_pt1 | contig 13997 bp, 7 predicted proteins | sample MGYA00580232_ERZ1673702 | MGnify/ENA primary metagenome ERZ1673702 (study PRJEB41218, sample SAMN15661792) | gut metagenome | host: Homo sapiens | place: Canada: London | collected 2015-08-20/2019-03-30 | study: EMG produced TPA metagenomics assembly of... | reverse complement strand
GTAGGTACAGCAGTCGGGGTTGCTGTGGGGACTGGGATATCCCTTGTCTTGATATACTGGCGCACATCCTGGTGGTATTCCTGCTGGCTTACGGCATAATAAATGCCATCCCACTGAGCCGCAATGCCGATGCTTTGGAGACTTTCCTTCTTTTTCTCGGTCACTTCATGGCTGGCCGGATCCAGTTCATATTGTTTGATCCAGCTGCTCTGCTCGCACGCTTGTTTGTCCGTGGCGACCAGCAGCGTTCCGTCCAGCGCAATACTGCCGGCAACCACACCCGAATCATCTTCAAGCGCCAGGTTGGAATCACAGTCGCCCAGGTCATCACGCCAGAAAAGGCGTTCGCCGGACGCATAGTACCAGTCGCTCCCGCACGGGAAGATTGCACTCTTTTTGTCTTTCCACCAGGTATTTTCATAGGTATCATCGGTGGCCAGGTTCACGATGTTCTGCGTGCCAAGGTTTTCAAGGTCAAAGGCAACGCTGTCATCGCCGTCATCGTTATGGTTGGTGTTCATCTCCTCTGTGGTACACAGCAGGTGTTTATGCATGCAATATCCCAGCTGATCCGAACCGTCCACCGGGTCATCCCAGGTGCAGTCCACCTGGTACCAGTTCCCGTCCAGCTCGACCATGTTCCACGCATGGCCGATATCTCTACTGGTTACCAGCACACCAGTGATACCCAGCTTGCGCAGGGTAAGGGCATACGTTTTGGCGTAACCGTCACAGACGGCAGTCCCTTCCAGCAGGGCGCCGCGCAGGTTGTGGTCGTCCTGCACATCATCACTAAGGTGTTCCCGGTCATAGGCAATGTTCTGCACCAGCCATTCATGCACATAGAACACCTTTTCCAGATCCGTCTGGCACAGGGTGTTGGCCTGGTCCACCAGCTGGTCCAGCTTTACCTGCATGGCGGCAACATCCTGCGCCGTGCAGTATTCAAGGCCGATTGCCATCGCCAGCCCGGTATCTCTGCTATAATAGCAGGACAATTTGCTGATGGCCTCGCCGCCTTCCACACGCGCATTCAGGTCAGCCAGGGTGGAAAGCACCAGATCTTTATCCAAGTTCAGGTCTTTGATATTTACTTTCTCTGCTGTTTCCGTATGGTTCTTTACGGCATTGGCCACGCGCTCCACCATGGTCTGCGCCGCCTGAATGTTGTTGTCATCCTCCGCCAGCGTTGCCGGCTGCGCAGCCAGTGCTTCACGGGCAGCTATGATGTTTTCCAGCGTGCCTTCCACTTCCACCACGCTGCTGTCCGCCGTTTCCGGGGTCTGGGCCCAAACCGGAAGCGCAGTGGTGCCCATCATGGCCGCCGCCAAAACAAGGGCCAAAATCCGTTTATCTTTTTTCATTTTTTCCTCCCTGGAATACAGCCCAAAAAACATTTTTGCCGCTGTATATCCTAATTTTAAATTTTACACGAAACAGAGGAGAAATACAATGCCAGACGCACCAACATCCTGCACAGAAAAAGTTTTCAGACTTTACATTTTTTAATAAAAAGGCTATCTTTTCGCGTGCAAAGTGGTGTATAATGATACAAAATATGGGGGTGTGTGTCCATTTTGGCACACCCCGGAGGCAGCGTGGGCGGAACGGTGTATCCGGCACGTTTCCACTGCCCGAACAACCGCCACCTGCCCTTGCCCCCCACCCGCAGCTGGTGGACAAAAGGAGGATGACTTTTTGATGGAACACAACATTCCCGAACTGGTTGCCCAGCTCACGCTGGAAGAAAAGGCCGGGCTTTGCTCCGGCGCGGATTTCTGGCACACCAAAACCGTGGAACGCCTGGGCATTCCCACCCTGATGGTCTCGGACGGCCCGCACGGCCTGCGCACCCAGGACCCGGAACGGGACGACCCCAACCACAGCCGCAAGGCGGTCTGCTTCCCCGCCGGGTGCTCCGCTGCCGCCAGCTTTGACCCCGACCTGGCCCGCCGGGAGGGTGCGGCCATCGGGCGGGAAGCCCGCGCGTTCGGCGTTGGCGTTGTGCTGGGGCCTGCCATAAACATCAAGCGCAGCCCGCTGTGCGGCCGCAACTTTGAATATTACTCCGAAGACCCGGTGCTGGCCGGTGAGCTGGCCGCCGGGTACATCAATGGCGTACAGAGCCAGGGGGTTGGTACCTCCATCAAGCATTTTGCCGCCAACAGCCAGGAGTACCGCCGCATGAGCGCATCGTCCGACATGACGGAGCGTACGCTGCGCGAAATTTACCTGCCTGCATTTGAAACCGCCGTCAAGAAATCCCAGCCCTGGACGGTGATGTGCAGCTACAACCGCGTGAACGATGTATTTGCCAGCGAAAACCGCATGCTGCTGACCGATATCCTGCGCACCGAGTGGAACTTTAAGGGCTTTGTGATGTCCGACTGGGGCGCTGTAGCTGACCGTGTAAAGGGTGTTGCGGCTGGGCTTGACCTGGAAATGCCCGGTTCCGGCGGTGTCAATGACGCCAAGATCGTGGCCGCCGTTAAAGCCGGCACCTTGAGCGAAGCCGCGCTGAACAAGGCTGTGATCCGCATTTTGAACATTGTGTTCCGCGCGGCGGACGAAGCTGCCGCCCCGGCCCCGGAGCTGGACCTGAAAGGCGACCACACCATCGCCGCAGAGCTGGCCAAGGAATGCGCCGTGCTTTTGCAGAACCGCGGTGTGCTGCCGCTGAAAAAGGGCAGCAAGGTAGTATACATCGGCGGCTTTGCCAAAACGCCGCGCTATCAGGGCGGCGGCTCCAGCCACATCAACACCATCAGGGTGGACAGCGCGCTGGAAATGGCCGAAAGCCATGGCCGCCGGGTGAGCTATGTGGAGGGATTCCCCGCTGATCTGGACCAGCGGGAGGAGGAAGAGTTCCTGCGCGCGGTTTCCGCCGCAGCGGAAGCTGACGCGGCGGTGATCTTTGCGGGCCTGCCGGAATCTTTTGAAAGCGAAGGCTTTGACCGCTGCCATATGCGCCTGCCGGAAAGCCAAAACAACCTGATTGCCCGCGTGGCCGCCGTGCAGAAAAACACTGTTGTGGTGCTGCACACCGGTTCCCCGGTGGAATGCCCCTGGGCTAACGATGTGAACGCCGTGCTGTGCATGTATCTGGGCGGCGAAGGTGTTGGCGCTGCGGCGGACGCCCTGCTGTGGGGCGATGCCAACCCCAGCGGCCGCCTGCCGGAAACCTGGCCCCTGCGGCTGGAAGATACCCCGTGTTATCTCGACTTCCCCGGTGACGGCCGCCATGTGGAATACCGCGAGGGCGTGTATGTCGGCTACCGCTGGTACGATGCCCGCAAGATGCCGGTGCTGTGGCCGTTTGGGCACGGGCTTTCCTACACAGGGTTTGTGTACCGCAATGCCCAGCTGACGGCGGACGAGTTTGCCGAGGGCGACAGCGTGCGGGTACGGGTGAGCGTGAAGAATGTTGGCATGATGCCCGGCAAGGAAGTTGTGCAGCTGTATGTAGCAGACTGCACCGGCACCACCGGCCGCCCGCCCAAGGAGCTGCGCAAGTTCGTGAAGGTTAAGCTGGAACCTGGCGAGGAAAAGCAGGTAGAGTTCACCCTGACCGCGCAGGATTTGAGCTACTATGACGAAACGCTGGGCAGCTGGTACGCCGCCCCAGGCGAGTACAAGATTTTGCTGGGCCATTCCAGCCGGGATATCCACGCAACGCTCAGCGTGCGGTTCAGCACCCCGCGCCGCCGCCCGTTCGTGATTGACGAAAACACCACCATCGGCGAGCTTTCCAAGGATGACCGCACGGCTGGCATTATTCAACAGGTGCTGGCACAGGCGGGCAATGCCCTGACCGGCGGCAACGCAGGCGGCAGCGAGATTGCCAGCAGCGAAGCCGTAGCTCAGATGCTGGATTCCATGCCGCTGCGCGGCATCGTGAACTTTGGCGGTCCCGCTGCAGCCGGGATGATCACCCCGCTGCTGGAAATACTGCGCGCCGCTATCCAGTGATTTGGGCCTTGGCGTAATCAAGGCATCCCCGAACCCCGCAAAAGAGAGTTGAAATATTCCGATCAACACATTTCGATCAACACATTTATAAAAGAAGTACATGCAGGAGGAATATCCCATGCAATTTCGTTTTCGCTGCGCGGCCGTTCTGACCGCCGTATTGCTGTGCAGTGCTGCTGCACTGCCCGCTTTGGCGGAAGAGACTGCCACGCCGGAAACCGCCGACAGTGTTGCCAGCGCTTCCACCTACACCGGTTGGAAAACTGTGAACGGCAAGGATTACTGGTACGAGAACGGCGTGAAACAGGGTACCACCGGCCGCGGCAAAGAGATTTACGACCCTGATTCCGACGCCTGGTACTGGCTGGATGCTGTCCAGGGCGGCGCAATGACCGTCAACAAGGACGTTTACCAGGAATCCAACGGCGGCAAATGGGTGCGCTACGATGCAAACGGCCATATGATTAAAGGTTGGGATACCAACGATAAAGGCACCTATTACTTTGACCTGATCACCGGCGCCATGGCCAAGGGCGATATTGTGGTGGACAACCTGCCCTGCAGCTTTGATACCACCACCGGCATTGGCTGCAACCTGATGTGGCACAGCATGGACGGCAAAGATTACTGGTACGAGGCTGGCAAGCGCCAGGGTTATGATCCCAATAATGCAGCCTACCGCGGCAAAGAAATCTATGATCCGGCCTCCGGTGCCTGGTACTGGCTGGATAACGTGCAGCAGGGTGCTAAAACCGTCAGCAAGGATGTATACCAGGAATCCGAAGCCGGCGACTGGGCCGAAAACGCAGACGGCACCGGCAAGTGGGTGCGGTATGACGCCAACGGCCACATGGTAAAAGGCTGGGATACCAACAATGACGGCACCTATTACTTTGACCAGGTGTACGGCACCATGGCCAAAGGCATTGTGACGATCGACGGCAATCTGTATCTTTTTGATGTTGATACCGGCGTGATGCAGGCAAGCATTACAGCCAGCGAGGAAGCCATGGCAGACCGCGTGATCGAGCTGGTCAACCAGGAGCGCACCTCCCGCGGGCTGCAGCCCCTGCTCAAGCACGATGGCCTGATGGTTGCCGCAGCAGCCCGCGCCAGGGAGCTTTCCCAGCGATACAGCCACACCCGCCCCAACGGTTCTGAATGCTTTACCATTTTGTGGCATCTGGGCATTGACTATGGCTATGCCGGCGAAAACATTGCCATGGGCCAGAGAACCCCGGAGATCGTGATGAACGACTGGATGAACAGCTCCGGCCACCGCGCCAACATTCTGAGCGAAAACTTTGACTGCATCGGCGTTGGCTACACCATGGTGGACGGCCACCCCTACTGGGTGCAGCTGTTTACCGGTGACTTTGATTTATAAGTAGTTTGTAAACAAATTTAAAACACAGCCCCGCAGCCGTTGCTTTTTTTCGGCTGCGGGGCTATACTGTTTCCATATACTTAACATATGTCAACTATTTACATATAGCAACAGAAAGGAGAACCTTTATGGAGGGACATATTGGTGACCAGCGCAGCAAAGCCGTGATGCGCTATCTTGACCGGCTGAAAAAGTCTGTGCGCCGCGGGGCGTCTTTAAGCCTTGCCAACGCCCCCAAGCTGCATCTTGGCATTCTGGAAGGGCTAAACCACGCCATTGAGGTGCGCGGCCAGGATGGTGCCGTGTATGTTTCGGACCTGGCGGAGATTTTCAAGCAGCCGCTACCGGCGATTTCCCGCGGACTGCGCACACTGGAGCAGGATGGCCTGGCCCAGCGCCAGACCGATCCCAATGACCGCCGCCGCACTCTGGTGCGCATCACCCCAAAAGGGGAGGAATCCCGCCTGATCTGCGAAAGCCGTCTGAATGATTACATCACCGGCATTATGGATGACCTGGGCGAAGAATTTTGCCAGCAGTTTGCAAAGGATGCCGAAACCCTGCTGCAGGCCATTGAGCGCCAGAACGAAAAGCTGCTGGCCGAAAAGGAGAAGATGCCATGACAAAAATTTTCAAACATCTGGCCAAACACTGGGCGGCCTGCCTTGTTATTATTGCCCTGCTGTTGGTGCAGGCATACGGCGATTTGACCCTGCCGGACTACACCAGCAAAATTGTGGATACCGGCATCCAACAGTCCGGCATTGCGGACGCTGTGCCAGAAGTAGTGCGGGATTCCACCCTGCAGGTGCTGGAGCTGCTGATGACGGACGCGGACGCCGCCGCGGTGGAAGCCGCTTACACCCAGCCGGGCGGCACCGACAACGCACTCTCCTCCGCTACCAGCTTACAGAAAAAGCTCGCATCCCCCTATACGGTCCGCCTGCTGCGGGCCGATGCGGACCGGGATACGCTGGCGGAGGTATTTTCCACCCCGGATATTGTGCTCTATCTGGCTTCCGCTCAGGCAGCCGGGGAGGGCAACGCCCCGGCTGCCGCCGCGCTGGATACCGTTACCGCCCAGTTTGCGGCCATGACCCAGATGCCCGGTTTCAGCCGGGATGCCGTACAGGCCCAGCTGGCCGCAGCCATGGGTCAGGCCGGCGAAAGTGAGCTGAGCGGGCTTTCAGCCCAGGCAGTGCTGCTGGTGGGGCTGGAATATCAGGCCCTTGGCATCAGCGATGCGGTACAGATGAACTACCTGATGCAGACCGGCGGCCGGATGCTGGGGCTGACCCTGTTGATGGTTGCCGCCGCGGTTCTGGTGGGGCTGCTTGCTTCCCGCGTGGCGGCTGCCATTGCGCGGGATCTGCGCCGCGGTGTGTTCCGCCGGGTGGTCAGTTTTTCTGCCTCTGAAACGGACAAGTTTTCCACCGCATCCCTCATCACCCGCACCACCAACGATGTACAGCAGATCCAGATGACCTGCGTAATTTTGCTGCGCATGGTGGCGTATGCCCCCATCCTTGGCATTGGCGGCATCATCCATGTGGCGCAGGCGGGTTCCAGCCTGACCTGGATCATTGTGCTGGCCGTCGCTTTGCTGCTGGCGCTGATTACGGTATTGATGCAGTTTGCCATGCCCAAGTTCAGGATCATGCAAAAGCTGGTGGACCGGCTGAACCTGGTATCCCGCGAGATTTTGACCGGCATTATGCCCATCCGCGCATTCAGCCGCGAACAGCACGAGGAAGCACGCTTTGACGCCGCCAACACCGACCTGATGCGCACCCAGCTGTTCACCAACCGGGTAATGGCCGCCATGATGCCCTTTATGACCCTGATTATGAACGGCACTTCCCTGCTGATCGTCTGGTTCGGCGGCAAACAGATTGATGCCGGCACCATGCAGGTGGGCAGCATGATCGCCTTTATCACCTACACGATGCAGATCGTGATGTCCTTCCTGATGCTGACGATGGTTGCCGTGATGCTGCCCCGTGCCGGCGTTGCCGCGGACCGCATTGACGAAGTGCTGACCACCGAGCCGGCCATCCATGACCCCGTGCCGGAAGCCATCCCCGCTGACCTCAATCAGCACCACTGGAACGGCGAAGTCGCATTCCATCATGTCAACTTTACCTACCCCGGCTCCAGCGAGGACGCCCTGCACGATATTGATTTTGTCGCCAAACCCGGCCAGACCACGGCCATTATCGGCTCCACCGGCTGCGGCAAAACCAGTTTGCTGCATTTGATCACCCGTTTTTATGATGTGACCGGCGGCAGCGTGACGGTAGACGGCGTGGATGTGCGCCAGATGCCACAGAGCACCCTGCGCGGCCTTTTGGGTTATGTGCCGCAAAAGGGCGTACTGTTCAGCGGCACGATTGATTCCAACCTGAAATTCGGCGGCGAGAATATCACCGATGCCGATGTGCGCACCGCCGCCCGCATTGCCCAGGCGGAAGAGTTCATCTCCGCCAAGCCGGAGGGGTACGAAAGCCCCATTGCCCAGGGCGGCACCAACGTTTCCGGCGGGCAGAAGCAGCGGCTTTCCATCGCCCGCGCCATTGCCAAACACCCGAAGATCTACCTGTTTGATGACAGCTTCTCCGCGCTGGACTACAAGACTGATGTTGCCCTGCGCCGCGCGCTGAAAGCCGAAACCGGCGACGCCACCGTGATTATTGTGGCACAGCGCATTTCCACTGTGCTGCACGCCAACCAGATTTTGGTTCTGGAAGATGGCCGCATTGTGGGCAAGGGCACCCACGCCCAGCTGATGGAAAGCTGCCCGGCTTACCAGGAAATTGCCCGCAGCCAGCTGAGCAACAAAGAGCTGGACCTGAAAGGAGGGGAAGCCTGATGCCGCATCCCGGACGAATGACGACCCAAAAGGCAAAAGACTTTAAGGGCACCATGCACAGCCTGCTGGCAGAGCTGGGGCACTACAAGTTCCGCCTGATTGCCGTGATTGTTTTTGCCGTTCTTTCCACGATTTTTAATATTGCAGGCCCCAAGGTGCTGGCCAAAGCCACCACTGCCCTGGCCACCGGCTGGGTGGCCAAGCTGCGGGGCACCGGCAGCATTGACTTTGGCTATATCGGCAAAATCCTGCTGATCCTGCTGGTCATGTATCTGGTTTCCGCTGCGTTCAGTTTCTGCCAGAGCTGGATCATGAGCGGGCTTTCGCAGAAGATGTGTTATGACTTCCGCCGCCAGATCAGCGAAAAGATCAACCGCCTGCCCCTTGCCTATTTTGAAAAGCGCACCGTGGGCGAGGTACTTTCCCGCATTACCAACGATGTGGACACCCTGGGCCAGAGCCTGAACCAGAGCATTACCCAGCTGATCACCAGCATTACCACCATGATCGGCGTGCTCATCATGATGCTGACCATCAGCCCCACGATGACGCTGATTGCCATTTTGATCCTGCCGGTTTCGATGGCGCTGGTGCTGTTGGTGGTCAGGTTCAGCCAGAAATATTTCCGCGCCCAGCAAAAAGTTCTGGGCTCCGTGAACGGCCAGGTGGAGGAAGTATATTCCGGCCACAATGTGGTCAAAGCGTTCAACCGCGAAGATGCCGTTCTGAATGATTTTGACGAAGCCAACAACCGCCTGTTTGAATCCGCCTGGAAAAGCCAGTTTCTTTCCGGCCTGATGCAGCCCATCATGACCTTTGTGGGCAACCTGGGCTATGTAGCAGTGGCCGTTTCCGGCAGCATTTTTGCCGCGCGCGGCATCATCACCATTGGTGACATCCAGGCGTTCATCCAGTATGTGCGCAACTTCACCCAGCCCATCCAGCAGCTGGCCCAGGTCAGCAACATGCTGCAAAGTATGGCGGCGGCTTCGGAGCGCGTGTTTGAATTTTTGGGTGAGCCGGAAGAAGAACAGAACGCTGACCCCGCCCGCCGGGCAGACCCCGCCTGCATTGACGGCCAGGTCACCTTTGACCATGTCAAGTTTGGCTACACGCCGGAAAAGACTGTTATCCGGGATTTCAGCTGCGATGTAAAACCCGGCCAGAAAGTTGCCATTGTCGGCCCCACCGGCGCAGGCAAAACCACCATGGTCAAGCTGCTGATGCGCTTTTACGATGTCAACTCCGGCGCCATTACGCTGGACGGCCACAACGTAAAGGACTTTGACCGCAGCGCCCTGCGCGAAGGCTTTGGCATGGTATTGCAGGATACCTGGCTGTTCCAGGGCACCATTATGGAAAACATCCGCTATGGCCGCCTGGATGCCACCGATGAGGAAGTCATCGCCGCTGCCAAGGCCGCCTGTGCCGACCACTTTATCCGCACGCTGCCCGGCGGCTACCAGATGGAGTTGAACGAGGATGCTTCCAACGTGAGCCAGGGCCAGAAACAGCTGCTGACGATTGCCCGCGCCATTCTGGCGGACAACAAAATTTTGATTTTGGACGAAGCCACCAGCAGTGTGGACACCCGCACCGAACAGCGCATCCAGACTGCCATGGACAACCTGATGCGCGGCCGCACCAGCTTTGTGATTGCCCACCGGCTTTCCACCATCAAGGACGCCGACCTGATTTTAGTCATGCGGGATGGTGACATTGTGGAGCAGGGCACCCACGACGACCTGTTGGCCGCTGGCGGGTTCTACGCCGATTTGTACAACAGCCAGTTTGAAGATGTAAGCGCGTAATTTTTTCTCTGATAAAACAGCAAAAGCCCAAAGCTGCCGGTTAAGTGAACCGTGCCGCTTTGGGCTTTTGGGTTATAAAATAGAATTTTTCAATACATGTACCAATCAGGCAAAGAACGAAATGACCAGCGCAACCACGACCAGCGGCAGGCTGGCGGAAGAAACTGCATGCTGCCATTCGTGCCCTTAGCATTGTCAAAGCTGTGGATGATGTCTTCGCGGGTAACATGGATGCCGAGGTGTGCGGTCTTTTCTTTCAAAATCTCATCGCAGTGCTCATATTGTGCAGCCGTTTTCGATTTGTCCTTTTCAGTATAACACACTCTGCATTGCTTCTTCCACTTTTCTGCCAGGTTTCATTCCCAGCAGTCTACACATAAAAACACCAAAGGGCCAGCGTGCAGTGCTGGCCCTTTGGTGCGGTATAGGAAAACATAAAAAAGAGAATGGCAATGTTATTGGGTGTACCTGAAGATTCAAAATCCAAGCAGTTGGCTTCAGGTTCACCTTGGAGCGGCCTCACACGCCGCCGGGCAAGATCACACGATCTTGCGGGATTTGTGAACGCCGGTCTTTAAGAATTCGACCCATTCGGCCACGTTCACGGCGTGGTCACCAAGGCGTTCCAGATATTTGGTCACCATAAACAGATCCAGCGCGGTCTCTGCTTCGGTGGGGCGGGCGGCAATGTACTGGGCAATTTCGCTGCTGATGCGCGCGAACGCGGCGTCGATGACATCATCATGGGCGATCACTTCCGCGGCAACGGCAAGGTCCACCTGCACATAGGCAGCAATGGAGCGCTTGACCATCTTCAACACATCATCGCCCATTTTCAGGATATCTTCCAGCACGCCCACAGCATCGGTGGATTTGGCGTGCAGGTGCAGTACCAGCTCCGCAATATCGCTGGCCTGGTCGCCGATGCGCTCCACATCCGTTACCATTTTCAGGGCTGTACTGACCTTGCGCAGATCCGAAGCCACCGGCTGCTGGCGCAGCAGCAGCTGCAGGCAGCGGTGTTCGATCTCGTGTTCGCCTGCGTCGATCTGGCTGTCCCGCGCAACCACGCTGCGGGCCAGTTCAATATCATCATTGCGCAGGGCAGTCAGTGCGCTTTCAATGGCGGCACCGGCTTCGTGACCCATGCGGGCCAGCAAGGTATCCAGCTGCAAAAGCTCTTCATCATAAGATTTACGCACACTAGGCATGGTATTGCTCCTCCGATCAACCAAAACGGCCGGAAATATAATCTTCCGTGCGCTTGTCCACAGGGGTGGAGAACAGGCGTTCCGTATCGCCCATTTCCACCAGCTCACCCAGCAGGAAGAACGCCGTCTTATCTGAAATACGGGCGGCCTGCTGCATGTTATGGGTCACGATTACGATGGTGTAGCGGTCCTTTAATTCCAGAGCCAGCTCTTCCACCTTGGAGGTGGAGATGGGGTCCAGGGCAGAGGTCGGTTCGTCCATCAGCAGAACTTCCGGCTCCACCGCCAGGGCGCGGGCGATGCACAAACGCTGCTGCTGGCCGCCGGACATGCCCAGCGCGCTTTTGTTCAGGCGGTCCTTCACTTCGTCCCAGATGGCAGCGCCGCGCAGGCTCTTTTCCACAATTTCATCCAGCTGCGCCTTACTGCGCACACCGTGGGTGCGGGGACCGTAGGCGATGTTATCGTAAATGCTCATCGGGAAGGGGTTGGGCTTCTGGAACACCATGCCAACCCGCTTGCGCAGCACATTGACATCCATCTTATCCTTATAGATATCCACACCGTCCAGCAGGATATCGCCGGAAATGCGGCAGCCTTCCACCAGGTCGTTCATGCGGTTCAGGCTCTTCAGGAAAGTAGACTTGCCGCAGCCGGAAGGACCGATGAACGCCGTGATCTCTTTTTCGGGGATGGCAATGTTGATATTTTTCAGTGCATGGAAGCTGCCGTAATACAGGTCCATGTTTTTAACTTCGAATTTATTCATCATGCAGTTCCTTTCGGCATTACTTTTTGGCAAGGCGGCCGGCAATAAAGCTGGACAGGCTGTTGATGAGCAGCACCAGGATCAACAGCACCACGGCAGTGCCGTAGGTTTCATTGATATGCAGGCCCTCGTTGGAAAGCAGATACATATGGGTGGCAAGGGTACGGGTGGAGCTGAACACGCTGGCGGGCACGGCGGCAACGGTGCTGGCCGTGTAGATCAGGGCCGCGGTTTCGCCTACAATGCGGCCCGTTGCCAAAATCACGCCGGACAGGATGCCCGGCATGGCGCTGGGCAGCACAATGGTGAATACGGTGCGCAGCTTACCGGCCCCCAGGCCAAAGCTGCCCTCGCGGTAAGAATCCGGCACTGCAAGTAGCGCTTCCTCGGTGGTGCGCATGATGACCGGCAGCACCATGATGGCCAGCGTGAAGGCACCGGCGATCAGGCTGTAGCCCCATTTGAGCTGCATGACAAAGAACAGCATACCGAACAGACCGTATACGATGGAGGGGATGCCCTGCAGCGTTTCGGTGGTGATGCGCACCACCTTGACCAGCTTGCTGCCGCGCTTGGCGTATTCCACCAGCCAGACCGCAGCAAAAATGCCCAGCGGTGTGGCAATGGCCAGCGAGAACGCCGTCATCAGAATGGTATTGATAAGCGCGGGCATCAGGGATACGTTGTCGGAATTATAGGTCCACTCAAACAGGGACGGCTTGAGGTTGGGAATACCGTTGACCAGGATATAGCCGATCAGGAACACAAGGATCGCCACGGTAATCAGGGCCGCCAGCCGCACCAGCCAGCGCATGACAAGGGCATACGCGCGGGCCGCCATGCGGTTTTCGTGGCGGGCGGGGGGAACGATTTTCGCATTTGCGTGGGTCATATCATCGGTTTTACCGGCGGTTGCAGCAAAATCAGCCATTCTTTTCGCCCCCCTTTACCAAACTAAAGCAGAGATTGATCAGCAGAATGAAAACGAACAACACAACGCCGGTTGCGATCAGCGCTTCGCGGTGCAGGTCTGCAGCGTAACCCATCTCGATGACGATGTTGGAGGTCATCGTGCGCAGCCCCTGGAACAAGCCCTTGGGCATCCAGGTCTGGTTGCCGGCAACCATCACAACGGCCATCGTTTCGCCGATGGCGCGGCCAACACCCAGGATTACAGCGGACATTACGCCGCTTTTGGCGGCGGGCAGCACCGCGCAAAACACGCTGCGCTCATGGGTAGCACCCAGAGCCAGGCTGCCCTCGTAATAGCTTTGGGGCACAGCGTCCAGGCTGGTTTTGCTGACCGTGATGATGGTGGGCAAAATCATGATGCCCAGCAGCAGGCTGGCGGTAAACAGGCTCATGCCCTTGCCGCTTTTCACGTGCAGCACAGTTTTGAAAAAGTCCGATTTGACCATAGCCTGCACCGCCGGGACCATAACGATCATGCCGAAGAAGCCGTACACGACCGAGGGGATGCCGGCCAGCAGCTGTACCGCCGGCAACAGCACCTTGTTGATACGGGGCGATGCAAAGCGGGACATATAGATGGCCGTCAGCAGCCCAATGGGCACCCCCACAATGATCGCGCCTGCGGTGACATAGATGCTCCCCAGGATCATGGGCAGGATGCCGTACAGGTTGTTGCCGGGTTTCCAGGTAGTGCCAAGCAGGAACTTGAGGGGGCCGATCTCAAAAATGGTGGGCAGGCCGTTTGCAAATAAGAAGATGCAGATCAGCGCCACGGCCAGAATGGAGATGCACGCGCAGGCGGTAAATACACCCTGCATGACGATCTCTTTCAGGTGCGAAGTTGTTGTTTTCATTTTCCCATACTCTCCTGTCTTTGCTCAGGAACTATATACCGATGGCTTTCAAAAAACGGCCGTTGCCGCCTTTTGCCGCCGCAACAGCCGTCTTTTTTAGGGCAACACCGCACAATTCCCGCCTTGCGGCTTAAGCACCGCTCCGGCAGCTGCGG